>JAAUYH010196745.1_pt1 | contig 13367 bp, 14 predicted proteins | sample 7278061 | NCBI WGS metagenome assembly JAAUYH01 (sample SAMN14350203, study PRJNA611818) | marine sediment metagenome | isolation source: surface marine sediment (0.6m) | place: French Polynesia: Moorea | collected 2018-08
AGAGTTTCAATCTTCTTCCTATTCTTCTGATCTGACCAGACTTTTTTACTTCTAGTAAATTTCTGGTAGGTTTGTCGGAAATCTTTAATTAGCTCTTCTGTAGAAAGTTCAGAGTAGTCAGTATTGCTCTTACCTTTGTGTTGGGCGATTCTATCTTTAATATCATTGAGCGATAAGTTATTAGATATCGCTTCAAATAACAGTTCATCCCTAAATTCTTCATCTTTAACACGGGCTATAGTAGTGCCTTTGGTATATTCTATCTTTCCCTGTCTGATAGCTTCTAAAATCGGTTCTGGTAAGTTGAGTAACCGTAACCGATTTATAACAAAAGACTCCCACTTAAGTTTTCCCAGGCTTTCAAAGGTATTTTCGACAGTCTTAGCATCAGGGATGATAACGTTATCATCCGCTTTGTTCATCTTATAAAGCAAAGAGATAACATCTTGTCTGTCTTGATTTAATTTCAATTGGAGTAGCTCTAATATTCCTTCAGTTTCTTCTACTGGATTTAAATCCTCTCTTTGAAGATTTTCTACAATAGCTAAAGTTTTAGCTTCAGATGGAGAAACATCTAGAATCTTAACTGGTAGTTGAGTCTCCCCAGCCATCTTAGCTGCCCTAAGTCTTCTTTCCCCAGCAATCAGTTCTTTATTAGGTGTAATTAGGAGAGGTTCTAATACTCCATGCTGTTTAATAGATTCTGCTAATTGCTCTAGTTTCTCTTGATTAAAGTAATGTCTAACTTGTGATTTGGGGATGACGATTTCATCTATAGGGAGCAACAATTCGATATTGGTGCTCTTCACCTCTTGGTTCGAGAGAGTGCTAGGTTCGGAATCAAGAAACTCTTTAAATTGAGGACGTTTTCTAGGCATGGTTCGACAAAGCTTCTGCAAATAAGGACTGATAAAAATTGGCTACTTCTTTAGCCTTAGCTCCAGGCATAGTAAATGCAGTTGAATGACTAGCAGGAGCATCTTGGATCAATTGCCGTTGATAAATTACTGTATTAGCGAGAGATACGTGAGGATGTTGTTGTAAATATTCTCTTGCTTCAGTAAGTGCGCGGGTTCCGTATATTGCCCGATTGATAAATGCTAAACCTTGAGGAGTACCATCCTTTCTAATCTTTTGAGCGTGTTTGATATAACGAAAAGTAGAGCGCGCACTATCTACATCTAGAACTCCAGGCTGAACGGGAACTAAAACAAGGTCAGAGCAATAGATTGCTGCTTTAGTAACTTCACTTAAGCTAGCAGGACAATCAATAATTACGTATTGATAGTTCTCTGTTTCTTCTTGAGCTAATTCAAAAAGCTCTTCTGGATTACGTTCGATTTGGCAATTGTAATCTCTTCCCTGCACCCAGCGAGTACTACTCTCTTGGGAATCAGCATCAATGAGTAAAGTGCTACCTTGTTGACTGCACCAATGAAGGAGATGTACTGCACATGAAGTTTTCCCCGTGCCGCCTTTTTGATTAGCTACGGCAATAACTTTCCCCATAGCAATTAATACCCAAGTAGCCAAGTTAAGTAAACTGCGTCATTATACTAACAGTGAATTGATGATATAGGTAATAGACTTGTGAATATTACTATCAAGGTTCCCCGCAGATCCCGTCAGTACTGGACGGCACAGTGTAAATTACAAGGGGTGACTATGACAGAGGTATTAGTAGAAGCTCTTACTAAAAGATTTGGTGAGCCAGATTAATTAATTTTAGATACACTCTCACAAAAACAAAATATTAACTTGCTGTTAGACCATGAGCAATACAAACAGTTGGACTCGACGCTAGTTAGTATTAACACGGGAACTAGCTTCATCTACGACGAAGGAGTAGCTGCTCTACACGCAGGGTAGCAGCTTAACATTAAAGGTTATTACTTAAAAGGCGGTAATATGTCTCAACTATCAAGAGACTTAAATATTGCTATGACTACTATTAACAAATGCGCTAAGGGTTTGACTTGGAAGGATATAGAACCCGATATGACCGTTTAAATTACTGTGCGTATAGTGATGGAATGACCCAGGATTCGACCGCGACTACACGTATTAACTCAACTGTATATATACTAAGGTTTTAAAGGTGTTATGAATGTTTTAATGTTTGTGATCCTAATCACAACTAACAGTTGTAACTCTCTGACATAGTTGTTTTAAGAAGGAACGAATAAACAAACTGCCCTGTAAGAGAGATATGGATCAAGAAAAACTATCTATTTCAATTTATAAAGTAGATGACTTTGAACATCATGTGCCTGAGCTTCTTGATAAAGCATTTAAAGATGAAGTCAAAAAGGCAAGTAAGAAATGTACTTGTATTGAACAGTATTCAGGTGTATCTGAGGAACACGAAGCTAGTTGTGATAAACCAGTTGTAGACAATAAAATATTTCATTCTATAAGTGGTGTTAGCACTGAAGCTATTGAAGAAGTTAATATTCAAAAGTATGAAACATATCAGTTTGAAGAAGATAAAGTCATAGTTCATTGTCCTTTAGAGTTGATGGATAAACTAATTGAGCAACTCACATCGAATAACTGTCAATATAAGGAGTTGGGGGAATACTCTAAAACAATTAGAGAATATCAGGATGATTGTAGAAATTTTCCTAATGAAACATTCATTTCTATAGATGCTAGTTTTGAGGAGCTTGATTATCAATTAGCATCTTTATTTGCAAAAGAATTAAAAAAAAGAAATATTAATAAGGAGAACTTAACTATGACTGCTAATACTAAAGAAAAGAATAAAACTGCTAGGGTGATGACTTCTATTGTAGAGTCATCGAAGTTAGAAGCAGCAATTGATAGTGCTATAAATAATATCAATTCTCAGTTTCAAGCTTTGGTTAAACAGGAGTTTGACAAGGTAACACAAGAAGTAATAAATCTTGATACATTAGGATCTGATTTAGAGGAAGGTGACTTAGACACAATATTGGTTGTTAATAATCGATGGACTAGTAATATGACTTTAGAAGATAAACAAAGTCAGGTTGTTGAGATTATTAAAGGACTTGGTAAAGGTACTTTAGAGTACAAGATGGCTCTTGCTCGTAGGTTACAGCTTAAGAAAATGGAGATAGCTAAAACCTTAAAATCCAAGTTAGCTAAGAAAGCTAATGCTACTGTTAAGGATGAATTAAAACCAACCGAAAAAACTTTTAAAGATACACATAAGGAAGTTTTTCAACAAGATAACTATCAGTCTGATGAGACAATTAGTGAAATTGGGGAAGCTAAAGCCACTAGATTGTTTAATAATTTAAGAGCCAAGCGTCAAAAACAACGTGATAGAGCGTTTGAAGTTCTAACACCCGCTACAGTTAGTGCTGTTATGGATGGCTGTTACCAAGACTTTGAACGTGAAGTTAAAGTACATATGGCTACTGTTAGTAATTTAGCTTCTAAGTTGCGAACAGAACAGACAATTGAAGGTAAGAAGCCTGTAGGTGTAGAAAAACATTACAATAAGGTGATCCGAGATGTAAATAAAGCTATTAAGAACGATGGCGGTTTACCTAAAGTTCTGCCTAAATCAATAGAAGATAGTATGCCAGAACAAAAGGATAAAGAGACTGTTCCTGTAGGTGAAAGAGATAATTAATCAAAAGACATTCCTTAATGTAGGACGAGGTATTTATATACTACTCCAGAAGTTAGTAGGCCCTCGTAGTTAAGGAATGTCTAACCCTCTTTAACTTATTGGACTAAACCTCAGCGTGACCATATGATTGGAATGCTTTGAGTTGATAAGCTAATACGCATTTAATTTGCATAATTTACAATTTGTTCAGAAAGCATCAACCTTGCTCCCCTGCTCCTCTGCTCCTCTGCTCCCCTGCTCCCCTGCTGCCTTCACCATGCAATTTGAATGAAGATAAGCTTAGAGTTCTTGTTCAAGTTGCTCTTGTTGGTTCTTGTGGTGGTAGTTGGTCTGTTCATCCTTCACAGAGAGAAGGTCTATTTACTTATTCAAAGAGAGGCGTTAGCCGAACCCTCATCAATTACTTGTAAGGTATAGACAGTAAGGGTTTTATGATGTATAATGGAGTTACTCAGCAATGTCTTTTAAGCATTTAGACAACTGGTGTTACCTAATACGGATTCCTCGGAACTCAAGGGTGGTACTAGACCTTCACCATCAAGCAAGATTGGTCAGCCGAGCTAATACGGTAGTGTTATTAGTCAAGGAGTAATCTGCCTTGTAGTTATGCCTGACGCACGAAGGCGAGGTGTAATAAATAGATACTCGTTAGTTGGAATCGGGAACGAAATACCCTTAGAGTATAAACATCCATAACAGCCATCAAGCGTATTCAAATCGCTGCCAATCAAAGAGCTAGCAGAAACTAGTGCAAATACGACTCATAGAGTGTGTTCCGAGAGTTAGACCCTAACGAGAGAAAGGAACAGTTGGTAAGCTTAGATAGCCTCGCTGCGAAAGGATTAAGATCCAACGCATATGTAAGTCTACCGAATGACTATAAACTCCTGTTAGATAACTATATAGTAGCTAAAGGGACTTAACATATAAAGGCATTTATTACTACCTAAGCCGTTACCTGGAACTACAAGGTGGGCGGCCCTCCCGAACTGAAGAGCAGTCCCTCGACGACAGAAGAGCAGACATTATAGGAATATGAACTACTACAGATTAAACCCAACTAAAGAGCAGAGGTTAGAAACGCATCGAGCTAACTACCGCACCAAGCTAGAACGTGTTAAGGCTAATGGCGGTCTTAATGAAAAGACATTCTGGAAGTGCTTTAAAAGAATTAAAGCAACAGGTCTTAAATATCAGGATAGACTTGCTATTGTTATGTCTGTTCTCACTGATTGATAAGGTCGTTATGTATCTGTTGGATAACATAGTCACACCAAATTGCCTGGCCAGACTAATTACATTTCACTTATCAAATAAATATTTCCTTCACTATCAGAATTAAAGTTAGCCTGTATGAAGTAAAGACAATCTTCTTTGTGAAAGAAAGCCTCAATTGCTAAATGTTGATTATTAGTAGAGTTAAGGTTGGGATTAGGAGTATCAGCAATATAATACTCACCGTCATAACTCAACATACAGTAGTAACCTCTTGTAGTACCTAACTTCTTATCTGAGTAGGCGATAGCTTCTTCTTCAGTATCAAATACTTTAACTGTATGCCAAGCGAGGCTAGGATCTTGACGTGGGATTTCTAGAATATATTGTGTCATCAGTTGTTTTTCTTTTATGTAGTTTGGTTTGTAGAGATAGAAAACTACATAACAAGTATTTAATTAACTTAGAGGTTTCTATTAATAACCATATTGGTATTGATTAGTAGTGATATAGCCATACTACGAATAGCACGATCATCAGTTCCTACAAGCTCAGGGAAGTCAGCCTTTACAACATCTACTGTGTATTTAAGTAGTTTAGACTGCTGCTGAATAAACTTAGCTACTTTCTTCTTATCACTGTCAGACAGCATAGGGATATCATCAATGATGTCTCTATCAGTCTGATTACTATTACCATTACCATTAGGAGTTGAGGGTAGACTACTAGAGATATGGTGAAGCCCGTCTCCATTAACGTTACGAGCAGTGTCTTTATCAACAAGTCTGTATTTGCCTTTAGCATCCTTATAGATTTCGACCTTCTCATCTATATACCTTTTGAGAACATTCGAGTCATTCTCTTTGGAGAAGATTGCTATCTCTTCGTCACTAGACATAAGTCTCACCTTGACGATTGTGCAGTAGCCATACTTACCTTTAATCTGACGTGGCTCCTGAATCACTATTGCTGGGGTTACTTTAATCATTGGTTAGCTTCTCCTTGGTCATCTCTTTGTATATAGAAATAATGCAGTCATCACAGTAGATTGCTTGCCCAGTAGTACAGCGACACCAGATATAGTTAATACCTAAGACATCTTCAACAACAGTCTCACCTTGCTCAATAAGTTTCTTACCAAGCCATGAGCTTACAATCCAATGCTCAAATACTTCTTGGCGGTACTCATCTAAATCACCGTCGCTACTTCCTACGTCAGTAGAAGCGAAGTAATCATCGATAGCTTCTTCTTTGCTGTTGTGTACTGGATCTATAAGCCAATAACAAACATTGTCACCATAAACTCCCCAGTGACCGTCTTCTTGTTCTAAAGAGCCTCCTGCTTGGTTTATTTCATATTCAGCAGCTTCATAGTCAACTGGGCCAGTCCATAGAGAATAGGTTAGGTCTTCATCTAACTTGTTCTGCTCTGTGAGAGTGTATACAAGTGAGGACACACAGTATATGACCTCTCTTTGTACTAGGTCTTGTATTGTAATCATAGTATATGTGTAATGTTGACAGATAAAAAAATACCTGCTCCTAACTATTAGAGGCAGCATCTTCTACTTCGTAGAAGTTGAAGCAGCTACTCTTCGAGTAGAACAAGAAGCAGGATTAACCAACATCTTTTAGTGACCTAAGTGGCGTTGGTCAAATAGCTATGTGCTTCACCTTGGCGAAGACAAGCTTAATCTTTACAATCAATTCAGATTGCTCTGTTGCAACATTGAGTATTCTTATATGTAACTAGGGTTATGTCTGTGGAACTGGATGGCAAATCAAGAGCAGCTTAGGATACTTAACAAAGGTGTAGATGCTTGGAATAAGTATAGAAAAAGCCATCGTCATATAAAGATTAACCTTAGAGGAGCAGACTTTAGAGGACAAAACCTTTCAGGTGCAGACTTTAGTGAAGCTGATATTAGAAGCACTAAATTTACTGGTGCTAATCTCAGAGATGCTAAGTTCTGTGGTGCGAAGTGTGGATTACAGAGGCGTTGGGTACTATTTCTGCTTATTCTTTGCTTGCTGTTAGTAGGAGTAGGAGTATTAGTAGGAGTATTAGTAGTAGTAAAAGCATTATCAGAAGTAGTATTATTAGTAGTATTATTAGTAGGAGTAGTAGTAGGAGTAGTATTAGGAGGAGTACTAGGAGTAGTATTAGGAGGAGTAGGAGCAGTATTAGTAGGAGGAGTAGTATTAGTAGTAGTAGGAGGAATAGTAGGAGGAGTATTAGGAGGAGTATTAGGAGAAGTAGTATTAGTAGTATTAGGAGTAGTATTAGTAGTAGTAGGAGTAGTATTAGTAGTATTAGTAGAAGTAGGAGTAGAAGTAGGAGGAATAGTAGGAGGAATAGGAGAAATAGTAGTAGTAGTAGTAGGAGTAGTATTAGTAGTAGTACTAGGAGTAGTAGTAGTAGGAGGAGGAGGAGGAGTAGGAGTAGGAGGAGTATTAGTACTAGTACTAGGAGTAGTATTAGGAGTAAGAGTATTAAATGATCCTTTTGTCATTGCTTTTGGTGCTATAGGAGGTACGAGTTTTCGTGGTACTGACTTAACGGAGGCTAATTTCAGAGGGGCTAGACTAAAAGGCACAGATTTCAGAGGAGCTACTCTTACTCGTACTTGCTGGTATGGAGCTACAATGCTGGCTCTTGTGCGTCCTGGTGATACTTATCTTAAAGATGGTCAAGTAAGGCAATGGCTGATAGGAGAAGGTAAAGATAAGAACTTTGATGGTAAAGACTTACAGGTTCTTAATCTACAGGGAGCTCATCTGGCAGATGCTAGTTTCATAGGAGCAGACTTAAGTGGAACTTATTTACAATATGCTGACTTATCCAGAGCTAAACTGATAGAGACGCAGTTAGGCGGAACAGACCTTACAGGAGCTTGTATTAAAGATTGGATTATCAACAGTGACACTAACTTAGAGAATGTAATCTGCGACTATATCTACTTAAAGGAAGGGAAGCAGGAACGCCGACCTGCTGACCCTAACAGAAACTTTGAGCCTGGTGAGTTTGCCAAGCTAGTTGAAGAGTATATAGAAACTGTAGATTTGATATTTAAGGATGGCATTGACTGGAAAGCCTTCTTGAGCTCATTCCAGGACTTGCGGGTTGAGTACGGTGAGCAGGATGTATCTATACAAGCTATAGAAAAGAAGAGTGATGGGGCATTTGTACTGCGCTTGAGCGTGCCTCCTGATGCTAATAAAGCAGTAATAGAAAGTCAGATCAAGCAATCATATGAGAATAATCTCAAGGAGCTAGAAGCTGAGTATCGTGTCAAATTACAAGCTAAGGATGAACAGATAGCAATCTACCGCCAGCACAATACAGACCTATTGAATATTATCAAACTAAAGGCTAGTCAACCTATTCAAAATATTATTGATATAACAGCAGAGAGTAAATCTATGTCAGACACTCATAAGTCCAAATACGACCTCAGCAATGCTAATGTAGGCGGTATAGTTGATACGGCTCAAAGCGGAAGCCATCAAGAATTTACTCAACACAACTATGCTTCAGAAGAAAAACAAACTCTAGCTGAAGCAGCAGATGAAATACAGAAGTTGTTAAAGCAGCTAGAGAAATCTAATCCTACTGCTACTGAAGCTCAACAGATAGAACATATTAATGATGAAACTACACCTAAGTTCAAGCGTAGAGTAGTTGCTGCGTTAAAGGCTGCTGGTGATACTGCTATTGATGAGTTCTTGGATAATTCCTATGTCAAGGTTGGTAAGGCTGTGGTTAAGGGTTGGATGGAAGCATAATTAGGATAACCCTTTCCTCAATAATGAAATATTTGATATTCTTCTAAGTAGTTAAATATTCCTGTTAGTGAGAGGAGCAGGTCAGCCTCATGACATTTCCAGAGTATTATCAGAAGAGACTTGAAGACCTGAAAGACAACATTAAGCTGGACTTAGAACTGCTTAAAGACTACCAGGATGAATTGCGCTACACTAATGACCCTCGCACTAAAGCTAGATATCGCAGAGAGATTGTAAGGCAGGAAGAATCAGTTGCTCACTACAAGCAGGAATACACCAAGCTAGAGCAGGAATCGGTAGGTACGCCATCTCCCCAAATGCAGGAGGTAGGTATCCAATTGCGGCAGATGGATGCCAAGTTAAACATTCTGCTTAGTGGTCAGGTTGCTATCTATGAAGATCTGCTAACACAACTAAACCAAACCCAATTAGTTCTAACGCAGAAGTTACAGGATGCAGTAGATGCTAATCAGGTATCAGAACCACAGATGCAGCAGATGTTAGCAGTGTTAGAGGAACGCATCCCTTCACTGCCTCCCGGTCAAGCAGCTATAGCAGAAGTTATTAAAGACCCAGAGCTGGATGTTAAACAAAAGCTGAAAGTTACCCTGCCTATCGTTCCAATGTTAGTAGAGTATGAAGGTGAGATTGAACTGGGAAGTGGGTTTAACATTAAGTCAGCCTGGGAGAAATTGGTAGCTAAGTTGCGTAGGAGTTAAGCAGTGGGTCTTTGTGAGCATCTTGAAGAACAAATAGCAGAGGATATAAAGCTGCTCAAGCAATATGAAGATGAGCTGCGACATGAAGCAGACCCAGCCCTTAAGGGTAGGTGGAATGCTCGCATTGAAGAGCTAAAGCAACGTGTGCGTGAGCATGAGGAGGAGCTAAGGTCTCTTTTTGCTTCTTCTGTTCAACCTGAACCTGTAACGTCGGAGTCGAGACAGAAGTTACCAACTCCTGTTGTTTTATTAAAAAATAGCAGAACTAGCACAGTAATTAGTAGAAAGCAGTTTTTAAAATGGGCTGTTTTCGGAGGAAGTGGTGTGATTACGGCATTATTATTCCGATTATGTGATAGTATTAAGATTCCCAAAGACCCTGAACCCACCCCTAAACCAACAACTCCCTCTGAATCTACTGATAAACCCCCAGCTATCTCAGTAGACGAACCCAAATACATTGAACCTACTAAAGATGGTGATCGATTTGCAGGTTTGCCCTTATGGACAGTTGAATTTGAGACAGTAACGGTTAACGCCAAGGGAGAAAAGGTTAGCCGTTCTACTCATCAGGCTAAGTTTTTTAAAGAAGATTTAGGAAATGGCGTAATTTTAGAAATGGTGTCAATTCCGGCTGGTGAATTTGAGATGGGTTCACCAAGTGGAGAGAACAATCGAGATGGAGATGAAAGCCCTCAACACAAAGTATCAGTGCCAGCCTTTTTTATGGGTAAATTTGCCGTAACCCAGGCACAGTATCAGCAAGTGATAGGCAGCAATCCTTCTTATTTTCCAGGAGATAACCGTCCTGTAGAAAAAGTGTTATGGAATGAGGCAATGGAGTTTTGCCAAAAGTTGAGCGAAAAGACAGGACGTAATTATCGCTTACCCAGTGAAGCTGAGTGGGAATATGCTTGTCGTGCTGGAACTACAACATCTTTTCATTTTGGGCCAACGCTGACAAGTAATCTCGCAAATTATCGCGGTACTTCTACATATCAATCTGAGCCAAAGGGAGAATATCGTAAACAAACCACAGAGGTAGGCAGTTTTCCTCCCAATGCTTTTGGCTTATACGATATGCATGGCAATGTTTGGGAATGGTGTCTTGATCATTTTCATGATAACTATCAGGGTGCGCCGAGTGATGGTAGTGCTTGGTTTTCTAATAATGATAATGGTTATCGTGTACTGCGGGGTGGTTCTTGGTACGTCGTTCCTTGGTACTGCCGTTCTGCTGATCGAGGTTGGATCGATCCTGTTGTGCGCTTCAACAATGTCGGGTTGCGCTTAGTGTGTTCGTCGGAGTGAGGATTCGGTCATGCTCCACGCTACTGGTAGGGAAATAGAAGGGTGGTTAAGGGTTGAAGACAACTATAATAATAATGATTCTGTTTGAGATGTGCTTAAGTTGGGAACAATAGCAGTAGCATCAGCAGTAGTGGGAGAGATAATCAGTGGGTCGTCGTGAGGACATTGAAGAACAACTAGACAAAGATTACGATCTGCTAAAGAACCTAGAAGATAGGCTAGGTACTGAAAGCGACCCACGACTTGAGCTTAGATGGACGGAAAATATTAATAAAGTCAAGCAACGAATCCGCCAGCGCGAGGAAGAGTTAAGGTCTCTTTCTGCTTCTTCTGTTCAACCTGAACCTGTAACGCCGTACCCATCTCCGCCCGCTACCCCTCCGCTTGAATCTGAGCCAGCAGGAATTACTAGAAACAAGTTTTTGCAGTGGGCTGGCTTGGGAGGTGCAGCCTTGGTGGCAGTAGTAGTTGGTCAGATTGTTAACGAGCAACCACCTTCTCTTGAGGAACAACCTATTGCTGAACCTAAGTATATTAAACCTACTGAGAGAGCACCTAAAGCATTTGGATTGCCCTTATGGACGGTTGAGTTTGAAACTGTAACGGTAGATGCAAGAGGGAAAGTAGTTAAACGCGATGACAATAAGCAAGCCAAGTTCTTTAAGGAGGACTTGGGTCATGGTGTAACCCTGGAAATGGTTGCCATCCCTGGGGGTAAGTTTGTGATGGGTTCACATGATGATGAAAAGGGAAGAAACAATGATGAAAGCCGGCAACAGAAAGTAACGATTCAACCTTTCTTTCTAGGGAAGTTTCAAGTTACTCAGGCGCAGTGGCAAGCGGTGATGAATAATAATCCATCCTACTTCAAAGGAGACAAACGCCCTGTAGAAAGAGTTTCTTGGAAAAAGGCGGTGGAGTTCTGTGAAAGGCTGTCCAACAGTATAGATTCCTGTAAGATAGCCTCCATATGTTCTGCTTCTACCTTTACAACTCATGGATAGATATGCAATCTTGAGTAAATGGTTATAGAAGACTTGAGGTGCAATTTGTTCTATATTATCCATTGAAACAATTATGTAGTTGTTATTGTGAAGAGATAGAAAACTACATAACAGATATTTAATTAATTGAAGTTTATGTCAATAATTATGTTGGTATTATTCTCCATAAATTCTTGAGTTGCTTTGGTAGCCGAAGTGATACAACGCCACACAAACTCAACATCATAAGTTTCAAATGGTTCCCAAACATTATCAGTAAGAAACTCATGTTGTTCTTCTTCTGCTAGGTCATACCAATTGTTAGGAATATTGGCACTTAGATAATGCCCACTACATAGTTGTAGGATTTTAAACTTTAATTCTTTATTCATCACTAACCTCTTCTATATCACCTATTAGATGAATTCCGCCTGGGGTTAACCAATTGAATTCGGTTTCTATAAGTTCAATAAGGTCTGGCACCTCTTGTTCTGTAAGACTTCTATCTTGGTCTAGATAACTCTCTTTGAGTTCCTCTTCATTAACTAAGATAGTAACTTTGTATTGTTTCATAGGTTTCTCCTTGGATTAGAATGGACAATCTGGGTCATCTGGTAAATGTTCTGGTTGCCAGTACGTCATCAATCGCCACTTATCTGAGTAATAGTGTTTGCGATTAAGTTGTTCCCAGATACCTTGTGGCGAATAGTCATAGACATCCAGTTGGATAAGTCGGCAATCTTTAGGGACAGCATAGCCATCTTGTTCCTCGACTTCGTGGGTAATAACCTCGCAATAGACAAGGATTGGGTACTTATCTTCTGGTGGTTTCTTGTTTGCGTTGTAATAGGCCATAATGATTGAATAAATAAAACAAAACGCCCTGCCACTCGTTTAAGGAATGGCAAGGCGTTATTTCTTTTTAAGAACCTTTTAGCGTCTTGACTTAATTGGACGGTATGCGGTTTATTCGTGATGTAATAATTCGTATGTCTGATTAATAAGGTGGCGTATTACTTTACTTTTATCTGAGGATAATCTTTCACTTACATAATGTAGTTTCTCTTTATCTTCAGGTGTTATTAAGATGTTCAATCTATTGCTTTTTATGGTCTTTTTCATAGTGTATTGATTCTTGACTATTACATCCTGAGTGTAATATAAATATACCCACAAAATATGCTCATAATTTATCAAGTTAATTATGCTTATATAGATAATAAAGATACCCAAAAACAATGATTAGAAATGGTGGGCAATGTATAAATTATTAATTAAATTATATCTGATGAATAATTCAATTTTAACAAAAACTTTTGAAGGTAATAATATTAGAGTAACTACAGTAGGTAGTGAAGTTTATTTTGTAGGTAAAGATGTAGCGGAAGTATTAGGGTATTCTAATACTAGAGATGCTATTGCTAATCATGTTTGGGATGAATATAAGGGTGTAGCCAAAATCGACACCCTTGGTGGAACTCAAGAGATGTTAGTAATTAATGAACAAGGAGTATATCAATTAGTTTTTGGCTCTAAGAAACCTGAAGCTCGTAGATTTCAAAGATGGGTGATAGAAGAAGTGCTGCCCTCAATTAGACAAACAGGTGGCTACTCTATTAAACCTACATCACCTCAATCATTTTCTAGTTCCATTGATGAAGAACTAAAAGTAGCAGAATGGCTGGCTTCTAAAATTGAGTCTAAGTTTAATAATTCTGGTATTGGTAAGCA
>JAAUYH010019227.1_pt1 | contig 13366 bp, 7 predicted proteins | sample 7278061 | NCBI WGS metagenome assembly JAAUYH01 (sample SAMN14350203, study PRJNA611818) | marine sediment metagenome | isolation source: surface marine sediment (0.6m) | place: French Polynesia: Moorea | collected 2018-08
ACCCGCAGCACCAGCTGGGCCACGGAAAATGGTTTGGCCACGTAATCATCGGCACCCAGCGAAAGCCCGGTGATGATGTCTTCCTCGGCCGTCTTGGCGGTCAGCATGATGATGGCCTGGTCACGGTCCCGCTCACGAATCCGATTGCAGATTTCAAAGCCGTCCACGCCGGGCAGCATGACGTCCAGCAGGATCAGGTCATGCCTGCCGGACAGGCCCAGCCGCAGGCCCTCATGCCCGTCACCGGTGCTGGTCACCTGGTAGCCGTGGAAGACAAAGACGTCCTCCAGCCCGCAGCGGATGGCGTCTTCGTCCTCCACGATCAGCAGATTGAACTTCTTTTTCACCCCTAAAGACTACCAGCGCCGCAGCGAGCACCGGGTAAATCTTTTGTAAACCCGCGCCCGGGGGTTTTACCAAAAGCGGCCTGTTCCACCAGACCATGCGCTTCTAGCATTTAAAGCACCTTTGAAGACAACAGATCAGGAGCAGCATCATGGCCATCATCACGCGACTATCCCGGCTTTTTCAGGCAGACATCAACGCCCTGCTCGACCGGGTGGAAGAACCGGAGATTCTGGTTCGTCAGTCGATCCGGGAAATGGAGTTACACCTGGAGCAGTCCACCCGGGAACTCCGCAGTCTGACGCTGGATGTCGGCCGGGGCCAGCAGGAGCAGGAGGCGCTGGAGAGCCAGCTGGCTGAATTCGATCAGCAGCTCGACCTGTGTTTTGCGTCCGACAAGCCCGACCTGGCCAGGGCACTGGTCCGGCGCAAACTGGAAACCAGCCAGCGCCTGGATCAGCTGAAGACCCAACTGCAGGCATTGGGCGAGCGCATCGCCGGCCGGGAGTCGCTGCTTGTTGAGCAGCAGGCGAAGCTGGATCACCTGCGCCAGAAAGCAGACGCCCTGCTGCCGTCGGAACAGACCCGGGAACCCGAGTGGCCGGGTGTCAGCGACGAGCAGGTGGAAGTCGCTCTGCTGCAGGAACAGGCGCGGAGGGCCGAGGGATGAAACGTCCGGGCATGTGGGAAGGCGTTGGACTGGCCCTGGTCATGGCGACTGCGGCCAGCGTTATTCACTGGTCACTGGGCATGCTGTGGACTGAGGCTCTCGCGGTACGGGTACTCATCACCCTGCTGACCGGTGCCTACGCGATCTACCTGCTGGTGCGCAGCAGTAACCCGGCGGGGCGCTGGGTTGCGGCCTGTGCGGTGGCGCTCAGCATCACGGTGTTGTGGCTGATCCGGCCCGCAGACGGACTGTTTCTGGCGGGTCACCTGCTGACCCTGTGGCTGCTGCGGTCCGCCTTTTTCCAGTCCGGGCTCATCACAGCAGCACTGGACCTGGCGTTATGGCTCGCCGGCACTGCCACGGCCGCCTGGGCTGCAGCCCAGAGCCACAGCCTGTTTCTCACTTTCTGGTGTTTTTTCCTGGTCCAGGCACCGTTTGCCCGCATCAGGATCGGCCCCTCAGCACCCGGACCTGCGGCGGATTTCAGCTTTGACCAGGCAGCACACGCTGCCGACCAGGCGCTCAGGAAACTCAGCAGTGAGTGGCAAAGACCGTGATCAACCGGCTCGGCATCTGGGCTGTTTATCTGGTGACCCTGGCCATCACCGGGTTTTATCCCCAGCCCCACGCACCCGCTCCGGGCGGCGACAGGCCGCGGGTCGAAATGGTCTTCGTGCTGGATACCACTGGCAGCATGGGCGGCCTGCTGGATGCCGCCCGGCAAAAGATCTGGTCCATTGCGACCACCCTGGCATCGGCCCGGCCAACCCCCGAAATTCGGCTGGGACTGGTGGCCTATCGTGACCGCGGCGACGAATACGTGACCCGGGTCATCGACCTGTCCCGGAACCTGGACCAGGTTTACGCCGCGCTCATGGATCTGCAGGCCGCCGGTGGTGGCGACCGTCCCGAAAGCGTTCACCAGGCGCTGTACGAGGCGGTGCACCATATTTCCTGGAGTGATTCTCCCGCCAGCTATCGCAGCATTTTCCTGGTGGGCGACGCCCCCGGCCACACACGCCATGCCGCGCTGGCAAGCTACCGGGACATAGTGCAGGCGGCATTGCACAAGGACATCGTGGTCAACACCATCCAGGCGGGCCAGCACCCGGCCACCCGGAACCAGTGGCAGTCCATCGCCGCGGCGGGCCAGGGGACATTCCTGCGGGTCGATCACAGCGGCAACCCGGTAGCCATTGGCACACCCTACGATCGGCCCATGGCCGAGCTTTCCAGGTCCATGGATGAGACCTGGCTGGGGTACTCTGAATCGGCAGAAGCGCGTGCGGTGGACAGTGCCCGTTTCCACCAGTCCGCCAGCCTCTCGTCCCGGGCACGACGGGCGGCCTTCATGGCAAAGCCCGGCACCGAAACCAACTGGCTTGGCGACGGCGACCTGCTTCGGGACCTGGACTCCGGCGCCGTCCGCCTGGACGACATACCCGAAGCCGGCCTGCCCCCGGCGTTGCGGCAGCTGACCGAGGCCCAGCGGCAACAGAAGCTGTCCGCCCTGTCCAGCCATCGTGCGCAGCTGAAGCGGCAGCTGGCCCAGCTGTCCCGGCAGCGGGATGCCTACCTGGCATCGAGGCTGGCGGCCACCGGCGGTGACGCCGGCAGCCTGGACCGAAAGCTGTTTGAGGCCGTGCAAACCCAGGCCCTGGAGAAGGGTATCCGCTACGAGTCCGGGCCCAGCTATTGAAACCACCCACCCGGTGGCTGCGTCCCGTGCGCTAAACCTGCCGGAGGTTTCGCCGATGTAATCCACTGGAAGCCAAATTTGGCCCACTGACGGGTGACATCGATTGAACTGGAAGCAAGACCAGCAGACCGGTCCTCCCAGCCGCGCCTCCCGGGCGCGGCTGGCTGCATTGCTGTGCGCGGCCGTGGTTTTCCTGGCCGGGGCGCCGGTTTCGGCCAATACCTCTGACGCCCTGGCGAACCTGAAAGCCCTCAGCCTGGAAGAACTGGTCAATGTTGAGGTCACCATCGCCAACAAGGCGCCAACGCGGGTGGCGGATGTGGCTTCGGCCGTGTTCGTGATCACCAGTGACGATATCCGCCGCACCGGCGCCACCTCGATTCCCGAGGTGCTGCGGATGGTTCCGGGCATCCAGGTGGCGCGCATCGATACGCGAATCTGGGCGGTCAGCATCCGCGGGTTCAATGCCCGGTTTTCCAACAAGCTGCTGCTGCAGATCGATGGCCGCACCCAGTACACAACGCTGTACGCGGGTGTCTACTGGGACCTGCAGGATCTGGTGATGGAGGACGTGGACCGGATTGAGGTGATTCGCGGACCCGGTGCCACGTTGTGGGGGTCCAACGCGGTCAACGGCGTGATCAACATCATTACCCGCTCTGCTGACTCAACCCGCGGCAACCTGTTGGTGGTTGACACCGGAGAACACGGCGCCGCGGCCGCGACTTTCAGGCACGGAGGCGCCCTGGGGCAGTCCGGCAGCTATCGTGCCTACATCAAGGCGGCCAGACAGGACTCACCCTTCGCGGACCCAAACCCCCAGGACAACCATAACTATCAGCGCCGACAGGCCGGGTTTCGGATGGACTGGCGGGGGTCCGACCAGAATCAGCTCATGCTGTTGGGCGATATCTATGACAACAGCATCGACCAGTTGGCGCAAAACTACTTCCTGACCCCACCATACCTGGCGCGGTCCCCTGCACAGACCACGTTTAAGGGTGGCAATCTGCAGTTTCGGTGGGCGCGGGACGGCAGGTCCGGCAGCAGGACAACCTTCCAGGCCTACATTGATCACCAGGACCGCCGGGAAGTCACGATTTCAAACCTGGCAGGACAGACCGGGACTTCGGAGGAAAACGTCCTGGATCTCGACTTCCAGCGGTCAACAGACCTGAGTGAGTCCGGTCGTCTGGTGTGGGGCACGGCCTATCGCAGAACGGATACCCGCATCAATATCGTGGACCCGCCAGACCGCATCGACCAGCTCTACAGTGCCTTCGTCCAGGTAGAGCGCGGGTTTTTCGACAGCCGTCTGTCGGTTACGGCCGGCACCAAGTTCGAGCACAACGACTACTCGGGATTCGAAGTGCAGCCCAGCCTTCGCGGATTGTGGTACCTGAGTCCAAAGGCGCGAGTGTGGGGTGCGGTATCCAGGGCGGTTAGGAGGCCGTCGCGTGGCGAACACAACATCGCTCTGATGTCCGGCGTGCTGCCTCCGGGCAGTTCGCTGAATCCCACGCCGGTGCCCATATTCCTACCATTTCAGGGTAATCCGGAGTTTGACAGCGAGAAGGCGGTGACCTGGGAAGCCGGGTTTCGGACCATGCAGGGCGAAAACCTGTCCATCGACCTGGCCCTGTTTCACACCAATTACCAGGATCTCAGGACGGTAGAATCCGGGGAGCCCGAATTCAACCTGTTTGGCTCCGAGCCTTTCGTCTCGATTCCCTCTTTCCCGGCTAATCTGTTGGAGGGATCTTCCAGGGGAATTGAGCTGTCGGCGAACTGGCAGGTGACGCCGACCTGGCAATTACGCGGAGCCTACAGCTTTCTGGACCTGGACCTGAAGCCTGATCCCGCTACCACCGACATCGCGCCGGAGCAGGCTGAAGGACAAAGCCCACGACACCAGCTGTCGCTGCGGTCGTCAGTGTCTCTGACGGAAACCCTGAATCTTGAAGCCTGGTATCGCTTGGTGGATGAACTTCCGAACCTCAGCACCTCGGTGGTCAACCAGGGCATCGGCATCCCCAGCTACTCCACCCTGGACCTGAGGCTGGCGTGGCGGCCAAGGCCCAGTGCCGAGGTCTCCCTGGGCGTCAACAACCTGCTTGGATCCCACGCTGAGTTTTCCTCCGAGTTCTTTGGCTCCACGCCCGAACGCCTGGATTCTTCGGCCTTTGTGCGCCTGGCCTGGCAGTTTTGATCCGGGCCCTAACGGATTCCGTGAGCCCCGGTCACGGCATTCCTGAATACACCTCGCTTCAGCCATATTTCTGGCTTTTTTTCCTAAAGAAAACATCACTTTCTGCCGTTCTACAGGGGTAGACCTGACAACCGGGGCGACACGTGTGCAAACCTGAATCATGCCTCGCAGGTAGTTGCAGCATGACTGGGGCTTATCAGTTTCATCAGCCGCCTGCGCAGGCGAATTACCGATCCCGTATCGAATGGGGTGGCGCGACGCCGTGTCAGTTTTGTAATGCGGGCGCCGGGATATGAGGAGAACTCGAGTCGAGGGCGTCATGAATTCATACACACATGATTGGGCGTCGAAGCAGCAAGCGGGTACCAGCGCGCCGGCAAGACGGGTCAGATTCAGTCTGGCCGCGTTCATGTGCGCAACCGTCCTGGCGGCGGGAACCGGCGAGGCCTCCCAGACGGGCCGGCTTGACGTGCTGAAACAGCTCAGTCTGGAAGATCTGATCAATGTCGAAGTCTCCATCGCAAACAAATCGCCGCGGAGGCTGACCGATGTTGCCGCAGCGGTTTTTGTTATCACCAATGAAGACCTGGTTCGCTCAGGCGCCACCAGCATTCCCGAAGCCCTGCGCATGGTGCCGGGTTTGCAGGTCGGTCGCATCGACAACCGCAACTGGGCGGTCGGCATTCGCGGCTTCAACGGCCGCTTCTCCAACAAGCTCCTGGTACAGATCGACGGCCGCTCCATCTACACGCCGCAGTTCAGCGGAGTGTACTGGGACGGTCAGGACGTGGTGCTGCAGGACGTGGACCGGATCGAGGTCATTCGCGGACCGGGTGCCACGCTTTGGGGCGCCAATGCGGTCAACGGCATCATCAACATCATTACCCGGGACGCCAGTGAAACCGTGGGCAGCCTGCTGGCGGCCGACGCCGGGGACAATCGCGCCCGTCGGGTGGTCTACCGCCACGGCGCGAAACTGGCCAATGGCGGCGCCTACCGCGCCTATGTCAAGTACGCCCACCAGGATTCACCCTTTGAGGACGGCAAACCATTCGATTCCGACCAGGACTACCTGCGGCGCCAGGCCGGATTCAGGGCCGACTGGGGCGGAGACCGCGGCGTGACGCTGCAGGGTGACATATACCGCAGCCGCATCAACAGCTATGAGTTTTCCTACACCCTGGCCCCACCCTACCAGCGCAGCGAACCGGGCATCCTTCCGTTTGACGGAGAAAACCTGCTGCTTCGCTGGAACTATGGCGATGGGGCCGTCACCGGGAACACCCTGCAGGTGTATTTCGACCACCACGAAAGAGACGAGATCAGCAACGGCGCGCTGGACAGTGACGATGACTTTTTCGAAGAAACCACCTTTGACCTGGACTGGCAGCAGACCCGGCGCTACGACAATCAGCAGCTGGTGTGGGGCCTGGGCTACCGGTGGATTCAAACCTACGCGGATTTTGCCCGGGACGGCGAACGGAGCAACCACCAGTTCAGCGCCTTTGTCCAGGACGAGTGGCGCCTGCTGGACGAACGCCTGACCCTGACGGCAGGCGCCAAGCTGGAGCGAAACCCGTATTCGGGTGTTGAGTTTCAGCCCAGCCTGCGTGGGCACTGGCGATTGAATGATGACAGCAGCCTGTGGGCCGCAGTGTCCCGGGCGGTTCGGGCGCCGACCCGGCTGGAACAGGACATCTCGGTCGTGCCAACCCTGCTGCCCCCTTTCTCCAGCAGCAATCCCCTGCCATTCCCGGTGTTCCTGTCCTTCGAAGGGGACCCCGCCTTTGACAGCGAATCGGCGGAATCCATGGAAATGGGTTTCCGCACCGTTATTCATGATGCGGTGTCCCTGGACCTCGCGGCGTTTTACACGGAATACGAGGATCTGCGCACGGTCGAACTGCGTGACCCCATCATCAACATTTCCGGGCAAAACCCGTTTGTGGATGTTCCTTCGTCCCCGGAAAACCGTCTGGCCGCCCAGTCCCATGGCGTGGAAGTCGCCGCCGACTGGCAGATCGCCCACTGGTGGCGGCTGCGCTCCGCCTACACCTACACCCGTCTCGATATCGAGCCCGACCCCACCAGCACCGACGTTACCCGGGAACTGCCCGAAGGACAGGTGCCCGAACACCAGCTGTCCCTGCGCTCGTCCATCAACTTCAACGGTTCCTGGTCACTGGATGCCTGGCTGCGGTACGTGGACGAACTGCCCACCATCAGTCCCACCCAGGCGTCGGGCGCTGCTGTCCGCATCCCCAGCTACACCGCCATGGATGTACGCCTGGCCTGGCAGGCCAGTCCGGAAATATCCCTGTCACTGGCTGCGCGGGATCTGCTGGGCAGTCATACGGAATTCGAATCGGAGTTTGTCGGCGGTGAACCGATCAAGCTCAAATCCAGCTACTACGCACAGCTGGAGTGGCGGTTCTGACTGAATGAAAGCGCACGCGACATGAAATCCGGTTGCTCAAAAACCCTGCGGGTCGCGCTGATGACGCTGATGCTCGGCGTCGCGCCTGCCGGCGCGGGTGCCGCCAGCGCCCAGTTTGAGCAACATGAAGTGGTCGCGGTATTCCTGTTCAATTTCTCCCATTTCATTACCTGGCCGGACAGCCGCTTTGAGGCGCCATCCAGCCCGTTCCGCTACTGCGTGGTGGAGTCCCAGACCGTGGCAGACGCGCTGGCGGAAGTGATTGAAGGCGAATCATCCGGCGGACATCCCCTGCAGCTGGTTCCGGTCAGCGGCCCGGAAGACCTGAACTCCTGCCACGTGGTGTTCTGGTCCGAGGCGGATCAAGAGCGATTCCTGGGGGCGGACAACACCACAAATGGCCTGACCGCCCTCACCGTGACAGATTCAGAGGATTTGCAGTGTGAGGGGGCCATGATCGCCCTGGGCTCAACTGGACCGCGGGTGCGGCCGATAATCAATGTGGCGGCGGTAATCGCAGCTGGCTTGCAGATCAATTCCAAGCTGATGAGCATCGCCCAACCGTGTGATGGCTGAAGACATGAGGAGTCAATTGTCTTTCCTGAGCAAGATGTCCATTCGGGCCAAGATCATCACTATCTCGGTAGTGACGGCGGTCCTGTCCCTGCTGCTGGCCACGGTTTTTCTGCTGATCAACGACTGGACCAGCAAACGCAACTCCATGGCCGAGTCCGCGGTTGCATTGACCCGGGTTATCGGCAACAACAGCACCGCCGCCCTGGCGTTCCGGGACCCGGTCACCGGCAATGAGATCCTGGCCGCGCTTGAATCAGATCCCGAGGTGCTCCTGGGGCAACTGCTGGACGCCGAAGGCGCCCTGTTTTCGGAGTATCGCAGCGAACGGGAAACCCACGGCGAACTCCTGCTGGAGCTGGAACCGCTTTACGGTGAGGTCAGCGAGGACGCTCCCCTGGACACGGAAGCGTCCTACCGGTTTCAACCCAACCACCTGGACGTCACCCAACCCATTTTCCTGGAGGAACGCCAGGTAGGCACCATCCGAGTGGCGGTGGGGCTGTCAGCGCTGAAGTCAGGGCTGGTCACCCAGATTGCCCTGTTCATGGGGGTGCTGCTGGCGGGCGGCGCGGTAGCTTACCTGCTTGCACTGCGGCTGCAGCAGGTGATCTCAAAACCGGTATCGACCCTGGCGGACGCCGTCGAATCGGTGGCCGAGGAAGGAGATTACACCCTGCGGGTCGAGCGGGACTCCAGCGACGAGCTGGGCACCCTGATGGACGGCTTCAATGCCATGCTGGACCAGATCCAGCAGCGCGACCGGCAGCTGGAGCAAGCCAGAGTGGAAGCCGAAACGGCGAGCCGCATCAAGTCGGAATTCGTGGCCAACATGAGTCATGAGATTCGGACTCCCATGAACGGTGTCCTGGGCATGGCCGAGGTCCTGCTGAGCACGCCGCTGTCGGACAAGCAGCGCCGTTTTGTCGAGACCATCAACCGCTCCGGGCAGTCTCTGCTCACCATCATCAACGACATCCTGGACTTCTCCAAGGTTGAAGCCGGCAAACTGAGCCTGGAGTGCATCGATTTCGATCTCCGGGACAACGTCGAAGACTGCGTGGAAATGGTGGCCGAACGGGCCCACGCCAAGGGTCTGGAAATTGCCTGTCGGGTTCCCGAAGGGATTCCCAAATTCCTGCGCGGCGACCCGGGCCGGTTGCGCCAGGTGCTGGTAAACCTGCTGGGCAACGCCATTCGCTTCACCGAAGAAGGCGAAATCGTGGTCAACGTTCGCCCCATTGAAAAGGCGCGCAACGGCACGATCCTGCAGTTCGAGGTCAAGGACACCGGCATCGGCATCCCGGAAGAGAACCGCGCCCATATCTTTGACTCCTTCTCCCAGGCTGACAGCTCCACCACCCGGCGTTTCGGCGGCACCGGTCTTGGACTGGCGATCTGCAAACGTCTGGTGACGCTCATGGGCGGCGAAATCGGCGTTCAGAGCGAGGTCGGCTTCGGTTCGACCTTCTGGTTCACTACCTGGCTTGAATCCTCCAGGGTGCAGGCCGACGAAGACACCACCAGCCGCGTGGTTGAACTCCAGGGCAAGCGGGTGCTGATCGTGGACGACAGCGAGACCAATCGCGAAATCATCCACGAACAGGTGGCCAACTGGGGAATGCTCAACAGTCGCGTGTCGTCCGCGGAAGATGCCCTGCACCAGCTGCGGGACCACGCTGTCGCCAGCCAGCCCTACGACATTGCCATCATCGATATGCGCATGCCGGGCCTGGACGGACTGGAGCTGGCGAAGACCATTCACGAAGACGAGGCAATCGCGGACATTGACCTTGTGATGTTGAGCTCGGTGCACGACATCAGCGAGAAGCAGCGTCGCGAAGCCGGCATCAGGTCCCATCTGACCAAGCCGGTGCGCCGCGCCGAATTGTTCAATACGCTGCTGGAAATCGTGGTCGGCGATGCGTCAGCCGGCGACGACTCCGAATATGGCGAAGGGGCGGCACCGCCCACCGACGAAACCCAGTTCCAGGGCCGGGTGCTGGTGGTGGAAGACAACCCCGTGAACCAGCTGGTGGCCGTCGAAATGCTCAACCGGATGGGCGTCACGGTGGCCATGGCGGACAATGGCAAGGAGGCTGTGCGCACCTTCTCCGACGGCACTTTCGACATGATCCTGATGGACTGCCAGATGCCGGTGATGGACGGTTTCGAAGCGACCCGACAGATTCGAGACCTGGAGCGGCCCGGCGGCGTTCACATTCCCATCGTCGCCCTGACGGCCAACGTGCTTGCCGGCGACAAGGCCAACTGCCTGATTGCCGGCATGGACGATTACCTGGGCAAACCCTTCGAGCAGAATCAGCTGGCCGAGGTGCTGGATCGATGGCTGCCTCGAACCGACGGATCCAGCAGGCTGCCAGGCGAACCGGCCAATCAAGTCATGGCCGTCAACGATGTGACCGGTCCGACGGGTCCGTCAATGAATCCTGACGAGGCCGACCACGGTTCGGGCTACGCCGCGGCCCCACACATCATCGAGCACCCCGAGGCGCCGGCCAACGAAGCGGTACTGGATGAGGACGCGCTGGCCCGCCTGCGGGATCTGGCCGACGGCTCGCCAGGGTTCCTCTCAGGGCTGGCCGATACCTTCTCACGGGACGCCGAAGCCACCGTCAAGGCCATCATGGAAGCGGCCGATCCGCTGGATCTGCCTGCGCTGGGTCGGGCTGCCCACAAGCTCAAATCCAGCAGCGGCAACATGGGCGCCATGCGTTTGTACAACTGCTGTCGGACCTTGGAAAACAAGGCCAGGACCAAGGAAGAGTACGGCGTTCTGGAACTGGTTTCCCGATTGCAGCATGAGTACTCCCGGGTCCGGGAAGCCCTCTGTGTGTTCTACGAGGGCGACCATGGGGTCCGGGTCGAGCCCAGCGAACCGGACGGTTCGGAGCTGGAGCGGCCGCTGACCCTGGTGGTCGACGACGACGATACCGCCCGGGCGTTGATGCGCCGCTACCTGCGCGACGATGGGTTTGGCGTGATCGAAGCCACCAATGGTGAGGAAGCCATCACGGCCCTGGAAAAATACCGGCCCGACATTGTCCTGCTGGACGTTGAAATGCCCGTAATGGACGGCTTTGAGGCCTGCCGCTGGATGCGCGATACCGAGCACGGTGCCGATATTCCAATCCTCATGGTGACGGGTCGCGACGACGTGCTGTCCATCGAGCGAGCCTACAATGCCGGCGCCACAGACTTCGCCACCAAACCCATCAACTGGGGGCTGCTGGGGCACCGGGTTCGCTACATGCTGAGATCCAGTGACATGGTCATCCGGCTGAAGGAAAGCGAATCCCGCCTGGCCAAGGCCCAGCGGCTGACCCACATCGGCAACTGGGAGTGGGATATCCAGAGTGAGGTCATCCATGCCTCCGACGAAGTCCATCGCATCTTCTGCATGGATGAAGCCCCCAGCGTCGACCCACAGGATTACATGGACCGGCTCAACCCCGAAGACGCCGAGATGCTGGAGCAGGCCGCCACGGCCGCCATCAAGGAGGGTGCGCGCTTTTCCCTGCACGGCCGGGTGCTGCAGCGGGATGGCTCCTACAAGGAAATCGAAACACGGGGTGAACCGGTCACTGAAGCCAACGCCAGGGTGGTGGCGCTGACCGGCACGGTCCAGGACGTGACCGAGCGCAAGCAGTTCGAGAAAAAGATCCGCCACATGGCCTACACGGACAGCGTCACCGAGCTGCCCAACCGCCAGTCCTTCCATGAGCGCCTGACCGAGGCACTGCATGCGGCCAAGGAGATGGACCGCACCCTGGCCGTACTGTTCCTGGACCTGGATAACTTCAAGCGCATCAACGACACCCTGGGCCATAACACCGGCGACCTGCTGCTGAAGAAAGTGGCCTTCCGCCTCGCCGCCAATATCCGTAACGATGACAGCGTGTCCCGCTGCGTCGCGCGCCTGGGTGGGGACGAGTTCACGGTCCTGCTGTCGGAAATCAAGAAACCCGAAGACGCCGCCATCGTCGCCCGGCGAATCCTGGATTCCCTGGCGGAGCCGATGATGCTGGGTGGACACGAGGTCGTGGTGACCACAAGCGTTGGTGTAGCCGTTTATCCCCAGGACGGCAAAGAAACCGACACGCTGCTGAAGAATGCCGACACAGCCATGTACCACGCCAAGTCCAAGGGAAAGAACAACTACCAGTTCTACTCCGAATCCATGAATTCCCGGGCCATCCGGCGCTTGAGCCAGGAGAGCCAGCTGCGCCGGGCCATCGAGCGGGACGAACTGTCGCTGGTGTACCAGCCCCAGTTTGCCATTCGCTCCGGACGGATCGTGTCGGTGGAAGCGCTGCTGCGATGGGAAAACGAAAAGCTGGGCAAGGTCGGTCCGGCCGACTTCATCCCACTGGCCGAAGAGTCCGGTCTGATCATGGATATCGGTGAGTGGGTCATGCGCCGGGCCTGCCGCGATGCCCTGGCCTGGCAGAGCAATGACGCCCATGCGATACGGGTGGCGGTTAACCTGAGCAGCGTGCAGTTTCAATACCGTGGCATGGCCCAGAACCTGGCCGAAATCGTGACCGCCACCGGTCTGCGCCCGGACAACGTGGAACTGGAGTTGACCGAGGGCGTGATCATGCCCAACGCTGACGAGACCATCGACACCCTGATGGAACTCAAGGCCATGGGCTTCAGCCTGTCCGTGGACGATTTCGGCATGGGCTATTCGTCGCTGAGCTACCTCAAGCGGTTTCCGCTGGACACGCTGAAGATTGACCGCACGTTTGTTCGTGATGTGACGACCAATCCCGACGATGCGGCCATCGTCTCAGCCATCATCGCCATGGGTCACCGGCTGAACCTCACGGTTATCGCCGAGGGCGTCGAGACCGAGGCCCAGCGCGATTTCCTCAGGCGCAACAACTGCGACCTGATGCAGGGTTTCCTGATAGGTGCCCCGGCCAGCGCCGACGAAATCGGGCAGCTGTTGCGTCGCCAGTTTTTCCTGCTGCGGGATTTCGGGCCGCCCAGGGCAGAACCGACCCCTGACATCACCCGGGACCTGGGTAATCTCAGAGACTTCGGCACAGAGGGTGATGGAGACGCCAGCCGCCGGGAGGGAGAACTGAAACCTCCCGCCGATGAGGCCGGCTCTCAAGGCGCCACCGGGGTCAACTTCAAGGACCTCTGATCCAGCTCCGGCGGCGCCCGCGGGACCGCAACGGCTGGACAGCGGCAGCGGTGCTGAACACAATATCCCCACCTGCGACGGAATCCTGTCATGCTGAATAAAGTCAGACGGCTAAGCCTGTCTTTTCCCGGTGCCACGGAGAATATCCAGTGGGGAAACGATCGGGTATTCAAGGTGGCCGGCAAGATGTTCCTGTGCATGGGCACCGAGCCGAACAGCGGGTTTTCCTTCAAGGCAGACGATGACCGGTTTCTGGA
>JAAUYH010040215.1_pt1 | contig 13365 bp, 9 predicted proteins | sample 7278061 | NCBI WGS metagenome assembly JAAUYH01 (sample SAMN14350203, study PRJNA611818) | marine sediment metagenome | isolation source: surface marine sediment (0.6m) | place: French Polynesia: Moorea | collected 2018-08
ATCGCTTCTTCGTATCTGCCTAGTTTTTCTAATGAAACACCACGGTTATTCCAAGCTTGATCTTTATCAGGTTTAATTTCAATTGCCTTGTCATAGGAGGCGATCGCTTCTTGGTATCTGCCTAATTCATCTAATGCGAAGCCTTTTCCAAACCAAGCAACAGCATAATCAGGCTTTAAACTAGTAGCCTTATCATGAGCCTCAAAAGCTGCTTGATACTTTTTAGCAGTATTTAAATCTTTCCCTTTGTTGTAATAATCTTCTGCTGATAAGGTTACTATTACTTTGGGATTTTTTTGGGGAATATTAGCAATATAAAGATTAATCGGGATTCCCCATCTAAAAGCATTTATCCTAGCCCCTCTTGCTGCGATCTCTTCCAAGGCTTGTAGCTCAGAAGGCGTTTTTGGGAATTCAGCAAGCCTTGTAATTTCTACATCACTATAACCATGTACTGCAATGACCTCTCCAATTTGATTAACCACAGGGCTACCACTCATCCCTTTAAAAGTTATCGCATCATAAGAAATGCCATAACCATCAGGTAGACTACTTAAGGCAGTAATACTACCAGAAACAAAATGATTAACTAATTGTTTGCCACTCTTGAAAAAACCAGATATATGAATCTCCTGCGCTCTTTGAACTCTATCAGAATTTCCTAGTTTTACAGCTTGGTAAGGACAGTTGTTTTGTTGAGGCTCAAAAATAAGTAAAGCTAAATCTTGATTTTTGAATGGTATGGCATTTTTAACTTGCCATTTTTGACCATCACTAGTATCAATTTTTAGTTTGTCACTAACAGAAACCACATGACGAGTAGTTAGCACCGAGCAATCGCCCTTATCTCCTGGTACGAAAAACCCTGTACCATGTCCTGCCTTATCTAGATATGTAATCAATACCACACTATTTTCTAGTTCTTTGGCAATCTCTTGGGTTGTTTTTGGTGTAGAACAACCAACTAAAGATAGGACTGTAATCCCCAGAATAGAAAAATAAGACCAAGCCTTCATCACATTTATCTAGCGATACTTAAACTATTACAGATATTAGCGAAAATTTAACCCCAAAAGAAAAATTTTAATCTGTCAAAATCTATTGGACTAATTGGAGAACTGCCATCCCTTAACGAAGTGCATCAAGTTTTAGAGGTTGTGGTTCTCCCATCCAGGAAGCATAATCTGTGTGATCTTTTAAATCATTTCCTGTCAATGGATGAATCAAAATTATTAAACCGTTTCTATTGAGAGACAACCAGGATAATAAATCTACATATTGATCATGACTAAAAGCAAGCTGACAACTCCAACAAGGATGGGGTCCCACAGGTTTACTGTGCATTCTTCCCACCTTAACTGAGAATTGTTTTCCTGCTTCGTCACATAAGGTTTTAGCTTGCTCAAAAGTTGATTCATCAAAATAAACGTGAGCATGATAACCTTGAATCAAACTAATATCTTTAAATTCCATAGTTGCTAAGTAGCTCCACTTTATTAAATATCAAATAGTGAGGATCGGTTTTAGGTTTTAGGTTTTAGGGGTTAGGTTTTAGGTATAATCCATTTATAGTTAGACACTTGTTAATATTTTGTCTAGCTTACCAACACAAGCAAGTAAGGATCGGTCACAGCCAGAAAGTGCCATTAAAGATACTCCCCAAGGTGCTTGTTCACTGCTTAAATAGGGCAAGCTTATTTGCGGTGCTTTAGTTAAACCAGCAGGTGCGGTAAGACCAAGCAAAAAATTGCGAGATTTTAACTGTTGAGATGATGGAGTATTTAATAATGGTGCAGCTCCTGGAGTAGTGGGAATAAGTAACACCTGATTGATGTTGCTTAATACCTCGCTATGCCAAAAATTAATAAATTTCTGGGCTTGTTTCTGGGCTTGCTGTTCATCGTCGAAAGTTAAATTTTTGCACCACATAAAACGCTGTCTTATTTCAGTGGCTAAATCGGGTTGTTGTTGTTCTATCCACTGACCATGAATCTGCCAAATTTCTCGACCTTGTAAGATCCGAAAAGCATTACTAGCAAGCGTTAAATAGTCTTTACTAATTTCAATTTCTTCTACTGAGTCAAATTGATTAGCTATAGCTGTTAACAAAGGTTCGCGAGCCGTTACCCAAGATTCAATTCCTTCAATATTGCCAACAACCAAATGGGATAAGTTGTTATTTCTACTTGGTGGTAAGAGAACTTCTGCAACTTGCATTAGGGTTGAAAAATCCCTAGTCATCCAGCCTACTGTATCAAAACTTGGTGCTAAAGGTACTAGATGCTGACAGCTAACTGCACCGTGACTAGGACGCAAACCATAAAGACCATTGTAACTGGCTGGGACACGGATGGAGCCACCCGTATCTGTCCCTAAGCCAATATCAATAGTGCCATTAGCAACCGCTACCGCAGAACCACTACTAGAACCCCCAGGTATTCTTTCTGGGGCTTGAGGATTGATGGGGATGCCATAATGCTTATTGATGCCTTCGAGACTGTAAGCTAATTCATCAGTCAAGGTTTTGCCAATAAGAGTTGCTCCTGCTTCTAACAAAGCTGTTACAGTTGGTGCGGTAACATTTAAGGGTTGGGGATGGCTAGACATCCAGTCAGGATTACCCGCAGTGGTCGGTATTCCAGCAATATGAAACAAGTCTTTGACTCCCAAACCTAAACCGCTTAAGCTACCTTGCCTAGCTGCTTGAGGTTCGCAAATATATATAAACTCAGGACTTTTAGCAGACATTTTGAGTTCTCCGCGCTTTAAAAAGACGCGGATTCCATAAGGTTGTTTCGAAGCGGTCTAAAGACACGCTTCTTCACTTCTTATACGATACGATCTACTCAAGTTATTGAATACACAATATCGATTTGGGCGACTCAAAACACCCCTAGTAACCTTGGCTAGAGAAAAATCTACTAGCTGTGTTATTGCCTTTTTGCGTAAGAGATTGGCAGCACCAATACAGTCAGAATTCGCCCAAATACCATCATCGGTAAGGTATCCACCACGACCAAGATTATTAAGCTTACCTTTGATTTTCTTACCTCTTTTTCCCGTAAATATCGGCTCCCTTTCAGCTTTTTCACCAAAGGTCGGAAGCTGATCATTTCTTAAAAAATTGGACTGGGAAGTGTAACTTTCTTCTTGGGTTATGAATCTAATTCCATACTGAGTTGCTAGTTGTTCGATTCTATTTTTGATAGCAGCATTAGGAATAGTGACAAACTCTTGATTGACTTTTTTGGACATTTTGGAGTTATTTTTAATGCCTTGATTCCATCCGTGAACAATGACACCAATATCGTTAGTCAAACACCAGTTAACGATAAATCTGGCAACTTTATTTCGTACATCTTTAAATTGCCTATTTCTTTTTTCTGACAGCGCAGCAAGTCCATCATCCCAGTATCCCTGGACTTTTCCTTTCTTAAGACAGGCAACTTTTTTATTGTAAAACTGGTTGATTGATTTGATTTTTTTGCCATCAATAATAAATGATTTACCAGTGGTAGATACGGCAGTCAAAAGATTGCCTACCCCTGGATCGAGCGCAAGCACATTAGATTGGTTGAGATTTGATTTGAACTCTTTATGCTTATAAACAAATTCAGCATAAAAACATCTATTACGAGGTAATATTCTTACTTCTTTAATGTCTTTAAAATCAAGATTTGAAGGCATGGGCAAGGTGAAAATATCTATACCAAACCACACTTTTACTTGCTGACCAAGAGTAAATTTGATTTGATTGTCTTTTAGCTTCAACCATCTAGCAGGGTAACTTAAAACTCTTAGACCATTGCGCCTCTTGTAAGATGGTAATTTTGGTCTATCTTTTAATTTTCCTTCACGATACAACTTAGCTAATTTTCGATAAGACTTGAATGATTCTCCTACCTTGTGACAAGCTTGTTGGGCTACAGCCGAGCGTAAAGCTTTAAAGTGCAAATTAAATTTCATTATTTCATCAAGCTCATAATTTGACACATATTTATGAGCTTTAAAATACATTTGACGGCAGTAATAAATAGCGCAATTAGACAATTTATTCCCTTCGGAACAGATAAATTCTAATACTGCTTTTGTACTGTCATCTGTATAAATTAGCTGCTGTTGACAACCATACATAATGATATTTTTGTATATTTAATATTATGATTATACATAACTTATAAACATCTGTATATAAAAGTCTTATGAAGAAAGAATCCGATGAGTATAGGCGTAATCCCCACTCAGTAACACTTATCAATTATCATTTCGTCTTTTGTCCTAAACGTAGAAAGAAAGTCTTGACAGGAGAAATAGCTCATCGCTTACAAGGTATTATCTTTGAGCTATGTACAGAAAATAATTGGAGATTGATAGCACTAGAGATAATGCCCGATCACGTTCACCTTTTTTTGAATACAGACCCTACTTTTGCTCCTTCCGTAATTATTAAAAGAATTAAGGGTAGAGCATCTCATCATTTAAGAAAAGAATTTCCTGAATTACTTAAGCTACCTACGCTATGGACTCCCAGTTATTTTGTGGCGACTACTGGGAATGCTTCAACTGAAACCGTTCGTAGATATATTGAGAATCAGAAAGGTAAATAGGATACATGGAGTTAAAACTCCTGTTTCGCTCCCTTGCAAGTCGTTAAAACGGACGCAGCTTATCTCGCTCAACTTATTTATTGTTTTGGTTTAGCTAATAACAGAAACGACATCAGTAAAATAATACTAATTAGAATAAAAGAGGTTAAAGCTCTATTCGCAAAATACAAAAGGAATTTTAAATGGCTCAACTTAGAGAAAAAATAGCGTGGACAATTCGGGACATACCATTTCTTCCCCAAAATGAATCGGTTAATTATGAGATTATCGACGGAGAATTATTTGTGACGAGATCGCCCCATCGCTTACATCAAAGAATTTGCGGTAAATTATTTCGCTACCTCGATACTTGGTCGGAAAATAGTCGTTTAGGAGAAACAATAATTGCTCCAGGAATAATATTTTCTGATTTTGATAGCGTAATTCCCGATGTGGTTTGGCTAAGTAAAGAAAAGTTAGCCAATATAGAAGATGAAGCAGGACATTTATTAGGCGCACCAGAGTTAGTAATTGAAGTATTATCTGCTGGGAAAAATAACGAAATTAGAGACAAAGAAGCAAAATTGAAACTATATTCTCTATACGGCGTTAGGGAATATTGGATTTGCGACAGATTTAACAAACAAGTTAGTATCTATCGTCGAGAAAATACCAGATTAGTTTTAGTAACTACTTTGTTAGAAAATGATGTAATAGAATCGCCTCTTTTACCTGATTTTAGTTGTTTGGTTGAGAATTTATATAAATAATTTCCCAGGAAAGAACAGCAATATGCTTGTTTTTATCTGATGCAGCTTTTGTCTAATCTTTTTTAATTTTTAAAAATAAAAAAATGGGCAAATAGTTTTTTCAATTTGCCCACAAAACACAGGTATTAAAGATTTATATCTGTAACTGCACCCAAACTACTAGAAGAAACTAACTTAGCGTATTTAGCTAAAACGCCTCTGGTGTAACGAGGTTCACGGGGTTGCCATTGAGCTTTACGTTTAGCCAGCTCATCATCAGAAACATTAAGTTGTAATAGTTTACTATGAGCATCAATAGTGATGCTATCTCCTTCTTCTACTAAACCAATTGTGCCTCCTACGGCAGCTTCTGGGGCGACGTGACCCACTACTAAACCATAAGTACCACCAGAAAAACGACCATCGGTAATGAGTCCTACAGAGTCTCCTAAACCCGCACCAATAATCGCGGAAGTTGGAGCCAGCATTTCTCGCATTCCTGGACCTCCTTTGGGTCCTTCATAACGAACTATAATTACATCTCCTGGGTTAATTTTGCCTGCTAGAATGGCATCTAAACATGATTCTTCTGATTCAAAGACTCTTGCGGGACCTGTAATTTGAGGTTTTTTGACACCGCTAATTTTAGCTACTGCCCCTTCTGTAGCCAAGTTTCCTTTAAGAATAGCTAAATGTCCTTCTTGATATACGGGATTATCCCAAGTTCTGATTACATCTTGATTGGCTGGGGGAGTATCTGGCACATCCTTTAAGACTTCGGCAATAGTTTCTCCTGTGATAGTTAAGGCATCACCATGTAATAAGCCATGTTGGAGTAACATTTTCATTACTAAAGGAATTCCACCAGCTTGATGCAAGTTAGTGGTAACGTAACGCCCAGAAGGTTTGAGGTCACATATTACTGGAACTCGTTTTCGGATTGTTTCAAAGTCATCGATTGTAAGATTTACTCCCATAGTATTTGCGATCGCGAGTAAATGCAAGACCGCATTGGTAGAACCACCTACTGCCATAATGACCGAAATGGCATTTTCAAAGGCTTTACGAGTTAATATTTGACTGGGAAGAATGCGTTTATGGATGGCTTCTACTAAAACAAAAGCTGATTTTTCCGTACTTTCAGCTTTTTCTGCATCTTCTGCTGCCATAGTTGAGGAGTAGGGCAGACTTAAACCCATCGCTTCAATAGCAGAGGACATAGTATTGGCAGTAAACATTCCCCCACAAGAACCAGCTCCAGGACAAGCATTCTTTTCGATAGCAGTTAATTTAGCTTCATCGATTTTTCCCGCACTGAATTGTCCCACTGCTTCAAAAGCACTGACAACAGTTAAATCTTCACCATCAAGATGTCCTGGTTTAATTGTGCCACCATAGACAAAGATAGCAGGAATATTCATTCTCGCGATCGCAATAATCGCTCCAGGCATATTTTTATCACAACCACCAATAGCCATTACTGCATCCATACTCTGCCCATTGCAAGCAGTTTCAATGGAATCAGCAATTACATCACGGGAAACTAGGGAATATTTCATGCCTTCTGTTCCCATAGAAATCCCATCACTAATAGTAATGGTGCCGAACATCTGAGGCATGGCACCAGCTTGCTTCAGAGCAGCTTCTCCCCTGAGTGCTAGGGTATTGATCCCCATATTACAAGGGGTAATCGTACTATAACCGTTAGCTAATCCCACAATAGGTTTGGTAAAGTCATCATCGCCAAATCCTACCGCTCTTAGCATTGCTCGATTTGGCGATCTCTGATGTCCTTGAGTAACGACCTTACTTCTATAATTATCTGACATATAAATTCTCTTACCATTGGTCACTTACCATTAAACATTAAACATCGATCATTGATCATCCAAAGCCAAAATACTCGCCCCAGATCGATAAGACTGAAATTCTTGTTATGCTGATGTTTAATGCCACCGAATAGTATTTCTCACTGTTCACTGTTACCCACGAATTTGCCTGGATTTTTGCGATCACCAAATCGACATAATCAAAGCACTACAGCAAGATTACTCTTGGCTTTTAGCTGCAACCAAACTGTCGAATCTGCACTCTAGTATCAACCTGCCATGAAAAAGTACCATAATCAAACAGCGCTATTTTCTGTTTTTGGACTCAGTCTCGCTACTAGTCCTTTTATCTTTACTATTCTCATCTTAAATTTCTTAGGGGAATTGCTCAAAAACTGCGGAGCAGTTAGTGAAGAAATTTTTAGAGCTGAACAATTGCCTCTAATAAATATTACAGAATTAGAAAAACTCAAGCAATTAGACAATAAAAGTTAAAAATATATAACAAATGTCTAATTTTTTCAAATAATTATGGTCTGTGGGCTGAAATAGCTACTAGTTTGAATTAGTATTTTGATAATTGCCGTTAGTTAAAGCGTGAGATATTTAATTTTCTCGTTGTATTCCCTAAGAACAAGTGAATTGTCTCCCTAAGAGGAAAATTCTCGGCGATTAGATGTAGGTGTAGGAATTTTTATAATCAGGAATTTTGATAGACATTACCTTAAAAAATCTCTGAACTTTAGTAATATTCAGAATTAGGTAGATTGCACAGCCAAAATAGCGTAGGATTTTAATCGACTAGTAAATCGACAGTCAATATAGATACAGTTAACTAAAAATTGGGGTTTTTATGAGTTCGCTTCTTCAATTTTCGTCATCGGAAGTCAATATGCTTTCTAGTTCTCATTTACTATTGCGCCATAGATTAAAATTGATCGAACAATTATGGGAATCAGTATTATGTTCTGAATGTGGACAAGAAATGGTTGATTTACTTTTGGAAATGCGGGCTATTTCTTCCCCAGAAGGACAGGCGGAAGATTTGCCTGAATCCTCAGTACCCCAGTTAATTCAAAAGTTATCCATTGAAGATGCAATCCAATCCGCTCGTGCTTTTGCTCTATATTTCCAGTTGATTAATATCGTAGAACAGCATTACGAACAACAGGAACAAAAGTTATCTCGTCGTAATAATCCCCAATTAGAAAGTTCTAGTCACAAAAAACAAAATGGGAGCTCTTCTCAGGAGCAATTTGCTATTACTTCAACTATTCCAGGAGCTAACGGTTTAGAAGAGATTTGGCTAGGACAAGGGAATCAAAGAAATAAAGCGGATACTTTTGGTTCTCTGTTTCCCTATCTACAAAAAATCAATATGCCTCCCCAGATGATTCAACGTCTGCTGGATCAACTAGATATTCGCCTAGTATGTACTGCTCACCCAACGGAAATTGTCCGCCACACAATTCGTAAAAAACAAAGGCGCATCTCTAATATACTGACCAAAATTGACACCGCACAAGATATCACTAAAAGTGAAGGTTTAACAGATTCTTGGGAAGCAGAATCGGCAATTGATGAGTTAATGGAAGAAATTCGTCTTTGGTGGCGCACTGATGAGTTACATCAGTTCAAGCCTAAAGTATTAGACGAAGTAGATTACGCTCTACACTATTTCCAAGAAGTTTTATTTGAGGTAATTCCCCAACTCTCGATTAAATTGAGACAGTCTCTAAAACAAGCTTTTCCTTATCTTTCTCCACCCTCCAATAAATTTTGTTATTTTGGCTCTTGGGTAGGAGGCGATCGCGATGGGAATCCGTTTGTCACTCCAGAGGTTACATGGCAAACTGCCTGTTATCAAAGAGGAATTGTTTTAGAAAAATATCTCAAATCGATTGACCAGTTAAGAGAATTATTAAGTTTATCTTTACACTGGAGCAAAGTTTTACCAGAACTCTTGGATTCTTTAGAACAAGATAGACAGCAAATGCCAGAAATCTACGAAAAATTGGCAGTACGCTATCGTCAAGAACCCTATCGTTTAAAATTAGCTTATATCGAACAGAGATTAAAAAATACCAAAGAGCGCAATGAGTTTATTGCTCATACAGAAGGAAAACCCCAAATTAGAAATGTCTATCATACTGAAGCAGACTTTTTAGCAGAATTAAAGCTAATTCAGCAAAGTTTAGCGGTAACCAGCCTAAATTGCCGAGAGTTAGATAATCTGATCTGTCAAGTGGAAGTTTTTGGGTTTATCCTAACTCAGCTAGATTTTCGTCAAGAATCTTCTCGTCATTCTGATGCTTTAGAAGAAATTGCAGACTATTTGGGCATATTACCCCAACCTTATAACCAACTGTCAGAAGCAGAAAAAACTGCTTGGCTAGTCAAGGAATTACAAACCCGCCGTCCCTTGATTTCTAGGGATATGCCTTTCTCCGAAAGAACCGCTGAAGTAATCGAAACTTTCCGCATTCTGCGCACCTTACAGCAAGAATTTGGCTTGGGGATCTGTAAAACCTACATCATTAGTATGACCAATCATGTTAGTGATGTTTTAGAGGTAATGCTGTTATCCCAAGAAGCAGGATTATATGACCCAGCTACTAGTTCTTCTCCGATTAGAATTGTACCTTTATTTGAAACTGTAGATGACCTAAAACGTGCTCCTGCGGTGATGCAAGAGTTGTTTGAACTAAAATTATATCGAGCATCTTTGGCAGGTGGATACGACCATTTAGAAGTGCTAGAAGGGAAAGAGCTAGAGCCAGAAATTGCTCCCCCCGTTTTAGACCCTACTAATTTACAAGAAATTATGCTGGGTTATTCTGATAGTAATAAAGATTCAGGTTTCCTGAGCAGTAACTGGGAGATACACAAAGCTCAAAAAGCCTTACAAAAAGTCGCATCAGAATACGGTATATCTCTAAGATTATTTCACGGTAGAGGTGGTTCAGTAGGTCGTGGAGGAGGACCTGCTTATGCAGCGATTTTGGCACAGCCTACAGGGACGATTGGCGGTAAAATCAAAATCACCGAACAAGGAGAAGTCCTAGCTTCTAAATATTCCCTACCCGAATTAGCACTGTATAATCTCGAAACTATTACCACTGCGGTAATTCAGTCTAGTTTATTAGGCAGTGGATTTGATCGGGTCGAACCTTGGAATAATATCATGGAAGAACTAGCAACGCGATCACGTACTGCTTATCGTTCTTTAGTCTATGAACAACCAGATTTTGTCGATTTCTTCCTTTCTGTCACCCCAATTGACGTAATTAGTCAGTTGCAAATTGGTTCTCGTCCTTCCAAGCGTCCAGGAAAAAACCAAAATAAAAAGAAAGATATTAGTAGTTTAAGAGCTATTCCTTGGGTCTTTAGTTGGACACAAAGTCGTTTCTTATTACCTGCTTGGTACGGAGTCGGAACAGCTTTACAAGAATTTCTGGCACAAGAACCAGATAAGAATCTGAATTTACTACGCTATTTTTACTTTAAATGGCCCTTCTTCAGAATGGTAATTTCTAAAGTAGAAATGACTTTAGCTAAAGTTGATTTACAAATAGCAGAACACTACGTCGAAGAATTATCTAAACCAGAAGATAGAGAACGTTTTCAAGCTGTATTTGAGCAAATTACCCAAGAATACCATCTGATTAAAGAATTGGTTTTAACCATTAATGGTCAGAAAAAACTCCTTGACGGCGATCCTGAATTACAGAGATCGGTTCAATTACGTAATGGAACTATTGTTCCTTTGGGATTCTTACAAGTTGCTCTAATTAAAAGATTACGTCACCATGACAGCGATTCTAATGTGGTTCACTTCCGCTTTAGTAAAGAAGAGTTACTGCGTGGTGCGATGCTAACTATTAATGGCATTGCTGCTGGTATGAGAAATACCGGTTAATGTTTATACTTTTTGTAGGATTGCATCGCGAATACTGATTAATGTTTTTCAGTATATCGACGGTGCAAGAAAAAATTATATTTGACTTATCCCAAATAGAAAAATATTGTATCAAATGAATAGTAGAGTGGAACATAGCACCAGTCTACTTTGAATTCAATTTAATCTTGTGTAGCTTTAACATAGTGATGCAAAATGTTAGCCACAAAAAGCCGATTCCATAACCAGCAATAATATCGGTTGGCCAATGTACTCCTAAATATAGTCGGCTCAGACCAATTGCACCGATCAGACACACTACTCCAGTGTAAATTAAGAGGGAAAACTTAGGATAACGAGTTGCTATCAGATAAGCAATAAATCCATATAATACAGTTGAAACTAAAGCATGACCACTAGGATAGCTAAAAGAAACGTCTTCAATAGCTGATTGCCAAAGATCGGGTCTAACTTTACCAAATACCGATTTAAGACCATAACTCAGAACTAAACCCCCCAAACAATCAATCAGGAATATTTTGGCTTCTAAATAATAATGTCGCCAGATAAGTATTGCTAAAGTCAAAGCAGTAATCATAGTAACTGTACTAAGATCATTAAAGCGAGTGATCAAGAGCATTATGTGATCAAGAGTTGGATTAGCAAATTGATGAATCCATAGCAAAATTGTTTTATCAAAATCAAAAGCTTCTTGATTTAAAACTTCATCTGAAATTTCAGCAACAAGATAAATAATTATCAGACAGCTAATTAGTCCTACTGTCCCAATAGTAGTAATCAAATAAGTTATAGGACTATGAAGATTATTGCGCCAAAATTTAACTAATTTTTGAAAAAATCCTTGCATAATAAACTGTGAAGTACTTTAACTCTTAATAATCACCCCTATGATTATGATTTAATTCCCACTAGAAGCAATGTTTCTCATACTCACAAGCCTCGAATAATCTGAAAAATTTAAATTTCTTCATCAGTTTCAACCAAGAAATTCAACAACTCAAGCGCGATCGCAAGACTCAATCTTGATTCGATTCAACTTGTTATTTTTAGCCGAAATGACCGTAAAATTCCAATTGTCATAAGTCAAAGTTTCTCCTGGAATGGGTATCTTTTGCCATTGCTCTAAAAGAAACCCGCCGAGAGTATGATAGTCTCCCCCTAAAGGTAAGTTCAATAATAGTTTTTGATTCAGATCGTCTAAATTTATTTTTGCTGATACCAGAAAAGTGTTGTTTTCTAATCTTTCTACTAATTTATTGCCAATTGCATTAGAATTACCTGCATCTCCAATAATTTCGGCAATAATATCGTGAAGTGTCACTAAGCCTGAAGTTCCGCCAAATTCATCGACCACTACAGCCATGGGTTTACGCGATCGCTGCATCCGAGGTAATAAATCGCTGATTGGGGTGGACTCTGGAAAAAATTCTACTGGTTCAATCCAAGCTTTAATCAGAGAATCGTCTGTTATTTCCCCATTTGCTAGAGGCAAAGCCAAGCTTTTATAATCAATAATCCCTTTTATATCGTCTAGAGACTCTCCTACCACTGGATAACGAAAGTATCTTTGATCCACTATACTCTGTAATAAATCACCGAAACTAGCTTGCTCGGACAAAAATTCAATTTCAGTTCGAGGAATCATAATTTCTACCGCCATCACATCCCCAAACTCAAACACATTGGTCAGTAATTTCCTTTCTTTCGCTTCTAAATCTGTAGATTCTTCTGTGGCAATAATTAACTGTAATTCTTCGGAACTGACTTGGTTGTACCATCTCTGACCTGCGTATTCAATACCTCCTAATCTCAATATCCAACGAGTGGATTGATTTAGCACCCAAATAAAAGGACGAAAAATACGAGCGATCACCAGGCTCGGAGGTCCAAAAAACCTGGCTAACTGTTCTGAATAAATCAGAGCCACAGATTTAGGACAAAGTTCCCCTAAAACAATTTGTAAGTAAGCTAAGAAAATAAAAGCTGTAGGAATGGCAAAAGAATGGATAATAGGTTCGGTAATAGCAACAGGAAGAGGCAATTTTTTAATATTGTCACTGATTAACATGGCAATAGTTTGCTCTCCAATCCATCCTAATGCCAAGCTAGAAAGAGTAATTCCCAACTGTGTTGTAGATAATAAGCGATCCATGCTTCTCTGAAAAGATTGCACTGTTTGAGCTTGAATATCGCCATGTTTAGCCAATTGGGTAATACGCGATCGCCTAACTGAGACAATAGAACCTTCTGCGGTAACAAAAAAAGCATTGATCGCGATCAAT
>JAAUYH010183519.1_pt1 | contig 13365 bp, 11 predicted proteins | sample 7278061 | NCBI WGS metagenome assembly JAAUYH01 (sample SAMN14350203, study PRJNA611818) | marine sediment metagenome | isolation source: surface marine sediment (0.6m) | place: French Polynesia: Moorea | collected 2018-08
CAAAATATAACGGCGTAAGCGTTGGGCGTATAGACTTTCCAGGGAACGATCCTTTGATGTGTGAATCTCTGCCGCCGCTGCTTGAAAAACTTCTGTATCCACCGATCCTGACTACTCCAGAAATTTAATGCATCAACTGGAGTTATTTGTGGATACAGAAGTTTTTCAAGCAGCGGCGGCAGAGATTCACACATCAAAGGATCGTTCCCTGGAAAGTCTATACGCCCAACGCTTACGCCGTTATATTTTGAAGTATAAAAGGAGCTAGTATCAACCAACTATAATTGTTCTTCTGCCAAACCTTGATACCGCCAAATCAGCTCTGTATAGAATCTTTTTCAAGACATGGAGAGTGAAAGCCTCTAATGTCCTTCCTATTGCTTATTGAAGCTTGGCATTGGAATTATCAAGCTGAGATTAAGCTGGCGCTTGGAAAACTTGATATCTTTATGAATACGATGTGAACACAATACTAATCCCGGATAGTAAGGCGTAGAGTGATTTATGCAATGAGCATCTAACGAACAGCGAGTAGTTTTTATAACTAAGGTGGGCGAAGACAGGGTGAATCACATTTGGCAAACAGTAGGAACCGATGAGACCACTGCCCAAACAAACCCTCAACCCGTGGCTTCCCTAGATGACAACGTCGTCAGAAATCAACTCCATCGAAGCAAAGCTCCAGCAATCCCTTAAGGAGCTTGCCTATGTAAAGTTCGCCCTGGATCAATCCTCGATGGTGGCGATCACCGACCATACCGGAAAAATCACCTACGCCAACGATCGCTTCTGCCAAATCTCAAAATATTCCAGAGAAGAGCTGCTCGGCCAAGACCACCGGATCGTCAACTCCGGCTACCATTCAAAAGCCTTCTTCGAGCAAATGTGGAAAACGATTTCCAACGGTCAGGTTTGGAAGGGCGAAATCAGAAATCGGGCGAAAGACGGGACTATCTATTGGGTTGACACCACACTGATTCCCTTTCTTAATGCCGAAGGACGCCCCTACCAGTATGTGGCGATTCGTACGGATATTACCGATCGCAAGCAAGCAGAGACAGAACTGCGAAAGTCAAATCAGAGACAGGACCTCTTGATTCAACAAACCCCTGTCGCGGTGATCGAATGGAACACCAATTTTGAAGTACAGGAATGGAATCCGGCGGCGGAAAAAATTTTTGGATACACCCGCAGCGAAGCCTTAGGTCAATACGTTGATTTTTTTCTGCCTAAGGAGGCTAGAGGATCAGTCAATGAGACGTTTTCCAAACTATTGAACCAATCAGCCGGGATTCAAACCATCAACGAAAACGTCACCAAAGATGGCCGCAGAATCATCTGCGACTGGTACGATGTCCCCCTAGTCGCCCCAGATGATCGCGTCATCGGTATCGCATCGTTGGCGCTTGACATCACCGATCGCAAACACACCGAAGAAGCCTTGCGACAATCAGAATCTCAGATGAGGCGTCAGGCGGAAAATTTAGAAATGGCGCTCAAGGAACTGCAACAAGCCCAATCCCAACTGGTCCAAAGTGAAAAGATGTCCAGTCTGGGGCAACTCGTGGCGGGCGTCGCCCACGAAATCAATAATCCCGTCAGCTTCATTTATGGCAACATCAACTACGCCAATAACTATGTTCAGGAATTACTGAATCTGGTCAGTCTCTATCAAAAGCATTATCCTGAACCCCTTCCAGAAATCCAGGAGAAAATTGAAGCCATCGATTTAGACTTCTTGGCCATCGATCTGCCGAAACTCCTCAATTCCATGAAAGTCGGCGCAGATCGCATCAAACAGATTGTTCTATCCCTGCGCACCTTTTCCCACACCGACGAGTCAGAGATGAAAGCCGTGAATATTCATGAGGGGATCGACAGCACCCTGATGATCTTGGGACATCGGCTGAAGGCGCAGTCTAAACACCCCCGAATTCAAGTTATCCGCGAGTACGAGGACTTACCTCTGGTGGAATGCTATGCAGGACAGCTGAACCAGGTGTTCATGAATATCCTCAGCAATGCAATCGACGCCCTCGAATCGTCCCCCAGTTGGAATGGGAAAACAGCTCACAAATCCCGCTTTCGGGTTAGTCAACCGACCTGTGAATCCGCCAATCGACCCCAACCAACCATTCATATTCAAACTAAACGGATAGACCCCAATCAAGTCGCCATCCATATCACCAACAACGGTCCGGGTATTGCAGACGACGTCAAAAAACAACTCTTCAACCCTTTCTTCACCACCAAACCCGTTGGCGAAGGCACAGGCATGGGCCTATCTATCAGCTATCGCATCGTGACCGAAAAACATGGCGGCTCGCTTCAATGCATCTCAGAACCAGACCAAGGCACTACATTTGTCATTACGATCCCTCTACAACAGGCGTCACTCTAGAATTCTAGAATTGTACTTTTATAAAACGTCTACATCCCCCAACCCCCTTCTTCTGAGGGAGAAGGATCTCCAAAGTCCCTCTCCCTAGGGCTACCGTGTACACCAAGTCAGAAAGCCTTGCCATATCCTGAAAGCCCTCATCCCCCAACCCCTTCTCCCAAATTGGGAGAAGGGGAGCTAAACCCTAATCCATCCCTCAAGTTGGAGAAAGGGGAGCTAAACTCAAAATCCTTCTCCCAATTTGGGAAAAGGATTTAGGATGTAGACGTTTTGCGGCTTCTCGTTCGCCTTTGGCGTTCCCGAAGGGTAGAGTGAGCTTTCAACCGATTTGAGGCATTAAAAATAACTTGTGTGTACACGGTAGCTCCCTAGAGAGAGGGATTTAGGGTGAGGGCTGAATAGCTGATGAATCAAGCGATATATCGTCCGGTATTTTCTTATCTGAAAATCAACTTAACGCGAGAAATTTTCTTTGAGGCAGAATATAGGGGACAGAATCCAGCGCCTGATTGACTGCTGGAGTCCTTCGCTGCTAGCTCGTCGCAACTTCAACCGTACGCTCAGTAAAAAACTCAGCTATGCTGCAGCCCTTAAAGGGCTGCAGCATAGCTGATACTTCCAACTATGAAATTGGTCAGCTTCATGAATATGAAAATGAAACTGATCAGCAGACATCCGTATTTTATCTGAAAAGAGCTACGAAATATTGTCTGAAACATCACACCACATGATGTACTCATAGATATACAATGTATTAAATACGACTATAGACTACGATTATTCACGGATATGCATCTAGCCATTGGAGCGAGTCATCTAGTTGTTAGGAATGTATTTCAATGCGGCGCTGTTCAATGACGCTTCTCGCAGGTATGCTCTGGGGAGCGCTTTCGGTTTATTTGCCTGATCCGGCAAAGGCCCAGATGCATCTAACCCAGGCAGAAGTAGAAGCCTTACAAAACCGCGTTCAATTGATTCTTAGGGGAAGTCAAGCTCGCCAAGCACAGGTGGCGGATGTCATGGGGCTGGGAGATATCCTCAGAACAGCGGCGGCTTCTCGAGCACAACTGCGCTTTAACGATGGCTCCTTAGCCAGAATTGGAGAACGGGCGACTTTTCGCTTTGCGCCGAACACCCGAAATTTCCAACTCTCCAATGGCACCATCCTCCTACTGATTCCCCCTGGACGGGGCAGAAGTAATGTCAGTACGCCCAATGCAGCGGCGGGCATTCAAGGATCCGCCTTATTTGTCCGCTATATTCCTGAAACTGACACCACCATCATTGGGGCCTTAACCAACAACCCAGCGGGGCCCATGGTCGCCTTCAACCAAGATGGCTCGCAGCAGCAACCCCTCAACGCAGGGGAGATGGTCGTGGTTGAACAAGGCCAAATTACTCACTTCTACGAGTTTGACCTCAAAACGTTTTACGACACCAGCCCTCTGGTGGAAGATCTGGATCTGACGGATATCGATTCAATTGCGGCTGAGGATGCGATCGCAGCCGTTCGCGGTGAAATTATAGATGCCTTAAGCAGCCAAGAAACCTTAACCGGAAATGATGTCATTGAAACCCCCGCCTTTGTCCGATTACCGTCCCATAGCCCAACTTCACTCCATCTCTCCTTGGACGAAGAGAAGGCCATAGAAACCAGCTTCACCCCCTTAGCATTTTCCCTCGACGCCCCCCTAGCCCCTCCAACATTTGCGCCATCGACCCAACTTGACAATCTCCTCAACCCCCTCACATTATCCAGCCTCGACACTTATTCTCGAACGGATCCGGCCGTCTTGCAAATCACCAGAACCGCCCTGGTTAATCCGACTCATCTCTCCCCCCCCATCATCTTGACGCGCCCTCCCCATTCCCCCTCTACTAGCGCCGCTCCGACAGCCACGGTCCGCCCCATTCCCCAAGCAGTTAAGCCAAACGAGCCCGTTCCCCCTCCCTCAACAGTCACCAATCCAACTACTCCGAACCCTGCCCACATCCATTGCGACGCCTATGAAGCCTGCGCTCCTAACCTGACGCCTCCCCGCTGACAACGACCTAAAACCTAACGCAAGACGCTTCTATTGACGCCTTGCCTAGCCATTAAGGAGCTGTGCGTAACCTTAATATCAGTCATCGACTAAGTCGCACCATCGTGAAAACTATCAGCCTTCTCAGAAGACGTTGGATACAATTCCTCTAGCGATAGAACAATGGTCTCATCAGTTGGCGGGTCTGACAGAATAGGCTGATTCGAGGGAGACGCCAAGTCTTGCTCAAAATCACCGCCAGCCGTCTCATCAAGATTCGACGAGACTGGAGGCTCGCTCTCCTCTATGCCCCCTAATTTTTTAAGGTCTTGAAGAACAGCGCGAGCGGACTGATAGCGCTGTCTAAAATCGGACCGCACCATTTTGCTCAGAATATCCGCCAAGACTGGATTGAGATCAGGCGCCAAATCCATCCACAGCACCTCACCGGTGGAACTGCGATTCAGCGCTTTTGGCCGACGCCCCGTCAGCACTTCAATCACTGTCATGCCTAAGGCGTAAAGGTCGCTGCTAAAATGGGGCGTCCCGCCGAGCTGTTCACTCGGAACATAGCCTTTCGTCCCCACCCCAATCGTTAGCTGCGCCTTGGGTTCTTCCCCGGCTAGTCGGTTTGATAGTTGCTTGACTGCGCCGAAGTCAATCAGCACCAATCGTTTGTCTGACTCGCGACGAATAATGTTAGAGGGCTTAATATCTCGGTGAATCACTTTTTGACTGTGGATGAACTCTAAAACCGGCAGCAGATCCTTTAAAATCTGCTGCCCCCAATTCTTTAAGAGTTTTGCCCTTTTTGCGGGGGACAGGTGTCGGTAAAGCAGCAATTCATCATTCAGCGGTCGTCCTTGAACCATTTCTTGAACCAGATACAGTTTTTGATTCGATTCAAAGTAGGCTAATAGCCTTGGAATCTGGTCATGCTGTCCCAGTTTCTCCAGCGTTTCCGCCTCAGCCATAAAGAGCCGTCTCGCCACCTTCAGAACTAACGGATTATCACTGACGATCTTCAGTTGCTTAACGACACAGGGGGGATTGCCAGGACGTTGCGTATCTTCCGCCACATAAGTCTCTCCAAAACCGCCAGCGCCCAACACCTTGACAATCCGGTAGCGATCGCGCAGGAGGTTGCCGCTCACTTCAGATTCCCGAACCTTGAGTAAATCCTGCAAATCCTCTTGCTGGCTAATAATCGCTTGCACAATGGGCGACGCTGCATACTGCGCCAAAGAACTTCGAAGCTGCTTCTTTTTAATTTGATCTCGAAAAATATCCCGAATAAAATCAGATACCCCCACCAGCGCGATCACACTGATTGGCAAAGCCGTCGGCGCAACCATCCCCCCATACACAAAACACACATAGCCCAGTCCAAACCAACCCAGGATGCCGACTCCCACGCCAACAAGCTTGAATAAGGGACTGCGAACTCGACTCAGGACACCCCCCACTATGACCGCAACCGCGATCGCCATTCCCCCCCTGAGCCAAGCGTGAGGCATGAGGTCCATCAACGCCTGGTCTGAAGACAAGGTGGCGATCGCATTCGCCTGGATCTCCACCCCCGCCAACGGCTGCGGATACAGCAAACTTCTAGAAAAAGGGGCCGCAAAGAAATCCTGATGTAGTTTGGCGGTTGAGCCAATCACCACAATTTTGTCTTCAAAGTACTCGCCAGACCGCAAGCGAGTTTCCCAAAGATCCGGGTCAAGAACGTGCCAAAAGGGCACATGTTCAAAGGTCTGTGGGGGGCCATGGAAAAAGATATCGCCCCCCTTTGCCTCAGGGTGAGGAAGCTGAGCAGACTTCACCACCGCTTCTGCAAAACTTAAAATCTGCTCAGACGGTTCCACAACTCCCCCGAGCAGCGTCTGCTCAGATTGCTTCAAAATTTCTAGAAACTCACGTCCCAACTGATGGATACGACCATTGGGGTCAATCAATAAATTGATCGACCCCATTCCCACAGAGGTTTCTTGAAACAGTGGAAGAGGCAGCGTCGGCTGAATGAGTTGGCCTAGCTCAGTATCCACCACGTCTTCATATTTAGCCGCCAGCACCACCCGATCCCCATAACGCTGTAGCACCTCCGCTAACGCCTGATCATCCCAATCACCATAACTACTCGATGTAGAAAAGATAATGTCGAGTGCAATCGATCGAGCCCCCGCCGCCATTAACTTTTCAATCACAATGGCATAGGCTTGCCGCTGCCAGGGCCAAGCTTTGATGGGCTCTAGAGAAGATAACTCAGCTGAATTGTCAACATAATGCTGCCCTTGGGATAAGGATTCTTCGTCAATCGCAAGAATCAATAGATTTTCAGGGGGAGACACTGGCCCCCGCAGTTCAAAAAAAACCGTATGAGTTTGACGCTCCCAAAGTTGGACAAGACCAATGTCCAACACTGTGGCTGTCGCCGTTGCGATCGCCCACACCCCAGTTAACAGATGTCGCTGACATAGCCCCATGCATCGCTGACGATACTGGGCGAAACGCCGACGAAACTGTACAAAGTGATTGATTCCAGATGTTAGCTCAACAGTGGCGTCATCAGACGGAAAAGACATGAGGATATCGAGGAGTCTGAAAAAAGAGAGAGAGCCAACCGGCTAACTCAAGGAAGGGCTCCACTTAGAGTTCCCAGAGGATGGCTTGCCGCTCTTTCTATCCCTGTATCCCCTCATCCATAGCCACCCAGTCAAATCAAAGCTTGTGAGCAGCTCCTTAACCTTTGCCCCCTCAGATCTTGCCAACACTTACTTCGTAGTGGTTTCAAGACTGAGCGCCGAAGGGATTTTCAAGGATAAGGGTTGCAGACTCATTGGGATCGCTTAGAGAGAAAGCATGATCTCTTAGGCGACGCTTCCTTAAAATCTTCTGGACCAAAGAAGGCTTAATTGAAGCCTTCTTTGACTCACCATAAATGTTTGCATCGGCTTTCTGAGTTGGCTCGATTGATTGACTCTGCTTAGGCATTGAACCTTTGCCAGACGCTTCTGTTGGCGGACTGTTTACTGGATAGCCATGGAAATACGCATGAACCAGTTTTCGAAAAAGAACCTTCAAATCTTTCGGTAAGGCCTGTTCGACCTCCTCGACCGTCCCGTAGCGATCAGTCACTTGCCCCATCGCCTGGGCAATCATCAAATTTTCAGCTCGACCGGTGGGATACAAAGACCTCAGGTGCAGCCAACAAGCGTCAAATGCTTGAATTCCTTTAAGCATAGCGGGTTCCTGAAAACGGATTCTCTCATCCAGCTGTAATTCACTACTCGCTTTCTGGTGAGTTATCAGGAAAATCGGCGCCCGCATTTTCACGGAAATTGAATCACCGCAAGGATTAGCGCCACGTTTGACAAACTAGAAGTCTGACACATTTAACACCCGAATATCGTTTAGCAAGATGTAATTTTTAAGACAACCAAATATACGCACAAGGGCGTTACCCAGCGCTTTTATTGTCCAGCTCATTTATATAAACAAATGGTTTTGATAAAACACTTTTTCCTGAAACAATTTCTTGCCATCGGGAAATAGCTGAAGAATCCATCCGTGTTTTTTCTTAACCCCCATGAATACTCCTACCAGTGCAGTGACAATCCGAGTCCCTAAGCGAGTAGATGTCTACACAGCCCATTTCTTAATGGAGGATCTGGACAAGAAAATTCAAAAAGGGTCTACAATCATTCTTGATATGACTCAGACCCAACATGTTGACTTAGACAGCGTACACGTTTTCACATTGGGTCTTAACAAATCCCGAGAACGTAAAGCACGATTAACCTTGCGGGGTGTGCAGCCTCAAATTAGAACGGTCCTCAAACTCTCCGGCATCCTTGGGCAATTCAGACGAAAATCAACGGGGCAGACTAGTTAGCCGTTTAATTCGCCTCCATTCTCAGTAATCGAGCATAGTGAGAATAGCGCCTTTCTCGGTTAGACGTTTAGCAACCGGGAGACTTCAATCTCGATATCTGGAAACGCCAGTGGACGGAGGCTACCTCCTCTCAGAATTTCTTGCGATTGATAGCCATCCTGAGTGGGCGATCGCAATACAACTAGCGTCATCGTCTTTAAATTAACCACCCAATATTCTGGAATACCAACTGCCGCATAGATTTGCGTCTTAACCTCAAGATCCTTTTTAAGGCTGGAATCCGCATATTCAATCAGCCAAAAAATATTTTCCGGGTAGGGATGGTGCTGACGATAATCTCGCCCTAAGCGCTCAACCACTGCAATATCAGGCTCTGGTTCAGAATTGTGCAGCGTCAACGTCACTGGCTTCGCCTGACGAATCTTAGCCCGATCCCCTAGGAGATACATCAAATACTCCCCCGCCTCATCACTACTGTAGGCATGGGGCTCACCTTCTGGGGCCATTTCTACAATGTCTCCACTGATCAGTTCCACATGGCGCTCATCTAAAACACCCGCTTCAACCATGCGGTGATACTCTTCCAGCGTCCATTTTGCAGTGGCTAGCACGCAACCATTACTCCTGAACAGAATACTGACATTCTAATAATTTAGAACATCAGCTGGCTTAAAATTTAAAGTGGAGAATCGTCCCTAGGGCAGAATACAGGAGTTAGGAGACAGAAGTCAGTTTCCTTCCCAATTCTGAATTCTGTCTCCTGTTCCTACCCCACTGGATTGTCCCGATTTAAATTATACGCCCATCAGCCTAAGGCGAAGAATTTTTACTGGGGCAGGACACTAGTGTTAATGACAGGAAATGAACTCTCCAAAACACAAAATCTAAAATCCACAATTCACCGTCCGGTCGATCTCCAGTCACCGCCAGTCAACCGCTAAGAGCCGATATCAGCGGAACTCAACTTACCCACATAAGTATCCGTAGCGTTATCCAGTGCAAACAGATCGCGCTTATTCAATACGCTTCTTATGAGCTTCCAAACTGCTTTTTGGGGCGTAAACCAGGCAATCGCCGCGCCAGATTTATCATTTTCCAAGACCCGATCCGCCAACCAAGGCGTCACTGTCTCAACGCGATCGCCAAATATATTGAATGCGCCCTTTACCCGCTCTAAAGCATCTGGATTTTCCCTAAACTGATCATCAATCAGCTTGGTAATTACAATACCTGGGGAGAGCGTGCTGACCTTAACCGCAGTCCCTTGCGTTTCCCTAACTAAAGCCTTAGTCAAATATCGGACCGCTGATTTACTGGCCCCATAACCCGCCATACCGTTCAGAATTTGACCGTCAGAGCCATGACCTTCCATATTGTAGAGATGCCCAAAGCCTTGCTCAAGCATCCCCTTGATCGCCACCTGAGAACAATAGGTGAGACCCAGTAAATTAGTCCCAATCACACTTTGTACAGTTTCGGCGGGAAGTTCCCAAAGTGACTTCATGGGGTGATTAACACCCGCATTGTTAATCCAGATATCAATCTTGCCGAAAGCCTGAAATGACTCGTCCCAAAGCGCTTGAACCTGCTCAGGAACAGAAACGTCACAAGGATAGCCAAACACGACAGACTTACCAAACTTGGCCTGAAGTCTGGAAACCGCCTTGTTAATATTGGCGACAGAGCGTCCAGAGATCGTCACCTGGCAACCTCTTTGCAGGAAAGCCTCAGCAAGGCCATACCCAATTCCGCGAGAACTTCCAGTTATAACAATGCTCTTCATGCCTGTCTTGTCTCCTAGCCCTGGTATTGCGTTATGCATTAAGGATTTAGCGATCGACTTAGTTTGTATGTGTAAGTTTCTTAATATGACTGAGCCCAGTAGAAAGACCGGGAAGCTGCTTGAGGCAATTGCTTTAAGTAACTTAATAGCCATAGCTTAACATAAGTTAACTAAAGTTAACAGAAAAATTGTTATTGGGAGCATGGGGATTCATCTGACCGCCAGGCTCCGTCTCCGAGTTATTACAGATGCAGTATGCTCAAAAACAATCTCTAATAGAAAAAGATTACGGAGAAATCTACAGGGGAAATGAAAAGACACCCGTTTATTTCTACATCTTCCACTTTCTGAATTTTGTCTTTCACCTCCTGTATCCCTTCATTACTGGAATTTCATGGCCTAATCAACATGCCGTTTTATGGCCCTGAATTCAAAATTCTGTTGTGCGATCGCCCAGAAAATCCGTCGTCTTGAGACGTCATCCAACATCCTGCATAACAGGAGCCACTTATCAAGAATGTTCGAAATGCAGCTTAACCGGGCAAATTGAATTAAAGAGAATTGTGCATTTTCAGAAGCTTTTTCAATTTAATCAGCATGAGTCAGGCTTTAGAGGAAGACTACACATCGGTTGTAGCGCGCTTTGCGCAATTCATCGGGATCGCCAGTAGCGCAGCCCTAAGCGGGCTTGCGATCGCGCTGCCCGCCGCCGCAGATGTAATTCCCAATGGACTCGGCACCACTGTTCCCACCCTTGAGCAAAGTTGCACCGCCACCTGTAATATCAGAAACGGCACAACACAGGGAACGAATCTGTTCCACAGCTTTCAAGAATTTTCTATCCCTACCGGTGGGACGGCCGCTTTCATCCATGACGCCTCGATTCAGAACATTATTACTCGAGTAACCGGCGGAGCCGCCTCAAATATCGACGGAACCATCAGCGCCCTTGGCGACGCCAACCTATTCTTAATCAACCCCAGCGGCATCGTATTTGGCCCCAACGCAACACTCAACATTGGCGGCTCCTTTATGGGCAGCACCGCTGAGGGACTGACTTTTTCTGACGGCGCTGAGTTTAACGTCACAGACACCAATCCCACCCTATCCATCAATGTGCCAGTTGGCTTACAGTTTGGAGCGAACCCAGGCAATATTCAGGTACAGGGAAATGGCAATCAGTTCTACCTAAACGCAGATGCTACGGTGAATCAAACGGACAATCCATCTGGACTGGCGGTACAACCGAGTCAAACTCTGGCGCTGGTCGGAGGCGCAGTCACCTTGGAAGGAGCATACCTAAATGCTGAGGCCGGTCGGATTGAACTGGGCAGTGTAGGCGAAGCAGGGTTAGTCAACCTGACTGCAGCCAGTCCAGGTTGGAGCTTAGACTACGGCGCCATTCAAAACTTTCAAGATATCCGGCTATCCCAAACCGCCTCGTTAGACGTCAGTGGCGACAATGCTGGCGCGATTCAGTTGCAAGGGCGGCAATTAAACCTCAGCGACGGATCGTCATTGTTAGCAGTTACCGAGGTCAATGGGGGCGGGGAAATCATCCTTCGAGCCTCTGAGTCGATTCAGATGACAGGGATGTCATCCTTTGAACCACCCCCTGTCTCACCTAACCCTCGATTTAACCCGACTACAATACCAACCAGCGCCTATGTTGAGATTGCCCCAGGGGCCAACGGCGACGGCAGTAGTTTGGTGACCATTGAAACGCCCCGTCTAGAATTCTCAGGAGGGGCTCAAATTGGCCTGAGCATGGCTGGGTCCGGCAGTTCAGGAACGGTGAACGTTCGGACTCAGGAGGTAATCGCGGATGGCAGCACTGACACGTCTTCATTTAGTGGTCTTTTTACGGCAGTCCTCTCATCTTTTCCCTCTCCCGGACAAGGTGGAGAGCTGAGTGTTGAGACTGACCGCTTGCAGCTAACCAACGGAGCTCAGATTCGGGCCATCACTCTTGGTGGGGGAGATGCAGGCAACCTCACTGTGCAAGCCCAAGATATAGAAGTAATTGGATTTAACGCAGCGGGGCCGAGTCTGCTGTCGTCGACATCTGAGATCCCACCCGCCGGAAGTGGCGGCGACGTAACGATTGAAACGGCGCGGCTGTTAGTGGCGGATGGCGGACAGATTTCGACTGGGACAGCGAGCTTTACCAACCCAGCTGGAGATCTGACGGTCAACGCCTCGGAATCTATTGAACTTCGGGGGACCGGAACCGGAGGACGCAGCGGCTTATTCGGCAACGCCCTCTTTGGCGTAGGCAGTGGTGGCAACATCAATGTCGAGACCGATCAATTGATTGTCCGAGATGGAGCGACTATCAACGTCAGCAACTTTCCCAGCAGCCCAACTAGCCCGATCCCATCCGGCAGAGGCCCTGCAGGCAATCTAACTGTCAATGCGGACTCTATTCTGTTGGATAATCAAGCCATCTTAACCGCTGATACTGTGGATGGCGATCGCGCCAACATTAATCTCCAAGCAGACGGCATTGTGTTGCGTCGAGGCAGTCTCATCACCACCAACGCCACAGGGACTGCAACAGGCGGCAATATTAACCTCGACACCGGGATTTTGGTCGCCTTTGACAACAGCGACATCACCGCCAACTCGGCCAACAGTTTTGGCGGGCGGGTAATTGTTAATGCGCAGGCCATCTTCGGCACGGCATTTCGATCACAGTTAACACCAGAAAGTGACATTACCGCTTCGTCTGAACTAGGGGCTCAATTTAGCGGTGAAGTGACCCTCAACACCCCAGAGATAGACCCTAGCCAAGGACTGGTGGATCTGCCAGCTGGCGTCGTGGACCCCAACACCCAAGTGGCGGCGGCCTGTGAACGCACCAGCGGAAATACATTTGTGTCGACTGGACGAGGCGGATTGCCTGAAAACGCCAGTCAACTATTGAGGGGAAGAACGGTATGGCGTGATTTACGGTTGGCGGAGACACAGACGCCAGGCGGCAGGAGTCAGGAATTGGGACAAAGAGACGGAGAAATGGAAAAAAGCGAGGAAACCTTATCCTCCCATTCAATCCCAGACTCAATTTCCAATTCTGAGGCTGCAATCCGTGAAGCTCAGGGGTGGACAATGAGCGCCAACGGAGAGGTCAGATTAGTATCCCAGCAGCCTCATACGTCAACTCTAAGCTCCTTGAGCAACTCCCCTGGATGTCTCGCACAATAAAGCAAAGTTCTAAACAGTCCCTAGGCTGAGTTCATCAGCTAATCAATACAACAAAAAC
>JAAUYH010173280.1_pt1 | contig 13364 bp, 15 predicted proteins | sample 7278061 | NCBI WGS metagenome assembly JAAUYH01 (sample SAMN14350203, study PRJNA611818) | marine sediment metagenome | isolation source: surface marine sediment (0.6m) | place: French Polynesia: Moorea | collected 2018-08
AACAATCTTCCTTGTCTACCTGTCTTCTAATCTCCCAAGTCTAGCCTCAACCGAAATGTTAAAAACCTACCCTTGTGAGGCAGGGAGCAGGGGGAGGGAAAGTTATTTTGGTGACGAAAATTGGGTAATTTATTTCTTGGAGTTCCCTAATAAACTTTTTCTCCCTTTCCTCTTTCCCCTAGTAAAGCTATTTTTGTGCTTTGATAGAAATAGGTAAAGTTTTGTAAAGACAATTGACTGTAACGTTTATACCCAAAGATAGCTTCAAGAAACCACTGGAGTGGCATCGCTTAACTCCTATTTGGCATGGTGGTGAGGAGGTAATTCAGCAAGGTTTGCCTCATTCTCAGCTAGCACCTGCTTGGCAATTATTAATTTTGGGTGATGGTTCGCCGACACGACATTTACAGCTACTAACGAGAGAACCCACAGAAGTGGATGTGATCGACATGTCGTTGATTGGGATGGATTTAGACGGCGCTCCAGAATTAATAAAAGTTGTTGCCGGACCAAGATTGAGAAGACAGGTGTGGCTACGTAATGCCTCTGGTCAAAGATTGGGGTATGCTAGCTCTTGGTGGGAGGCTTCCCATGTGGACGAGTATTTACAAAATCGCTCTTTGCCTATTTGGGCGAGTTTAGCCAGGATTCGCACCGAATTGTATAGAGATGTACAGGGAATTTATTATGGTTACTCTCAGGCTTTAGAGTCGGCTTTTGGGGAAGCTGGACCTTTTTGGGGTCGCCATTACTTGTTTTGGCATAATGGGCAGCCATTAACGTTGATTTATGAAGTTTTTTCTCCTTATTTAACCAAATATTTGGGTTCTACCAAATTGGAGTCAACGTGAAGGAAGAGGGAAGAAGGAAGAAGGAAGAAGGTTTTTATGTTTGGAAAAAGCTTGGACTCCTCCCAAACTCCTTCCGTCGTAAACGACGGGGCTTGTATCCATAACTCAGAAGGTAAGAAGGAGGGTTTTCCTTCTGCCTCCAGCAAAGCTGCCTTCCGAAGGCAGAAGCATTCGGTCATAACAATTTTGGATTTTGCAGGGATGAAGTTAGTTGTTAGTGAATTCCTAACTCCTAACTTCTAATGTATAAATTAAAGTGGATAGTTTTGTTTAAAAGCTGTGCGAGTCATGGGCTGATCTACTTCCACACCTTCTCCACCAAGTACTTTTAGTTTTTTCCCATCCACTTGAATATAAACTTTGGCATTGGGATTTAAACTGGTAGCAGTGTAAATAACTTGACCTAAACGACCCATCATTGAGGCACTACCACCCCCAGAGGTAAATGCTGGAGATAAATTAACATGAATGGTATCGTTCTCTTGCTTGAGGCTCAAAAGTTTAGTTCCACGAGGAATAGTAGTGGAACCCGTACCTTCTGTCGGTCCTGCTAACAAAGTTTGGAAAGCTTTTTCTAAAATTTGGTTTGGTTTATCGCCGCTAGATATTTTCAGAGGTTGGGAAACTAACTCTAAATTAGTACCATTGTCCTTCAGCCAGAAAATGCTAGCACCTTGTTGCTGATTTGGTCGGTTTGTCCCATCTGGAGAAGGTTGTTGCCTACTTTGTGGTGGGTTATCCTGTGTAGGAGATTGACTAGAATTCCAAGTAAATAAAGCTACACCGCCACTAGCAGCAACAACTGCGGCGGAAACTGCTGCAATTACTCCTGAAGAAATACGATTGGATCTTTGTTCGCTCATATAAAAACCTGCTAATAGAGCTGAGATGACACTGTGATGTGAGGAAAACCAGTTTGATCAGGATGCTCACAAGGGGGAGTTACCTAAAATTTAGCGGATGGCTCGATTCTCAAAAATGCTGCGATTTCTATTTTGTCTGGTTTCATGTCCCATTTTAGAAGTCGCACTTGCAGTCCGTCACCTTCCAATTGAGCTAAATCTAAGTTTTGATTTAAGTTGTTGACTATTTGGTTGATGAATCGAGGGGGGACTTTTTCTCCATTTACTAAAACAACTGGCTCAACCAGTGTAATTTTTCTCCCAGCCAATATATTTATGCCTGATTCCGCTAAAACTAAAAGCGGCTTTTCCTGCTTACTTCCCTGTATTTTTACCTGTAAACTCAGGCGATTTTCAGCTAAAAATTTTACTTTAGTATCAGATAATGTGTATGTATTACGATTAGATGTTTTATCATAGTTAATAGATTTACGACTAAATTTTCCCAACCACGAGTTAAATTGGGAGGATTGCAAGAATTTATTAATATCCTGCTGATTTAATACTAGACGCAAACCAGCTTGGAGAGGTTGCTTAAATAGGGGACGTTTACCATTGAAGCTGAGGGAAGTTAATTCTATGGCATCTGTTTCTATTTCTAAGGCAGCAACCCGAATATCTTGCCCTTTTAATTTTAGACCACGTCCAGCAATTCTCAATCGATTGACTTTACCTTGGAGTAGTTGATGGGTCGGAGCATTATCTACCCGCACTTGTAACTTTTCTGCTTGGCTAAGTTGTTTGCGGATGGCATTTTCTGCTGTGCGATCTATTACTAGTCCAGCCGGGGAGATTATACCTAAAAGTCCGGATAACAGTACGGCAAGAAATTCCATAATAAATTATTGAAACTAGGAATTATGATTAGCTGGGGATGACGACAAATACTTCCTGCGGGAGTATCGCACAAACAAAGCAAGTAAGCAAATAACAGTTGTTGGTTTAACTACAAGATTAGCGATCGCACAAAGCCACTCAGTTCTTTAGTATACAAAAAATCCGTATAATCACCATTGATAGGAGGATTAATATAATTTTCACCAATCTCCGTTGTTGTTAGTCTTCTTTTAGGTACTTCACTTTTCAATCCGCTTAAGTTCTTCACGGACAACTCTGCGTAAAGTTTCTTCCAATGGCTCACGGCTTTGCTGAATATGCTGACGCAATGCCTCATTAATTAAGGTTTGGTAGTTCCCTCCACCTGCTAAATTAACCTGCTCACGAAACCATGCTAAGACCTCATCATCTAATCGGATGGTGATGCGAGTTTTTCCGGGTGGTGTGGGTTCGATTGCTCCTCGTTTACCCTGGCTAAAATCATATTCTGCTTCCATACCTATTCCTGCTTCATACTGCATATTACTTAAATTATTGATGTGTCTTAACAGCACAGGCTTCAAAGGCAGTTAGAGTCTTTGATTCATCAGAGTATTGAGTTCGTCCGCTGCAAGCCTTGGTTAGGCAACCTAGCATAGTTTATTCTGAAGAATTTTTCATTTGACAAATAATATTGCTGCCCATGCGATAGCGAATAGTACTGGAAATGTGTACCAAGGGTAAAAAAGTTTTTCGCGCCAATTAGATTTACGACCTATATCTATCATTGAATTATTCAATAACTTTTCTATTGTATTCGCGCTTCCCCACAACACAAATGCAGATGAAGCAGACGTTAATATTCCAAGGAAGCTTAAGATAAAAATCAGATTTTTGGCATCCGTCTTATCCCATGAAAAACCAAGGGCTGCAAATAGTAACCCTTGCAATGTTATGAACCATGTGATTCTATGATTCATCAATTCAGTTTCATGTATAACTCTACGAAAACGGAATTCGTCATCGCCAGATAAAGCCATGTTTAGTTCTCCAATCAAAGCTTTGGTATTGTCTGCCTAACTATTTATTATATAGACAGCAACCAAGACTCTACCAAAGGCATCCATGCCAATGGTAACGAACCGTTCTTCATCAAACTGCTCATCTGGAATCGTAGCTATCCGTAGTCCCCTAAATTAGAGATAATATTTCTAGAGCAGTAATTTCCTACTAATTATGACCAAAAAAATTGGATACAAGCCCCCGGATTCATCCGTGGAGAGGAAAAAATACTTTCTGAGTTTCATTAGCCCTTCGATTCATCGATGGGGAAACTGATAACTGATAACTGATAACTGATAACTGATAACTGAAATGACTCAAGCCATAACCAAGTTAGTCACCTTTGAGGAATTTGTCGATCGCTTGCCTGAAAATTCCGGAATACGCTACGAACTACATAATGGGGAAATCATTGAAATGGCACAACCAGTAGGAGACCATGAAGAAGTTAAAGGTTTTATTGCCAGAAAAGTAACGGTTGAGTTTGACCGATTAGACCTCCCTTACGTTATTCCCAACCAAGCCATAGTCAGACCTCCTGAAAAAGATTCTGGTTATTTTCCCGATGTGTTGGTGCTAAACCGGGCAAATCTGGTAAATGAACAATTATGGAAGAAATCATCTACCCTCAGTTTGGGTGCATCCATTCCTTTGGTGATTGAAATTGTATCGACAAATTGGCGGGATGATTATTATTTAAAGTTTGCTGATTATGAGGAGATGGGTATTCCCGAATATTGGATTGTGGATTATGCCGCGTTGGGTGGACGTAAGTTTATTGGTAATCCCAAACAACCAACAATTTCTATCTGTAACTTAGTTGATGAAGAATATCAAATCAGCAAGTTTCAAAATGATGATGTGATTATCTCCCAAACTTTTCCTGACTTAAATTTGACTGCAAATCAAATATTTCAAGCTGGTTTGGTGTAGTATAGCGCTACGTGCAAGTAATAAGTAATAAGTTTACTGCTCATAGGTTTGGTGCTTCAAAAATGTCTTAACCTATATGCGTAGTGCTATAAATACGGTTTCTAGGATGCAGAAATCGGTGTTTTAGCCATCCACACCAGAAAAGCAAGAATTTGTTCTACAGGTTGTAGAGGATAATCTGTTAAGTCAATTGTCACCGTTTTACCTTGTAATTTCATAAAACGCCAGAGAATACCGCTACTAACAACTCCATAAATTGTAGTAATAGATTGATTTTTTTGCTCATTGAATCTTTGTGCAGCTATCATTTCCGCAATACACTGTCCAATTCCTGGTGTTAAATCAGCTTTTTTCGCTTCAATTAAAACTATAACGGGTGCTTCAATGGCTAGAAGTTCGGGGGAATGGCTAATTATAAAATCACATATCCCATTTAAGCCGATACTTTCATCCACTGTGAATTCTTCACCGGAAAATAAGCTAATTTCATTACCAAGTATACGTCTAATTTCCAGCAATACAGGGGCTATAATTAATTCAGAACGTGCTTTTTCACTTCCTGCGGCTGCTAAAGGTAGACTTAAATTTAGATAATCAGTCAGAGTATCGGAAGGAGTAATTGGTTCTAATTGTGGGAAAAATACAACTCCTTCAACTGTTTTGATGCCAAATGTATCTTTTATTTTGCTAATAGTATTAAATTGGCTGTAGGGCATAAGTAAAAAATTTAGTATTTATTTACCCGAAGTTTTACTCCACCATATAATAAAGAACTACGACTCCGTTCTTGTATATTTTGCTATCAATAAGCTCTAAAGCATTTTGCTGAATAACTCTAGAAAAAAGTGGAATACCCGAACCCATCAGAAATGGGTTTACCTTCAGGATTAGTTTATCAATTAAGTTATTAGCAAAAAACATTGTGGCTAAATCTCCACCTCCACAGAGCCAAATACCCTTACCCACTTCATTTTTCAAACTTTTAACCAATCCCACAGCATTTTCACAAACAAGTTCAACATTCTCATCAGGGCTTTCTTTCATACTGCGTGAAAATAAATACTGTTTCATGTGGGAGTAAGGGCTTGTCACACCTTCTTTTAGTCCTATTTCATAGGTTTTTCGCCCCATCAACACAACATCAAACACCTTGTTTTCACCATAAATATTCATGACATCGCGGAGGTGGGATGGAACAGTTTCAGGAAAAGATGCAAATATATCTGCTAAATATTCACTATCTTGGGAAAAACCGTCATGTGAGCCATCATGGTGAGCGATGAATCCATCAACACTGCAAGCTACATAATAGGTTAATTCTCGCATCTTGAACTCCTCAATTGAATGAACCCATTAAGTTGAAGTACACACTTCCCATACTCCAACATCCACCGAATGCTTCACAAGAACATTTCACCCTCTGCACTTTTGCAAGGGATAAGCCAAAGGCTTGATGCTTTGCATATCGAACTATTGTTATATTCAACAAGCAACTTGTTAGACATGACTGGGTTCGTACTGATTTAACCATTCCTGATATAAAGGCTCAAAGCTATCCGGTTGCTTTTGGAAATACAATTTACTTTCCGGGATAACCACTCCTGTTTGAGCACTACTTAACCATAGGTGAGCGACAGGATTAACCCATTTTGTTTTATCTAGGGTACCTGGCTTTACATTCACAACCTCCTTATTTCTCAGAGGCTCATGAAATAACCTAGTGCCACATTCAGGACAAAAAGCACACTTTACGGTTCTACGACTATTAGATGTTCTGCTCCAATATTTAGGGTTGCCGCTAATGATTTTGAATCCTGTTTTCGGAACAGGCATAGACATACCAAAACCCGATGAAGACTGTCTTTGGCACTCGGTACAGTGGCAAGCATAGAGAGTAAGAGGCATACTATTAATTTCATATTTGATTGCACCGCATTGGCAGCCCCCCGTCATTGGTAACGAAACCTTTATTTTGCTACCCATGTGTCATCCTAGATTTATTGCCTAACTATTTTTCCGTATATCACGCCAATGGAATTTTGTTGTAGGTTGGATAGTAATGTAGTGGAACCCAAGAAAAACAAGACTGCTGGGTTGCGCCTTGCTCCACCCAACCTAGTTTATATTTATTATGCTTTTTTCCCCGCAGTTGGCTCATCTATATTTTCAAGATCAACAAGGTTCCATTTCAAGCCTTTATTCCGATATATACGTTTGTTGAGTTTTGGATAATCACCGACATCATGGTCAAGACGTTGACCAACAACAATGCACTTCAACAAAGAGCTACCGCTATTTTTAAGTGTATGTGGTTCTCCACCTGCACGATAACCGATAAAATCACCTGCTTTGACGGGATATGTATGATCTCCAATGGTTGCTTCTGCTTCACCTTCCAGGATATAAACACATTCATCTTCGTGATGGTGCATATGTAGCTCTGTAGACTCATATCCTGGTTGAATTTCTATGAGATGAAAGCCAAAGCCAGTTAAACCTGTTAGATCCCCTAAAGATTTATTCAGTCTGCGAGCATTTTGATTGAGAAAATGAGTCTTTTGAATACCTGCATACTCCTCTATTTCTTCTTTTGTGATGATATATTTTTCCATATCACTACCCTTGATAAGTATAGTTATACCATTTTGAAAAAAGAATGTGACATATGGGTAGGGGCACGGCACCAGTAAGATAATTTTACATACCAAAAGATTGTGGATGCCGTGCCCCTACGAAAAATGTATGTGTCGCAAACATTATTTGAATTGGTATTATTTATCATCGGAAAATTTTACATCTATGATGGGGTGGACATTTCTACCCACCCCCTTAATCCCTAAACCTTCAATCCCTCCTCAACCCAATTTTTCAAAGTAGAAACAACTTCCTCGATCGCAATTTCACAAGACTCTTTACTCGCCCTTTTCACCACCTCAATTTTGCCATTAGCCAAAGCTTTACCTGTAACAATGCGGTAAGGAATACCCACCAAATCAGCATCTTTAAATTTAACTCCCGCCCGCTCTTTACGATCATCAAGCAAGGTTTCCACCCCGGCTTTATTTAACTCTGTATAAAGCTGCTCGGCAACTTCCACCTGTTTGCCATCATTAATATTGGGAATACAAACGATCGCATGATAAGGTGCGATCGCAACTGGCCAAATTATCCCATCTTTATCGTAGGATTGCTCTACCGCAGCTTGTGCCAATCGAGAAACTCCCACACCATAACAACCCATCCATAGGGGTTCATCTTTCCCTTCTGGGGTAGTATAGGTTGCTCCCATTGCTTGGGAATATTTTATACCTAACTGGAAAATATGCCCCACTTCAATTCCTCGGGCACTTTGTAATTTTTGCTCTGGATTATGCACGGCGCGATCGCCTGCTTTGGCTTTACGTACATCTACTATTTCTGGTGTTTTAAACTGCTCTCCCCAATTTGCTCCAACGACGTGATATCCAGACTCATTCGCCCCAGTGACAAAGTTCTTCAGGTCAACGGCAGTTTTATCCACTAAGCGCAAGAATTTACCATGTACCTGTTTTTTGGTATCAATATATGCATCATCCACATCAGGGGCAATATAACCCAAGGGCAAGGATTTAGCTGCCCATGTTGACTGGGATTCGGCATCAGGTATGGTAATTGCCAGGATGGTTTTAGCTTTATATTGGGGAGCCAGTTTGGTTAATTCGTTCTGCAATTTGACATCATTTACTTCCTGATCCCCACGGATACTTACCAGTACTAATACCGTTGTTCCGTTGTCATAAATAGTTTCGTAGAGGACGTTTTTCACTACCTGGGTGAGAGAACATTTGAGGTAATGACACACTTTTTCAATGGTTTCTGTTCCTGGAGTTGATTTTTTCTCGTAACTGGTAAAGCTAGAAGCCTCGGCATCTACGGGTAAAGAAACCGCCTTTTCCACATTAGCGGCATATTGCCCATCCTCAGTATAAAGAACTTCATCTTCCCCAGCTTCCGCCAACACCATAAACTCCTGGGAACCGGAACCACCAATAGCACCGGAATCAGCTTGGACAGCACGAAAAGCTAAACCACTACGCCGCAACATATTACTATAAGCGGTGTACATATCTTGGTAAGTAGCTTGCAAACTCTCCTCATCACCATGGAAAGAATAGCCATCCTTCATAATAAATTCCCGTCCCCGCATCAACCCAAACCGGGGGCGAATTTCATCTCGGAATTTAGTTTGAATTTGGTATAGGTGTATGGGTAACTGGCGGTAGGAACGAATCATATCCCTAGCTACCGTAGTAATTACCTCCTCATGGGTGGGTCCCAAGGCCAAATCCTGTTCCCGGCGATCGCCCAAGGCAAACATGATACCCTCAGCTTTAGTATAGGTATCCCACCGTCCCGATTCTTTCCATAGTTCGGCTGGTTGTAACTGGGGTAAAAGGCATTCCTGGGCACCGGTGGCGTTCATTTCCTCCCGCACTATTTGGGATACCTTTTGCAATACCCGCCACATTAAGGGTAAATACGCATAAATACCACTACCAATGCGACGAATATAACCTGCCCTCACCAGTAATTTATGACTGGGGATTTCTGCATCCGCTGGGTCGTCTCTGAGTGTGACAAATAACATTTTTGACAGTCGCATTGTTTCTCCTATGTTTGGGTTTGCTAGTTTTTATGTCAGTTCAAGTTTAAAAGTTCGCCTAAAAGCTGAAGTATAAAGGATATACGGCACAACCGCAGGATAAATATTTTTATTCTTGAGTCAGTTACCACTTATCTATCCTAAATTTTATGTATAAAGCACAACCACCTTTAGAATTTATTCCTCCAGTATTTAACCCTTGGTTGTTAAAAGCATTGCATTTGTTCCTTCCCCAATGGATAAATTGGAAAACAGGAATTGAGCAAATTGAAGCAGACAATATAGAGGTTTTGGTGAATCTATATCGTCAGTTTCAAGAGGGAAAAATTCGTTTTTTGCTGGTATTTCGCCATCCCCAAACCCAAGATCCTCTGTGTTTGGGCTATTTGCTTTCCCAGCTAGTGCCTAAGGTAGCACGACAGAAAAATATAGCACTAAAATCGCCAATTCATGCCCATTTTATCTATGATCGCGGCATTCCTTTGTGGGCTGGTTCCCATATTGGTTGGCTGGCTTCCCGGTTGGGTGGTACGCCAATTCAACGGGGTAAGGCTGATTGGACGGGATTGCGCTCGGCGCGTAATTTATTTGCCAATGGTGATTTTCCGATGGCGGCTGCACCAGAAGGAGCCACCAATGGTCTTTCGGAGATTGTCAACCCCCTAGAACCGGGAATCGCTCAATTAGGCTTTTGGTGTGCGGAAGACTTACACAAAGCTGGTAGGGATGAGCAGGTTTTTATTTTACCAGTTGGCATTGAATACAGTTATATTAATCCTCCTTGGGATGCGATCGCTAATCTATTAAGTCAATTGGAAGGGGTTAGTGGGGTGTCTGGAGAAACAAATAAGTTTGATGTCTCAGATTTGAGTTCCCAATTACCATCTGCATACCATTCTCTATATCCTAGACTGTTACGGTTATCAGAAAATTTACTATATTTAGTAGAAAATTTTTATACTCGATTCTATCACCAAAAATTACCAAAACCAGAGATTGTTATCGAAGAAAGTCAAGATATTAATCAAGCGATCGCTATTCGTTTACAGGCTTTACGAAATGTAGTTTTACAAGTAGCAGAACAATATTTTGATTTACCAGCTAAAGGTAATTTTAATGACCGTTGTCGTCGGGTAGAACAGGCGGCATGGAATTATATGTTTCGGGAAGATTTTAAAGATATAAGTGCATAGTCACCCCTAGAAAAAGCCTTGGGCGATCGGGTGGCGGAAGAAGCGAATCTACATATGTGGCATATGCGGTTGGTAGAAAGTTTTGTGGCGGTGACGGGTAGTTATATTCGTGAAAAACCCACCCCGGAAAGATTTGCGGAAACTACTTTACTAATTTGGGATATGGTAAACCGGATTCAGGGTAGTAATCCTTGGAAACATCCCCAGTTGGGTAAGCAAAGAGCGAAAATTACTATTGGTGAGCCGTTGTCTGTATCTGAACGTTATCCAGTTTATAGTGATTCCCGTCGCAGTGGGAGACAAGCAGTAATGGATTTGACCAATGATTTGCAGCAGGTGATGGAAGGGTTGATTAAATAATTGGTAATTGCTATGGGACTACTGCTTTTGCTTTATAATTCCCGGAGTTTCCAATTTACCGTTAAAAGGTTATCAAACTCCATTGACTCATATTGGTTCGTATCTGGTAAAAGTCCACATTCAACAGACTACACAACAAACAGTTTTACTTACACCTGCTACCGCAGAGGATATGCCTAATAATTGGTCTTTTGCTTGGTCTGAGTTGTGGCAAAAGACCGATTTTGATTGCCAAAATATTATCAAACTAGTTTATAACGATGAAGTTTGGGGATTGGTGCGATATGGTCTTTATCCTTATCATGATCCTTATACCGATCCTCCCAAGTATATTGAAGTGGAACACTTAGAAGGCAATCCTCAAAGCCGAGGAAAGGTAGCAAATAGGTTCCTTGAACCAATTGGTAAGTGGTTAATATGGTATGCCACTAAAGTTGGATTGCAATACTGTCAAGTAACAGACAAAGACAATGATCCTTTAGTTGTCCTGGTAGCTCTGGAACAAGCAGTATTTTATTATAGAGATAAGGTACAAATGGAGTACTTGGGATGTGAAACAATAGCTCCTGGTGAAGAGGGATACGGCTTCAGATTCTTAAAAAAAGCAGCTACAGCCTTCTGTCAGCGTCATGAAAGTCAATGGGGAGAACCAAAGCAATTATGAACAGTAATGAAATCAAAGCAGGGTCAAAAGTTGTGATGACTCACTCTCAAAGACAAGCTTTCCTCAAAAAATCTTCCCTTGGAAAACTATTGGGAGTTGCACATTTACTGCCTGAAGTCAAAGAAGAAACAAACACCAAATATACTTTAGTTACCACGGAGCCAGTTTTCTTTTCTTTAGTAAGACGAAAGGGAAGAAAAAGTTACCGTCAATCTGTACGGAGTTCTAGACACATTCATAGCGATGTTAAATACATTGTTAAAGCTTTACCTAGAGGATGACGCAAACTTAGTTTTAACTGTATGTTAATTAGACAAAAATAATCATTAACCAATGACGTAAGTTAATCTAGCTTTTTTTGTCGCAGACAGGGCACTCTTGAGGAGCAGAGTTGCTCTTTAATTTTGCAAATCAGTACATTTAATAGAATTTTCTTCTTTACTAGTGGGGATATAACCTAATAACTAAACCTATACTCATAACTTCAAACAATTACCCATTAATATTTTAATTAAATATTCCTATGCATAAAACTTAACCTATTGAAATATTCAGTAATGTTCTTGGGACTTATTGATGCTATTATCAATAATGCAACAGTAAAATGTCAGTTACATTATGTAATATGCTACATGTACGCTGGCGAAAGTAATTGACAATTTTAATTTTGACACTCCAAAGCTTGAAAAACCATTATATGTTTGTAGTACATTTTTAAATTATTGAAATTATTTGTCATAATTTACACAAATTAACAGGATTTTTGTTTACATCACTTCAACTTCTCAAAATATTGATTTGATTAAATTAAGTAGATTGTGAGACAATAATAGGTTAACTTGTCAAATAAATAATCAAAATCACTACAACTATTTTTAGTTAAGATTTACATGCGGACAGGTAGAGATGTCCAATTAAAGGGGTTAAAAAATAATCTTGATTGAAATTAAACTGTATCAGGTGATATCAAATAACATAGGATTGCTATAGTCACCGATAAAGAGTAAATGATTACAGGGAAAACGCAACTACTGGGAGTGATTGGACATCCGGTGGAACATTCATTGTCTCCAACCATGCATAATGCCGCGATCGCTAATTTAGGATTAGACTATGTATACCTACCGTTCCCAATTGCACCAAAGAACTTAAAAACCGCTTTAGATGGGTTTGCAGCTATTGGAGTAGTGGGTTTTAATATTACAATTCCCCACAAACAAGCCATATTGCCTTTATTATCAGAAATCACACCCATTGCCCAAGCTGTAGGAGCCGTGAATACAGTTGTACGCAAAGATAATCAATGGCTAGGTACGAATACAGATGTAGACGGATTTATATCACCATTGCGAAACTATAACCACGACTGGAGTCAACAAGTCGCAGTAGTGTTGGGTAATGGTGGTGCAGCTAGGGCAGTGGTAGCAGGTTTAACCCAATTGGGCATCTCTCAGATTCATCTATTGGGACGCAATCTGGAAAAACTACAAGCATTCCAGCAGAGTTGGGAAGGTTCGCCTTTGGCAGTGAATTTACAAGTTCATGGGTGGAAATCTCTACCCAAGTTAATTTCCCAGGCTAATTTACTGGTAAATACCACCCCTGTAGGTATGTATCCCCGGATTGGGGAATCTCCCGTCAGTATAGAAGAAATGGCAAATTTACAACCAGGTGCGATCGCTTATGATTTGATTTATACACCTAATCCGACGCAATTTTTACAACAAGCACAACAGGTAGGAGCATTTGCCATTGATGGGTTAGAAATGTTAGTACAACAAGGTGCGATCGCTTTAAAAATGTGGTTACAACAAGATACTGTGCCTATAGATATTATGGGTCAAGCACTGCGAGAGCAACTGTCAATTAAGTAACAAGTAATAACCCAAGTTGCGGGTTATAAATGCCTGAGTGCTTTACACCTACTCAGGAATGCGATCG
>JAAUYH010256658.1_pt1 | contig 13364 bp, 15 predicted proteins | sample 7278061 | NCBI WGS metagenome assembly JAAUYH01 (sample SAMN14350203, study PRJNA611818) | marine sediment metagenome | isolation source: surface marine sediment (0.6m) | place: French Polynesia: Moorea | collected 2018-08
CCCTTGTAAAACGAACGGGGCGTACAAGCTCTTGAATTAAATTCAAGAGACAGCCCCTCCGCTGCCAGCGGTGACCGGCGTTCCCCGGTCAAGTAAGCCAAGGGAAATAACCGCCAGTCGCTCATGAAGGAAAACCCTATATAAATTTTTAATAACAATTTTTGATAGTTAATGGTGATTCTATAATGATTTTCACTACAATCAGAATTATATTAAAAAACTAAGTTTTGATTTTGGCAATGAGACGGCAAGAGCAAGAAATTAACATGGGGATTGCTTATATTTTGTGGGGTTTAGGACTTTTTGGTTTTTGTGGAATTCATCGTCTTTATCTAGGCAGAATTGGAACGGGCATACTTTATTTTTTTACTTTTGGTTTATTTGGTCTCGGTCAAGTTATAGACTTATTTTTAATTCCTGATATGGTGCGCGAAAAAAACTATCATCTTCAGGAAAAGGCAAAAACAAATAATTTGATGCTCTGGTCAGATATGAGCGAAGAAATAATTAGAAGCAAAGCCAGTAGTGTATTAAAACAAATGCAAGCTAATACCAGTTCATACCCGGCTAAACCAAATAAATCCGCTCCCATGTTGAAACTACTTAAAGCTGCTGCCGATAATAATAATGTTCTTTCTCTTGGTCAAGCAGTTATGATTTTGGAACTACCAGTAGAAGAAGTAGAAAAGTTATTACAGAAAGCATTAAAACAAGGTTTGGCTCATATCGATAACGATTTAGAAACAGGAGCAGTTCGCTATCATTTTGATATCTAAATCTTGCTAGGAATGTTATCCAACTTGTCAATCTCTTTTTTGTCAGCCAATTTATTTATTAATAAATAAATACCAATTATTCCTAGCTGAGCAAACATCAACATTACATAGATAATCCAAGTAGATTGCAGGCTTTCTGCTGAAGATAAAGAAATCAACATTGCGCCAAAGCCAGCATAAGGAAGTAAACGGATCCAAGTACGATGTAAAGGTTTTTGGGGTTTTGTAAGTTTTTTCATAATATAATGATTCTTTATTTTGGCAAGGTACAAAAATACTTAGACTATTTATTGATTGTCGATCGAAACCATCTTATTTAATTCAACACTTGATTAACTTTATCGATCGCTCTTTGCCAAACAGTTTTTGGTTGGGGAGTTGGTAAATCTTCTGGTGGATTTTCTTCACCCAGATAACGATAATGCTTCCAAATATCCCAATAGGGACAACCCGATCTAATTTTAATACCAGCCCAGTGTAAATATTGTAAAGGCCGCTCGGTATTAGGATCGAACAAGCTATAGTCTTGTTGTTGAAAATGTTTGCTTCCTGCCCAACTTCCAGGGGCTTTTCCCGGTCTACGAACTATATTAAAACGCTTGGGGATACGTTTAAGTAACATATAGTTAATAATAGGTTGATCGGAAGTTTTTTGCGAAAAATCGAAATATTCGGGATGGGCAGCACATTCAGCAAAAGTATCGTATAAATCTCGTTCGGAAATTAAATTCTTTTTAGAAGCCCAAAAACCACCATTGAAAATATCTTGTAAGTCTGCTTCTGTAAAAATCCCTTCCTCAATTACTGTAGGACTAAATACATTTTTAATTCCCGCAGAATGTTGATAGTCACAACAAAGAAAATCATATTCTTGTAAATAATCGAGATTATCGATAATTTTTTCAAAAACAACAATATCTGTATCGAGATAAAGAAATTCGTCAAACTCTCCAAACCAACAAGCTTGTTTACGAAATTGATTGGGACGAGCAAAAAAACCTCGACCAAAAATAGTGTAAAGTTTTTGAGAAAGACGTTCGATAAAATCTAAATCTGGATATACTTTGACATCAAAAGAGTTTGCCAATTTAGTCGCGATAGCCTGATAATTATCATCATAAGGAATCATCATAATCGGTGTATCCCGATCGTGTAACCTAATACTATTTAATAGCGCGATCGTCTGCTCGGTTACCTTATCATTAGCAGTAATATAAATACCACGATTCATCTAAATAAATCTCCTTACTTATTACTTATTCGGGCGGTCAACATTCTGAGGAAACCTCAGAATTACGCCCTCACTTATTACTTATTACTTAAGCCCCAATTTAGACATAATTCTTTTGGCTAAACTTCGAGGTTGGTTATAGGCTTTAGCTTTGGTTGTAAACTGAGGACGCTTTTCTGGTTTGTGGAGATAGCGATAGTATAAAAATAAATCTCTGTAAGGAAAATTTATATTTTCTCCTTCACAAACTCGTGTAAATAATCGAGAAGATAAACCAATATAGTGAATATAAGTTAAGCGTTTACCTTTATCATATAAAATCCGATCTTGGTTTTTAAAATGGCTAGAAGTAACGCAGCAACCAGTTACTTCTGATTTGGGTAAATGCAAAGCTAAATTATAAATTGAGCAACCAGAACGCATCATCATATAATTAATTAAAGTCTGGTCTGGTGCCATAGGATAGAGAATTTCTGCTTCTCCCGATTTAAGATAATTAATTATTTCCTTTCTTCTTTCTTCTGTGAATAAATCTTTTTTAGAAGCATAAAAACCAGAACAAAAAATTTCTGTAGCAATACGTTGTGGAGAAAAAACAGTTGCTAATTTAGGAGATGTAACTGTATATACATGAGTGGTATCTTTGTGCTGAAAATCATAAACAACACAATCATTACTATTTAAAAGATTAAAAATATTATCTACAGGACTCATTAACAGAGTATCTGCATCCATGTAGAGAAAGCGATCGAAAGGAGCATCAAAAGCACAGTAACGGCGATGAGTACCAAAACGATGATAACCTTTACTCCCTGCTTGTTGCCAAATTTGATTAGCAGTAGGATGAGTATCCCAAGCAGCTTGGGCAAAATCATCCCATCTATCTATAGATTCACGACTATTATATATCTGGACACTAGATCTTTTACTGACCTCTAGACTTAGCTTGGCGATATTGTCATCATAGGGATAAATGCAAACAGGCATCTCTTTACCCGCAATAGCTTCAATACTATTGAGCAAAGCAACAACCTGATCGTACACTCTGTCATTGGCTAAAGTACAAATTCCATCCATAAAGATTATCTCAAATAATGGTCTTTTCGTATTTATTGTCTAAAATTCAAGTTTTAGCACAATTGTCCCATCAATTTAGTTGATATCAATAATTTGCCATACTTTCGCGATTTTATCCTTTGCTATATGCTAAGTGTCAATATTGTCTATTAGTTGTATATTTTTGAACAATTAATAAAATTACCTACTACTATGTCTTTTTGGTCAGTATTTATACATTGACGTTTTTCCGTATTTGTTAATGTAAAAGGCTACAATCAAGGGTCTTAAGATTTCCTTTATTTCCAGATATACTTCAGGTAAGTTTGACAAGTTATTTAATCCTCATTCCTAAAGTATTAGAATTAGGAAAATTTGTAATTCCTTTACCTCGCGAGCGACGGCGAATTTTACTAGAAAAATTCAAGAAAAAACTGAAAAAAGTTAATACAGAATACAAAGAGCGTTCTCCTCTAGACCCAAAATTACGTGACAGCCTAAAACAAGAATTTGCACCAGAAATAGAGCGTCTAAGTTCTTTATTAGGAAGAGATTTAACTTATTGGAGTCGAAATTAATTTTCAGGGAGAGAAAGCTTAAAATCGAGCGACAAAATTAGAAAGCCATTCTAGTAAATTCAATTTGTGTAAGATAATTTGTCTTGCTTCTGCAATCTTATCCTTAGCTTCATACCAAGCATCAAGACTAGAAGTGACTTCTTGAATATAAGCCAAACCTTTTTCATCTAGGCTAGGTAAACGCAAAAAACTACCAGGGGGTAATAACTTATCGGCAGCAGAACCACCATAATAAATAGGTAGGCACCAACACAAAAGGGCATCCCATAACTTTTCGCTCACATATAGTTCATTCTCAGCATAGTTTTCTATAGCTAGATTGTAATAATAGGGAGCCATAGCATAATATTTATTTTGGACTGTGCCTAAGCTATTTGCCCACTCTGGCAGACGACGACCATACAAGTCAAAATCTAAATTATGTTCTTGTAATAGACGTAAAAAGGATAAACGCCGACGATGACTAGCTGTACGAGAAATCCCTGAAGTAATCCAACTACAACGCTTTTGTTTTTCTGGTAATTTTCCTTCTGATAATTCTGTAAAAGAATTATTGACATACCAAATAGCGGGCATATAATCGGGAATAGGAGCAACGCAATCGGGCCCTGAAACATAACCACAATATTGACTGGCTAGTTTGTAGTTTGCTTTATTTCTCGCAACAACTTCTTTTAAAGGAGGCTCTCGTAAGAGAAAAATAATTCTTTCTTGGGGAATATCTTGTAGTAACGAAGGAATTTCTACTTGAGAAGTTGAGTTTTTCCCCAGTAACTTTTGCCACCAGGGAAAATCGGGTTGTCCTTTTGGAAAATCAAATTGATACAGAAGCAAAAAATCTGGTTTTTTAGCCGTAGCTAACATCTGAATATTACCCCACACGCCAAAAAGATTAGGTGTTTGTTTCCAAAGCCAATCTCTTTGATTGAGGTTTTTATAGCTACTCAACATACCAACGACTTTTTTTTCCATCGTAACTTTTAGTGAAATTTTTCAATACTGCTATAAAAAATAGACTTGCCGTTTCCAGCATAGTCCAAAAAAAAGCGCTCGATTTCTAGATAAAAGTCAAACTATCATGATTTAAACTTCTACTTTGACACCCCGCCAAAAAGCAATATAACCCTTGATATTATTTGCTTTTTCTTTTGTTTCAGGATAATACCAAGCAGCATCTTTATTTTCTTCTCCATTAACCACAATATTGTAATAACTAGCTTGTCCTTTCCAGGGACAGGTAGTATGGGTACTGCTTGGTTGAAAATATTCCTTGTTAATGGAGTCAGGGGGAAAATATTGATTACCTTCCACTACCTCACAGGAGTCACTTTCGGCTAAAACCGCACCATTCCAAATTGCTTTAGGCATTTTACTTCTCAACTAATGAACTTCTTGATTAATATTCTCGTTCCTTAAAGAAACAATCAACTTATAAAAGAAGAATACAGAATTTTGACTAGTTCTACCATTGAGAACTATAAATTTGTGTCTAACGTCAATTAGATAGGGGGAAATAGCTAAAAGCTAAAAGCTAATAGCTAAAAGCTAAATGATTAAACAAATTCTTCCGCAGTTTTTTCTGACGTAGCTTTAATATTACAGGTTTTCTGATTCCAAACATATGCGCCTATTCCTACAACTAAATTAGCAATACAAGCAGCAGCAAAAATACCATTAATGCCAAATAGCCTACTACCCAAATATGCTAGAGGAATATATAAAACAACCATCCGACTGATAGTCATAATCATTGAGGGAATAGGTTTACCTAAAGCATTAAAAGTAGAACTAGCAACAAAAATAATACCCGCAGCAGCATAACTAATGGGTACAAACCAGAGATAGTTCGTAGCTATTTGGATTACTTCAGGATCGTTATTAAATAAAGATGCTAACCAACTGGCACTACCCGTAAGTATAGCAGCCATCATAATTCCCCAAGCTAGGCAAAATAAGTAGCTTAAATTTAATGCCCGATGTACTCTATAATATTTTTTAGCTCCCCAATTTTGACCGACAAAAGGCCCAAGACTAGCAGATAAAGCAATAATAACAATTAAAGATAGAGATTCTATCCTAGAGGCAATGCCGAAAGCTGCTACTGCCTCTGCTCCATAAAAAGCGAGCGCACTAGTAATTAAACCAATGGAAATCGGCGTAATCATACTGGTCGCTGCTGCTGGTAAACCAATTTGCAGTATTTTTCGCCAAGATGCTAGTATTACCCCAAATTTGGGTAAATTAAAGCAGAGCATTTTTTCCCGATAGTGCAGCACTAGCAAAGAAGCTATCAAAGTTATTGCCCTAGATATAATTGTGGCGATCGCAGCACCCTGAATTTCTAAGCGGGGAAAACCACCCCAACCCAAAATAAAAAATGGATCGAGAGCAATATTTACTCCTGCTGCCACAATCATAATAATACCAGGAACTAAAGTATTACCACTAGCACGAATGGCACTGTTACCTACCATCGGTATTACCAGGAAAATCATGCCAAAATACCAGATTTGCATATAGCTGCGAATAAAAGGCAAAACATCAGCATCAGCACCCAAAGCAGTAAACAGAGGATCGATCGTCACTAAACCAAAAGAGACAAAAATTGCTACTACTAACAGTGATAGAGTAAGACTATCTGTAGTTAACCTTTGTACTCGATCGCGATCGCCTTCTCCAATAGCACGGGCAATTACAGACGATGTACCTACTCCTAGTCCTATCGCTAGACTTCCTAAAGTCATAACTACAGGAAAAGTAAAACTCATAGCAGCTAAAGGTTGAGTACCCAACTGCCCCACAAAATAAGTATCGACAATATTAAAAGCGGTAACAGCAAGGACACCCCAAATCATAGGAATGGTTAATTTGATTAACTGCTGTCCGACATTTCCTTCTATCAGTCTTTGATGCATAACTTGGCAAGATTTAGTCTAATTTGTAAAAATATCTAACCTTTTAAGGTCAAGTTAGCACAAACAAGGAAGTTAATTCTTCTTACTAAAGTCAAAGATACTAGTGTTAGTATTCCTAATTAATTTTCCTGTAACGACAGCCAGAAGTACAGGTTTCCCTAATTTCTACCGAATCGAGTCCGGGTAAACCAGCTTTGTCTAGCTTCTCAAAAATCCATTTAGCGATCGCTTCACTGGTAGGATTGTCTAGTCCCATAGACTCATTGAGATAATAATGATCTAAAAAATTGTCTAGAAGTGGTTGAATATATTCTGCTATGTCTCCATAGTCGATAATCATACCTTGTTTAGCCCCATCTTTAATCAATTCATTACCGCGGACATAAACTCTACCTACCCAACTATGTCCATGTAACCGACGGCATTTACCATCATGATGAGGCAGTCGATGGGCTGCTTCAAAACGAAACTCTTTATAAATTAACCACTCTTCCACTGAAGTTCTATATTTTTTTGATTACTCTAATATCAATGTAATCGATCTAGAGTAATACCATCCAAAACTCTGATGTGTTCTATAGCAAATGAAAGCGATCGCCAACTACCAGGTAGATACTCGATCGCTTCCATCTCCCACTAGTACTCTGTCAATTTTGAAATGATGGGTTGGGGCAAGCAGGGGCGGAAAGGGGGGACTTTAAATTATCTGTTGAACTCGGCAGTTTGTTTGTGGGAATATTTCCCCCCTTTCCGGCAGAGGAGGCAGAGGAAGCAGAGGGAGATACTTATCAATATTTATCCCTCAAATCAAAGTTGACAGACCAGTAGTCACCACAGGTTTATGCTACTCGAGCAGTAGGAAAGATTTTGTAAAAGCGATCGCGCTAAGAATTCTTGCCTAAGTCTCACAAACTAAAATTAGTATTCCAAACTCTCGGTGTGTATAGAAGACAAAAGTTTTTTAATCTCGTCTAACCGACGTTATCTAAACTCCCATGTTGAAATTAGTATTTTCTATTTAAAAATTGGCAACAAGATTTAAGTTATTTTGTAATGATGTTGTGAAACGAACTAGCAAAACCACCTCTGCTATGAGAATATTAGAAGCGCGATCGCAAGAATGGTCAGATGGTTGTTTGGGGTTGGGCAAACCAGATGAACTATGTACCCAAGCAATTACTCCTGGTTGGCAAATAGTAGTTACCGATGGTATGAGAAATTGGACTTATCGTACAGATAATTCGGGAAATATAATCAGGTTAGAACAGCTTAATTCTAATTAAACAATCAAATTCAAATCGCCAAATTCATGCCAGAGATATTGTTTTTGAACTGCTTCTGAGTAAGCATCTTTTATCCCACATCCCTCAGACACACAAATGTAGGTTTTAGTATTACCAGGTCGGCGGTTTTGGCGTACGCGCTTGGTGTAATTACCGCCAACTGGCGTACGCCAAAAAGGGAAAACTTTGATTTGGCGTACGCGTTTTGGTCAAAAAATTGGACAAGCGCGATCGATTACCATTAATCTTACTCGATCGCGACTCAGACCTCTTCTTTCTGGCGGTTCTTTTGCTGCTAGTTCTTCGGGAAGTGTAAAAGTAAAAGGTGCAGACATAATTTTTAGTTATTAGTGGTTAGGGGCGGTTCGCGAACCGCCCGTACAGTTGTTAGTTGTTAGGTAGGGCGAATGGCAATTCGCCCTTACAGCGATCGGTTATCTACATTTAGAGATTTGTATTGTTGGTAGATGGCATAGACGCGAACGTTTTTACCCTCCATCTGTACGTCTTTTTCGTAAGTTAAACCTGTTTTTAACTTATTTTAATTCTCGGAGAGTGATAGAAGAGGGATACTTTGTCTCTTATCTGCATAAGCGAGAAATACTGAATATTCCTCCTACTGTTAATAATCCTAATGTAGGGGTAAAGTCGAAGGGACCAGATTGTTGTGGTGCTACTTCAAGAATTTTTGCATCAAGGTAGGTTTTTATTTCTGATGACTCTAGACCGACAGGATTAGAAAGCGGTTGTCCTAATGCCTGGCGCATCAGATTATGTGTTAGATAGCTTCCTGTGTCATTCATATGAATTACATCGCGAAAAAGCCGATCGAAAGAGTCAAAAGGAGAATTTCCATTTTGAATATCGTGAAAGATAGAATCGAGTACATCAATTGCTTGAGTAGAGATAATTTCTCTGAAAATAGCAGTAAATATAATTAACGCCCAACTATTTTGTTGAGATAATGATACTTGATTACCCTAATATACCTGGTTAAAATCGATCGCAGATATCTCTCGTTGACACTATGCAGGAATTCACCTCTCTAGAGGAAGCCTTAAAATATTTCTTTGGTTATGATACCTTTCGCCCTGGACAGAAAAAGATTATCCAAGAGGCACTAAATAATCGAGATTTACTGGTAATTATGCCCACTGGAGGTGGTAAATCTCTTTGTTTTCAGTTACCAGCGTTACTTAAACTAGGTTTGACGGTAGTGGTTTCTCCCCTCATTGCTTTAATGCAAGACCAAGTAGATGCGCTAAGGGATAATGGTATCGGTGCAACCTTTTTGAATAGTACCCTAAGTTGGGACGAAGTGCGATCGCGCCAAGCTGCTATTTTGCAAGGAAAAATAAAATTACTCTACGTCGCCCCAGAAAGATTACTAGCAGACAACTTTGCTTCTTTTCTCCATCAAATTGCTACTCAAGTGGGAGTCTCTACTATAGCTATAGATGAAGCCCACTGTGTTTCCGAATGGGGACATGATTTCCGTCCTGAATATCGGCAATTAAGAATATTGCGCGATCGCTATCCCCAAGTACCCGTACTCGCCCTCACCGCCACAGCTACTAAAAGAGTACAACAAGATATTATTCAACAGTTACGCTTGCGTCAGTACAATGTTCATCTAGCTAGTTTTAATCGCACCAATATTAACTACGCAGTACAGTCTAAAGAAAAAAGAACTTATAATCAATTACTACGAAACATCCGTAAGCAATCTGGTTCTGGTATTGTTTACTGTCTCAGTCGTCGTAGTGTCGAAGACATTGCCATGAGGCTACAAAAGGACAATATTAAAGCCTTACCTTATCATGCAGGGATGACTAATGAGACTAGAAGCACTAACCAAACTCGTTTTTTACGGGACGATGTACGAGTAATGGTGGCAACTATAGCTTTTGGTATGGGTATCAATAAACCCGATGTACGTTTTGTGTTTCATTACGATCTTCCCCAAAGTTTAGAAAGTTTTTATCAAGAATCTGGGCGTGCGGGAAGAGATGGAGAACCAGCAAAATCAATTCTTTTTTTTAGTACTGGCGATCTTAAAAAAATAGACTTTCTGATCGAGCAAAAATCCGATCCTACAGAACAAAGAATTGCCCGTCAACAGTTACATCAAGTAGTTGACTATGCAGAAGGTACAGACTGTCGCCGTACTATTTTATTACGTTATTTTGGCGAAAGATATAAGGGTAACTGTGGCAAATGTGATAATTGTCTCAATCCCAAACCTGTAGAAGATTGGACGATCGAAGCACAAAAATTTCTTTCTTGTGTAGCCCGTTGCCGAGAAAGATTTGGCATGATGCACAACATCGATGTTTTAAGAGGTTCTAGAAAGAAGAAAATAGAACAATACGGACATCATTTACTTTCTACTTACGGTATTGGTAAAGAAAGAAGTGTAGAAGAATGGAAAATGTTAGGTCGATCGCTCCTGCATCAAGGTTTAGTAGCAGAAACTAACAACGGCTATCGTATTCTTAAACTTAACAAAAAAAGTTGGGAAATTTTACGCAAACAACGTTCTGTAGAAATTGCCGTTAATAGTAATCTTAAAACTAAATCAGTAGGAGAGTACAATCCCAGGCAAGCAGAAGCAGAAATGCTGTTTGAACAACTAAGAAAATTACGCAAACGAATAGCAGATGCTCAATCTGTTCCTCCCTACGTTATTTTTGCCGATTCTAGTCTAAGATCGATGGCACAAAAACGACCACAAAACTTAACTGATTTTTCTCTTATTTCTGGGGTTGGCGTGCATAAACTCAAACAATATGGAGAACAATTTGTTTCTGAAATTAGAGCTTTTTGTGAGATACATAAACTACCCGTACCTCTTCCTTCTTCTAGTCAAATGATTACCTTTCAGTTTTATCAACAAGGTTTAACTCCTAAAGAAATTGCTAAAGAAAGAGGTTTGGCTGTAAGCACAATTTATCATCATCTCAGTGAATTAATAGAGATGAATCAGCCTGTAGATGTCGATAATTTGGTAGATAAAAATAAACAGCAATTTATAATTGAAGCTATAAAAAAAGTTGGTGCCGATTCTCTTAAAACATTAAAAGAATCTTTAGAAGAAGATTATAGTTACGAAGAAATTAGATTAGTAAGAGCCTCGTGGAAAAGTAAACAAAATTAAGAAAGGACTCATGACTGACCGATAGTTTAGAATTTATCAAAAAGCTTTTAGCTTTTAGCTATCAGCTATTAGCCAAAATTACTGTACCCTGATAATGACAGAAACTCTAATTGTCTTTACTCGTTATCCAGAACCAGGTAAAACCAAAACTCGGATGATTCCTGCCTTGGGAGAAGAAGGCGCAGCAATTCTACAACGTCAACTAACAGAACATACTTTAAAACAAGTCAAGAAACTACAATCAATGCGTTCGGTATTTTTAGAGTTTCACTTTGCAGGAGGAAATCAACAATTAATGAGGGAATGGTTAGGAAAAAATCTTACTTATTATCCTCAACCAAAGGGAGATTTAGGACAACGAATGTACTCGGCTTTTGCTAGAGCTTTTGCTGCTGGTAGTGATAGGGTAGTTATTATCGGTATTGATTGTCCAGATATAGATGAATTCCTACTCGATCGAGCTTTCGATCTTCTCAAACAAAAAGAGTTAGTATTAGGATCGGCTGAAGATGGTGGTTATTATTTAATTGGTCTTAGTTGTCTTATTGCTCAATTGTTTAAAGATATTAGTTGGGGAAGCGATCGCGTTTTAACTCAAACTACAAATATTGCTAATAAGTTAGGTTTTAACTTCGATTATCTGACTACTTTAAATGATATCGATCGACCAGAAGATTTATATATTTGGGAGAAGTATCAAAAGCGATTAAAGTGAATTTAACTTACAACAAATATTAGAGATTATCCAGAAAGAAGCAATGGTTGAAATTGATTCATGGTACTAATTAAACTTTATTTTTAACCTATATCTATTAGCTACAAAACCCTTAAAATACTGGGAATACTATCGATCGCCTCTAAAGTGCGAATTTCTGCTAAAGCTTGACGGAAGTTTCCTTCTTTAACATCGTGAGTAACCACGACAATTTCCGCTAATTCCCCTTGGAAACCAATTTGCACGACAGACTCTAAACTGACATGATGAGCGCCAAAAGAAGTCCCCAAATGACCTATTACTCCAGGAATATCTTTACAGAGAAAACGAGCATAAAAACGAGTTTCAATTTCTTCTAAGGGTGTTAGGGTAGCAAAGTGTTGATGAGAACAACTCAAAAGAGGGTCGAGATTCCTAGTTTTACCGCTACTTTTGAGAATACCTACAATATTCAGAATATCAGAGACAACGGCACTAGCGGTAGCACCAGCACCAGCACCAGGGCCAAAAAACATGACCTGTCCTAAAGGTTCTCCTTCTACTAGAATCGCATTGTAAACATCGTTAATACTTGCTAGGGGATGGTCTTTAGGCACGAGAGTAGGATGCACTCTAACTTGTAACGTGTCGTCTTGACTGTTGTTGTTAGTTTGGGCGATCGCCAGTAGCTTAATCACAAATCCTAACTTGTCTGCATAGCTAATATCTGTAGCATTTATTTGGCGAATACCTTCACAGGGAATGTCTTCCCGTTTAATTCTGCCCCCAAAAGCGATCGCAGCCAGGATAGCAATTTTATCGGCTGCATCCCAACCATCTACATCTGCTGTGGGATCGGCTTCAGCGTAACCTAATTTTTGGGCTTCGGCTAATACATTATCAAAATCTGCGCCTACGGCTGCCATTTTAGTAAGAATATAGTTAGTAGTACCGTTAACTATCCCAATCACACTCTTAAGCCGATTTACCCCCAGAGATTGTTTGAGGGGTTTAATAATGGGAATTCCTCCACCTACAGCAGCTTCTAGTAAAACATAAACTCCTGCTTTGTTTGCTGCGGTATAGATTTCATCGCCATGACGGGCAATAACAGCTTTATTAGCAGTAACAATATGTTTACCGCGATCGATAGCTTTAAGGATGAGCGATCGCGCTGGCTCTAATCCTCCTAATAACTCTACTACTATATCTATCTCTGGGTCGGTAACAATACCTTCTAAATCTGACGTAATTACTCCAGGGTTTACCGATCTCGGTTTACCGAGAGATTTTACCCCTGCTTGTTTAATTTCAATTTCTTTTAATAGTGGATTTCGTCCCGCAGGATCGAGAATAATTTCTGCTGTTCCTGTTCCTACCGTACCTAATCCTAATAAACCAATTTTAAAAGCCACGATGGTTATTGTCGATCCTGACTATAGTTACTGTGTATCTAAATTAACAACTTACAACATCTTTGACCCTTCATCGAACATTAAATATTAAACATTTAACATTTCCCAAGCCTTTTCAATCAGCAGAGTTGATCGCCACTGTTCAAAATTTGCTGCAACCAAGCTAATTGACTCACCGTTCGCTCAAATTCCTGAGGCATTCGGAATTTAATCTCAGAACAGCTTACTGAATAAGGGTTTAAGAAAGTAGAGAGGGAGA
>JAAUYH010029376.1_pt1 | contig 13363 bp, 7 predicted proteins | sample 7278061 | NCBI WGS metagenome assembly JAAUYH01 (sample SAMN14350203, study PRJNA611818) | marine sediment metagenome | isolation source: surface marine sediment (0.6m) | place: French Polynesia: Moorea | collected 2018-08
CTAGCGAAGGATGTCAAAAACGAACACAGCTTTGCTGATCGGCCAATTGTCTGTTCTATGGTCTCATCATGTAATCACACTGAGAGCTCACGAACCAGCTTGTTTTCAATGTTCTTTGCTGTTGAATCCTATTTGGCAGTGATCTGGTTCCTATTAGACGTAAAATTTTCCTTGCATGCTCCGAATGTGAACTACAGATTTGTTAGAATCAAAACGAACTTGGTCACCCATAATTTCGCTCCTACAGCACAGGATGCGAGAGGATTTCCGTTCTTCATTTTGGTCAAACTTGAAATAATGAAACTGATGGCCACCTGAGCAAGCCCAGTCGGGTTGGTTGGCGAGCATTAGTAATGTATGAAACAGATTGTAGAGAGCACTTGGCCTAGAAACTGGAATGTGAAGACTATCAAGAGAACAAGGGAATCTTCGTAACTTGACTGAGTGCTGGTGATCGTTCTGAATAATTTAAGTAGAAACGAGCTAGCACTCCTTCCGTCCTGTCCGCAGAAATTTTAGTTCGTGCCTGGATATTTCTATAAGGCATGCAACTCGTTCATTACTTTGTTATCGAAAACAAATATTCTGTTGAAATTTATCAGTAAGATGGCGTTTTCAAAGGCAAAGTGTCCAAATCTTCTCCGTAATGTCGAACATCAATTCAACAATAAAATATTTTCAGTTAATCGAAACCCATTTTGGCGGCGAATTCATGTTTCCAATAGTTTTTGCTTCGTGCAACAACAAGAGGAAACATGGAAACTTCAATGAGCAAGACGAGCTGGTTCTCGTTCGTAATGGACCGAAAGGAAGCTAAATACTGAAGTCGATCTTATTCCGCAGTGCAGATCAGGCATGAGGCCAATAAAATTGGAAGCAATTGGTCATCAATCACCAACATCCAATACAATATCTGAGCCGAGATGCTACTGCAATACGTAATGGAATATGGCTTTCAAATCCCAATATGTATTGCAATAGAAGAGTCACCCAATTTTGCCGTTATCAATATGATTATAGAATATAGATGAGTTTATTATGAATGTCAGCTTAATAACGACAGGTTGCTAAACATCTTTTCTCGAGTTACCCTGTTTTCCCTCCTCTCACTTTTACTGAATTCTCAAAAAACATCATCCATTTGCGATTATTCAACTATTTTTCTACTGTGTGGATAGAAGATGAAAGTACTCGCTGTGGAGCTAAATAACGTGTCCAGCATCATAGAAACTTGCAAGACAATAGTCCCTAATTCTTGGCAATGTGTATTGCAATATCGGTAGCTCGCACCAATACTACATTTGAATTGCTAATTGCCGTAAATTGCAATATAAATCTATTGCGCCTCAAGCCTGGTGCTGAGGAATATGATGAAGTTAAGAAATATCGATGAATTGTTCGAAGTACAGTGAGAAGAGCACTTTGCAGAGAACATTGATTGATGTTTTACGTCAACGTTTTAGTGATCACAATATTCTTTCTTCAAACTCCTAGCATTCGGCCCTAAACACTTATAGGAACTGCCCTTTTCTAGTCTTCATAAATTTTAAAAAAACAGTTTTTCTATAAAAGATTACAAGCTCTTGTGCATTTAAAATTTTGTTTTATAGCATTGAAACCTCATTGAAGGCAAAGTAGCCCAACCAATGATCACTGTATGTTCTCTGAAAATGGTGAATTGCGAGTCGGAGAAGGCCAAAACTGGTTTTCAGGGTTCCAAACTTGCATTGAAGGTTATTAATCGAATAGTTTTAAGTTTTTAAGAGACAATAGGGCTTCCGTATTATTCAAAAGCATTCGTGCTGTGATAGGCCAATACGTTAGATGAGTACTGCATACTCAACAGAGAAAATGATACGAAAGGCCTTGAATTCTAATCCCGTTTCTATGTCTGTATCCCCCAATTTCAAGTAAAAGAATTCTACTACAATGCACTTGAATATATTAGATCATTATTTTCTGTATTCACAGTCCTCTATACCCTATAGGGAATCAACACTGTTTCCGATTACTTAACTTACCAACTACGGATACAGGCTAGACGTTGCTGTACACAAGGAAAACTTTGTAATATCAACTGAAATGCAACTGATAACGGAAAGCGGACACGCATGTTCTTTCTTATGTTTCCTGTCCTTCTCGTAGAACTGGAGGTGCTAAACTTGCATAAGAATGAGCACAAAAATGCTGGTTCCTCCATAGTCAAGTTGTCTATTCTGCTTCATCACATGCCCTCTGAGAGAAAGCATCAAGCGAACATTACTTTGAGATACGATAAAGATCAAGGACCTATTGGAATTTAATTGACCTGCTCTATTATTGAGCTAATTCTTAATTTGCCAAGTAAATAACCATTTTGTAGCTTTTAATATCAAATATTCTAGAATTCAGAGTTTCCTGCCTCATATGATCTGCTCTAACTTTCTGAGATCCTGAATCGTCTTGTATCACTGAAATTCTTGCAGCAGAGTCATACCATTATCACACAATATTAAATCTACAATTCGTTAAGTACTGTGGTATTATAAACTAACAATCCTTCCTAATCACGAAGGCATGTTTGCCCGCTTGATGGATATTCATTACCGAATCATCTTTGGATTTTGTAAAATTTATCCTAGATCCGATCTTTATATTCATTCATCTGTGTTCTCCGTGAAGAATAGCTAATAGGCTTTGTAGAGCTGAGAAGAAAGAGAGTAGTGGACTAAAATTGGTCACTTCAGACTTATTAAGGCATACTAAAATATGTACTTTTTTCAATAATATATTGTACTGAACAAGTGAAGATAACGTAAAACTGTCGTACTAGTCAAATTATCTGAAAGGCTTAAAATTAAAATGCTAACATATTTTTATTATTTTGTAAAGTTAGCAAACAACAAAGCTTCTAGATTAAATTTAGAAAATCGATCACTATTCAGAACAATTGCATACCTTTACTATCATGTAAAAACAGGATGAGCCAACAATATGAACATTATTCTATTCCTTCTCGTTTCTTTTGTTTGGGATGTATTTACTTTTTTATTCTGTTTCTGTTTTAGCACTTTTTAATTTCAGTTAGAAATTAGGCTAAATTTATCCTATTAAGATTGCACCGAATTAGTTTAATTAGTCGATATGATTTTGAGAAATTTTCGAAAAGTCGAAGTCAGAAACAATATTTTATGGCTTGCATGCATTTTGGATTTTAATGTATGTTTATTATATACAGTCAAAACTTGTACTTTGAATTCGGAGGACTATTAGTGTTTCAGTCATATTTCGCGGAAGAAATAAGAAGCGCTACGAAGAAATATAACATCAAACTGACTATGAGCCTCGTATGTGTGAAGAAGCATACAAATCGATTCTATACTTGAATGACAACCGAAATATGGACAGAATTTCTGCAAAAAAGCTTCATCTGTAAATTGAACAGGAAGTAATATCGCAGGTCTCCGAGAAGCAGGCCAGTCAAGATCTCGATAAGGCAGAAAAGCTTCAGACCAGAATCGAAAATATATGAATTGTAGGCCACGCATTGACTAGGAATCCCTTGACCTGCACGAGAAAGTCAGAGCAAAAATATTCAAAAATAAGGTCTGCTATTCCAGATAGACTAAAGAGAAGATGGAGCATGCTACCTTTATCTCTCGATGATCATTCAAATCGAGTACAGCTTCTTTGTAATTGCTCATAGGGGATAGTAAGCAGGCAGCGATATCTTTTTCGCACTGATTTCTCCGATAAGTACTTCCTTTCATGAAGTTGACACAGAAATAGGAACAATTATTGATTCTGGATGCTAGATAACACCTAAAAAATTCTTAATGTCTTGATTGGAAAAGAGCGATTATAGTTCGATGTGCCATTAATAATTTAGAAAATTCTGGCAAAATTATTTTGCTGTCATTAGTTGACCGGGCCAAATAAAAATCAATGCTGGTCTTCTATAGATGAAGTCATGTAGACAACTTTCTGCATCATCTGCCTTCATAAAGATTGTACTACGACGCAGAACTCCAAGCAGAGTAGGTTCGCATAATGCAATATCTCATCAATTGACACCGATTGGCATGTCTTCTGAAGTGTAATTGACTTATATTTTTCCTCCGAACAAATGTAATATCTAGAACTTTTCAATATATAAAGCAACCAATAGTTAAGTTGAGTAGATTCTGCCCTGCCAAAAAATGTTCAAGATGGAATCAATATGAGGATAAACTCCATAGTGAAGCTGTATGACAGTCCTATTGACTAAAAGAGTTCCGAATAAACATTGTCTCTTCATATTGTATACGAGGGAAGTGTACTGCCTTTTCGGAAAATAATTTTCTTACTTTCCTAATTCTCAACATAGGTCAATACTTTTCGGCTACTTCCTATACTCTTCAATTCATGGCTTCATCGAGAATGAGGTGGGCAGTGCGTAAAAATTGACGGTTACTATTTTCCAAATATACGTGGTTTGTATTATTGACATTATAATTATCTTGTAATAGATAGTTTACAAAGAAACATTTGTTTGGCTCAGAGAAGAGAAAATAAAAAGAGGGCAAGATGGTCTCGCAGAAGTATGCGTAATCGGAGCGGATAAATAAACAGATTCCTTAACTTATCGTCTTGAATAAGTTACAGTTCTTTGTAAAATTACGATTAACTATTAGGCACGCACGATAATGTAAAAGAAGCTGGAGATTTGACTCCAGTAGATTGTGAAGTATTTCAAAGGACAGTTTAAAAATTCTAAGCTTCAAATTTCAACATATTAGTAATAGGCATCACAAGTATTTTTAATCAGCATTGAGCAATATTACATAGTACCTCACGGTTTAAGGCCAAAATTAGAGCGAAAGCGTGATCAAGTTTTTAATATTGACTTGAATTTTACAAGCTTTAAATACTCGATATGAAACGAAGCATTATATTCCGAATATCGGAACGAGCAACACTTGAGTCAGCCTTTCCAGCATGCAAATAAATCAGAAAATTAGACTGTTGGTCTTCCGCGAGCGGCAGAAGATTATACTGGAAAACCTTTATAGTCTGTATACAACCCGTAGGAGAAGTTCTTCGGTAGTACGGAAAGGAATACCCGAAGAGAATCGATAAAATATTGGAAGCATTTAACCAGGAGATGTCAGAAGGTGCTCCAAAATTTACTAGTTCTTCTGACTATGCCTAGCATATATACCAAAATAGAACGTCAGATTTAATCTGATTATCGGGATCGGATAGGATAAGAGAATAAAGAATGAGGCGGGTGAAGAACTGTGGATCCCATACGTTTTCGTAACATTCTGATATATTAAAACAAGGTAGATTATTCTAAAAAATGGTCACGAACCAGAAACCGATCATTGACATACTTAAATATTCTTCAGTGTATTTATTACACAAAGAACAACGCATTTATTTGCATGGAACTTCGTAAACAGTGCAGTACGTGAATCGAAGTTTGTTAAGCCATCTCTTTATCTCGATGATAGACATCATGCATGTATCGTAGTACAAAGGTAATAATCCAGACTTGGTACTACTTGTAACGTACTATCAAATATTAATCTCATACCGCTCATTATTATGGAAATAATATTCATGAGGATGTTGAGCGAATGAGCGAAAATATCTAAATCGACTCTTCTTCTGTGATACGATGAATTTATCGTATTTCTGCATCAATAAACAAACAAAATTTAGAAATACATGATCGTAAAAAGTTGAAGAATAAAATGATGAAATTCAACAAATGAAATCAATTTTAATGTTTAAAAATATGATGGAAGTCAACGGTAGACTATTTTACGTAGCCAAAGCATGGGAATTTACTTGAAAGATCGAATGCATCCATCTTTTGTTCATAGAACATGCGACTACGAAGAGTTAATAGTCTAAGGCTCATTTCCGTTATTTTTCTACGCCTGAAATGAGAAAAAATATTCTACTGAATAATTATAGCATGGAAACCAAAAGAAACTAAAGTATTTTCATCGACTCTGTGCTTATCATATTAGATAATTTCTAAAAATTTTATAAATTTTTGATGATTTCACTGTTATTTTGATAAATCTAAATTAGACTATAATATAGAGAGCATCAAAAGATACATTTATGAAAGGACGATGACGAAAAGCAATTTTCTGTAATTGTTTGAGAGAAAGGTCATTATTCTGAAGTTTTTGAGTGGTATGCTTTCGATTTTGAAATATGATGTATTGTGTCATGCTCTAGATTTATAAATTTTATTGGAGGTCATATGCAAGTGTGTGTTCAAAAAATTGCAGATTTTTGAGCTCATGTCAAAAACCAATAATTAAACAAATAATAAAGATAATCAGTGTCTTTGCAACGACTTTCTAATGTTTTCACTAAAATATGGATAAAATTCTAGAAAGTAATCTACAAACCTGAATTTATGTAGCATCGAGCAGCAGGTTTCTTTTAGAATTATGATCAGAGAACCACATACTTACTGCAATCTTCTTTAGTCTAACCAATAATCAGATGTTAGTAAGTATTGTGTTACAGGCAGTCGACATATTCGACTTTATGTACTTTCAAATTCAACTCAACAGAATACGCGACACTGCAGCCTTTCGGACCGAAAAATTGCAGTGATCTCACAGCCTTTACTGTGTACTGCATAGGACTTTTGAAATTCTTTTCTTTTGAGTAATTATAGACCTTTTCCTACATTGTCTGTCTTGCTGTCGATAATTGATAATTTATACTTCGGTGGGACTCTCCAACAATCCGGTGATCAATAACATAATTTATTACAGCTATTTGGCACTGGTGTGCTGCTTTGAAGTAAGCACTCACTGGGTCTGGAAGAAATGGAAAATATTCTGAAGGATAGCAGGAAAGTGCGAACTTCGGAGAAGGGATTGACTCTGCGACGTCAACTTGTGCTGTAATAGCTTTTTTCCGGAACGCTGTTTTGAAATTCGAATATTACTATCCGTTGCAAGAAGTTTTTGTATGTACCGTATAGTTTATTTTCAATAATGTGGACCAAGAACACTCAAAACGGAATGAAAATCTGTGATTTTGTTAACGAAGATACTTGCAGGATATGAATCTGCAGAGAGTAAAGAAGTATTGCAGATATTGACAAGGTATCAGATATGCAAATTCAATCACGTATGCAGAAAATGCAATAGGATTCATAATTTGAGTCTAAGAAAATTTGTGGCGTGAATCATTTGCTTTTATTAAAGGAACAGCAACGACAACAGAAAATTAACGAAAAATGGCATATGATAACCATATACGACTCGATTATGAACTATTTACTGAAATGTACAATGTCAAGTCTCGCACTAGGCACGCGAAAAAATATCACCCACAGGAAAAATGAAATAGATCGACAGGCGGACCATTCTATGGACCAAAGTTGTGCAGCAAAAATTCTTTATTCTCAAAATAGACAAAGAAATAATTCACCGACTATCAGGTTCCTACTTACACGAATAAATAAGGTGAATTATGAATCAGAATACTAGTGATACATACAACAAAGCTAAATAGAAGCATGATCCAACAAAAAGTAGCACATGGCGGACAAAATTAGGATAAACGAAAGCCGATAAGTAATAATTTTAGCTTTGCGCTTTTCAAATCAATCCGCAATGAAGCAAGAAATAAAAAAAGAAAAAAAGTGTGGGTCGAATGCGGAGAGAGACATCACTTAAGAGTTGACGGCCAGTATCGCATCATGAAGTGTTGCTCTAGATTCAAGATGATCATGCAGAAAGACCGACTGAAAGGAAAATTAACTACCTTTAGTACAGTTAGTACTAAACAAATTTCTGCTAAGCAAGAGATTTAGGGTTGAGAAGGTAGCAAATAGCAAACGTTCAGTGAGAATTTTTCATGTAGGTCAAGCATGACGTCCCTAAAGTGGACTTGTTGTCATTAGTAAATTTATTATCGCCTCCATTGAATCGAGCCTATTTGAGGTTTGGAAAGCAACGACTTGTAAAATATATAGCTTTTTTTCATTTTCATTTACAGTTCTGAGAGTCTGAGAGAGTAGGGTAAAACATGAAAAGTGTTCCATTTCGAAAAATTATTCGGCAAAATTTTAGGAGATTTTCATCAGTTCTAAATCTGAAAATATGTTACACAGAATAGATTATAGACGTATTTGTAGAAATGGGAAATTACTAAATTAGTAGTTTACTAATTAGTATCAGTCAAATGTAATTGATTTGCTATTACTTCAGCTAATTACTACACACTTAACCGTCGTCGACACGAAACTAAAAGAAGGAAAAAAGATGAACAGATTGCACAAGCTCATATTGCTACACCAGCCTGACGCGTAGTTGCCAGGGCAGTAACAGGAGCACGCATTATTCGCACCACTACAACTATCGTACTATCCTAACCTGTCTGTCGCTTCGGCTCTGACTTTACAAGAACAATTCTATCTCCTCGGCATGGAAATTGCTACTACTGTTTTACTATACTGTTCACAGCCAGGTGAGGTCTAGGGACCTCTTCGTGAGCAGAAAGATTGTCTATCTAAAACTACAACAGTATTCGGGCTTATTATAACTGAACTACTAAGATGTTATCGTGTGCTTGCCCATAGAATTTGCCGAGAATCATTACGATTTCGTACCCAGAACAAAACATTTACAGTATTGTATTTTGATTTTCTAACCACGAAAACGCATATGCAGCTCTCAATATTGTTCCTTGAAGCAGTAGTACACATTCTATAAGAAACAATACTGGTAAACAGAGGTCCAATGAAACTAAATTATACAGAACAATTCAAAGCGTCAGTACAGACACCACCCTTGAAGTGCAATCCAAAACTTTGTCGAATCAATATCTCTAAGTGCCGCTATTATAAAACTATTCACTTCTTTCTGATATGACAACCCGTGAGATGTGTGCCCAAATCCTTGTATACTGCTGTACGGAAGTGTATATTTAGAAAGTAGAATTGTAAATATTAGGGTGTTTTCAAATTCATTGTATTAGCCCTTCGAAATTTATTGGTTTATGCAAATACTCGGCTATGCAGTATCTTCAGCCGCAACAGGAAGAAAAATGAATAGGCATGTGCAGTACATGCATTTGACAATCATAGCATGGCTACAGATAAGGTTATGACATCGAAAGCATCATAGAACCCACAGTCTGATTTCAGAATGATCGGTGAGTCCCCTCGTAAGTATGCATCAGTCGCAGAAGTTGCAGAAAAGCATGCCAAATATTCCATGGAATGAACCATGCGTAAAATCCATTTCTATTTGCTTACGGCAATATAAAAACAATATTAATTTTGCAGCTTTCACGAGCAGTATTCGTGAATGAGCTCCGAATAGCTACAATTCAATCTGTTCTGCTGGATGCTGAAACTTCGTAGCTGAGTCCTAATACTCGTTCAGACCCGATTTAACTTCTTGCATAGCTTGTCAACATATTGTAGTTTTCTGTTTCTAACCAAAAAATTGTGTACAACAGGGGGACAAAAAGGGTAATCAGCCATGATAGAAGAAAGCGCAAGGACTGTTATAACGGTGGTGTAAAATGTTTAATGATCATTTGCTTCATGGAGTGCACCAGAGAAGAAGCCTACTCATGTGTTAGAGCAATTCAACTAGTACAGAACTTCCTAAAAATTCATCCGAATTCGAAAGATAAGTACCATGTTGACGTTGTTTCCTTTTTGATATTGCCTGTACGTATCCTACTGGATTTTATTCTTGACTATGGGCAGGCTAAGACAGCACTTCAACTCCTTCCATGTCCAAAAAAACCAATAATGGACTTAGAAAGTGTGGCTCATAGCTGTTTTGCTGGTAGATACACTTATTTCTATGATATTGAGCTGCAAACGGTACCACGTAGTATTTCAGTATTCCTTGATATTTCTTTTGATACGAATTATCGTCAAACGCAGTAGTGGTGTGCATCCCAACATATATTATCCTCGCCATAGAGACAAAGATATTTAACCGTATTTAAAAGTAGGAACGATATTAGCAGTATCCTATTTTCTTCTTTCAGTTCTCCCTACACGAGCACGCAATTTCTAGGGACGGACAGTGAGTGGCGACCCATAGCGAAAAATTACAGTAGCCTAGTATGTATTTAGCCAAAGTCTTCTCGGTACTGCCAATTTTAGTCACGATCCGATTTTATTGTTCTTCAAGTTCGTTTGGGTACGGGATTGTAGTTTTTCACTCCTTTATAGTGGCAGGATTTCGTACAGTCTTGATGCATATACTTTCACCTTTGCCTGTACGAAACATTGGAATAATTCGTTGTATAGGAAAGAAACGATTCATTTTTACCACACGCTATAATTTTCGTCTGCATCTAGGCGGCAACTTTTCAAGTCTACCTCTTCCATTCGCATTTATTGCTACTGTACTTTGTTTATACCGCTTTAGTTAATTTGGAATGGTAACTCTTAGTTTATGTGACTGGCTCCCAATTTTAAAATGTGTGACTCATATTTCTGTTTCGTTTTTTGACCCTCTTTTCAGCTTCGTTTTTTAGTTGCATTAGATTTTGCATACAATTTTCATTGAAAACAGAGGGATAGTTTCTTTAACTTTTCGTTATTCAAGGAACGTTGAATTGAACAACTAGGGTTTCTCTAACCTTTTTTTCCACCTACTGTACAGCTATCTAGGGTACGAAAGCTTTTCATTTCCAAGAGGAGTATCTGTACAACATAGTGCGCTAGTATAATATCCCACCACCACATGTGAGCCCTACTCTTGTCATTAGCATATCTCGATCCACTACAAAATGATGTGCACCAATTTTTGACGACAGTAGACAAGTTCTGGTGTTGGAATACCCTGCCTTATTATTTTTGTTTTAATATCAACATTTATATGGCCACCCACCATAAGAGAGGTCAATATGCTTTAAATGAGTGTGTTAATAGTTCGTACACTGTGTTAATACAGCGAATCGTTCAATAGTTTCATAATTGCATATTTCATTTCATCGCACATAAATGCACTAATTCATTTTGTACAAGCAGAAAATCAACCTGGCCAGGGGAAGGTTTCAATTCACTTGGGCGGTGCCATTTTTCTGTACACACATCCTAAGAATCAGTCAGCTCAAACTCAGAGTACTATTGCAAATTGACAATAGTTGATCGAAAATGTCTTTCGTAAATAGTACGTTGACACCCTTACTATCAGAAGTTGTTGAGGAGGCTGCTCCAGATTCAGTCGATGTGCTAATCTGATCTGATGCAAAGTTATTGCAAAATCTGATTAGTGAAGAAATCTTAATTTACCGTTGGGGTAATGAGTACGGCGTCTAAATGGAAAAAGTACGGTGCTGAGTTTAGCAACGCGCAATTCCAAACCAATTCTCTCTAACTCACTCGTAGCATATCGTTACATCAGAAGACCGCATCGAGCCAAAAAAAGTGTGCATGAAAGTTCATAGGTAACAGATACCACTGCGTAGCCCTAGGAATACCATAAAAGCCGATCTGGCCTCACCTTCCGAGGTAGCGAGCAATAAACTGAAATCCGACGTGTTTGGGGACCACCCGATCGCCGGACCTGGATTTCTTGGTGCGAGGGACATACGGGGCGTAATGAAAATTCAACTGACTGCAACATCATGGAAGTCTACTGTGTGTAAAGGGTCTCCTTCCGCAATCCGAGGTGTTCGGGGTACTCTCAATAAATTAAAATTGCTGTGCTCTATTTCTTTCTACCATCTTGACATGTAGATTCACAACATCGCTTCTTGTACCCTATCCGATTTTATTACTCGCGTTTCAGAACCTGCACCTAAGCGAAATGACATACCATTGAGTGAAAGGTTAGAAATACGTACTTCCCGTCCTATAAAATTGTACAGTGAGCATGACCACTTTGCCCTGCGTAATGCAATGGAAATAGGCCAGATGCTGTAGCTTATCTTGTTACATGACGTAGAAAAATATGATGAAATCAAGAAATATTGAGTAGAGAGCTTGGAAAGCAGTTATACTAGTACTTTGAAGGAGACATCGAGTGATGACTCACTTCACCTTTGCAAGCGAATAGTGTATATATTGACCAATAGAATTCATTGTCCACGGCTCCTAATTGTTTTTAAAGCGAAGATTTCGCAGGAACCAAAAATTTGCATGAAGTACAACTTTCTATTTTGTTGCAGGCTGATCTACGCCTTTCAGCAGTCTTCAGTTGCATCGAAGGTCTTTGATGGAAACGCAGTCCACCTTGTAGTCAGTATGCGCTCTTAAAGAGTCTTGCACTGCGAGAGTAGAGTTCAATTCATTTTTTGAAACCCAACCGAGTTCAAATGTTCGACAATGTGTGAAATAATCGAAAGAAAATACAACTCAGTGCATTAGGCCGTGACATTACTGTCCTTTTGATTGTGTCGTACTGAGAATTAATTTATTTAATTCCAAATCATCAATTGAAATCTGGCTCTACTTTACTAAATTCTATCGAGTGTCGGGCAATAATTTTTGCAAATGTTTGAACAATTGTGTAAGTTTTCATTGTTTTTTTGTCTTGGGAGACAATCCACATTGGATCATTGCTTTGCGTGGGAGCAAATTATCTTCACCATCAATTACAGAGTTCAATTTATTCACACCACGAATAGCGAGGCGCGTATAAAACGCTTGTTCGGGATTAATTAATTTTCTAAAAGATCTGAGGCTATCAGACCAATTTTTAGCGGTAAACAAATTCATTTTTTCTTTTTCACACTCTTGGCGCCACACAGATACCAATTTTTGAAAAAAGAAAGTGTCCAATGGTAGACTTCAATGAGTCGATTTAGCAGGTAAAAGGACGAGAATAGTCATGATCGCGTCGAATGAACTTTGAACTTGATCAGAAACACGGTGCCCCGAGCAAGTGTCTAAAAGATCATAACGTCTAAGATCAGAAATATCCTTAGACACTGCATGAGATTCATTCAGCCATTCTTTAAATGTAAAATTGTCCATCCATCCACGAAGTTGAGTTCTAAAAGAAATGCTTGGTATGCAGTCCAGTAAATTCATCATTGGATTGAATCAAATAAATGGGTTCATTAATATTGCATTCGGTCCTCCACGTAAGCTTCTCAAGAACAACTCAAATGATAGGGATTAAATTTTTTGGACATTATTGTGTAAGAAAGAGATCAGGGTAATGATCCAGATTGCTTACGCAGCACGATTTCAAATCGACTCAAAAAGAATTAATCCACTTGCACGTAATATGATTGATTATCGAGCGCTCAGAAATCGGATTGATTTCTTGTGGTGTAACTACCGAATCGTCTTTGAGTAAAAATCGCAAAGCAGTGTATTCCAGTACCTCACGAGTTAAATTGATATTAGTAGAACTGAATTTTACGAATTCTAGAAATA
>JAAUYH010188266.1_pt1 | contig 13361 bp, 6 predicted proteins | sample 7278061 | NCBI WGS metagenome assembly JAAUYH01 (sample SAMN14350203, study PRJNA611818) | marine sediment metagenome | isolation source: surface marine sediment (0.6m) | place: French Polynesia: Moorea | collected 2018-08
TCCACGACGAACACGATCCGGCGCCGGCCAGCATTGCACAGGAGCGGCCCGGTGTGTGGAGGGTCGAGGCGCGGGCCACCATCGAGCGCGTCAATGAAGAGGTCGGGCTTTCGCTGCCCGATAGCGAGGATTACGAGACCGTTGCCGGTTTGCTCATCGAGCGCCTCAAGCGCATTCCCGAACCTGGGGAGTCGGTCGTCATTGGCCCTACAACCATCCGCGTGCTAGAAGCATCGGAGCGGGCCGTGGAGTTGGTGCAAATCCTGCGTCGGCGGCGGCGCTGACGTCGAGATGGTGGTGACGGTGACAAAGACGGCGACGGTGACGGTCCGCCGCCGAGCATGACAAATACAGACAGGTTGATAGCTGTGGATCCCAAACAAATTCTCACCCTCCTTGAGCAAGTGCGCGACGGCAGCAAGGAGCCGGCACAGGCCCTCGATGCACTGCGCGACATGCCGGTCGAATCGATGTCGGACGCGGTTCTCGACCATCACCGTACGTTGCGCTCCGGGAGTCCCGAGGTCGTGCTGGGCGAGTGGAAGAGCGCCGACCAGATCGCGCGGCTCTTGGTCGCGCTGGCCGCGCGTGGCAATGGAGCTCTGGCCACGCGGGTCAGTGCAGAAAAAGCCGCGCACGTGGTCTCCGAGGTGCCGGGGGCGCAGTATCACGAGCGGGCTCGGGCGGTCGTGATACCGGCAAAATCGACGCATGCGGCCGATGGCGCTCCAGCGGGGAATAGGGCGGCCGGAGAACACGCCGAGGTGGCCGTGGTGTGCGCGGGCACCAGCGATTTGCCGGTGGCAGAAGAGGCAGGGCTGACGTTGGAGTTCTTGGGCCACCGCGTCGAGCGCATCACCGACGTCGGCGTCGCCGGCCTGCACCGGCTATTTCCCTATGTAGAGCGCCTGCGACAGATGGGCGCCATCATTGTCGTCGCCGGGATGGAGGGCGCGCTGCCCACCGTGATCGCCGGCTTGGTCGATCGCCCCGTCATTGCCGTGCCCACCAGCGTCGGCTACGGCGTGAGCGCGGGCGGTTTCGCCGCGCTCATTGGCATGCTGTCATCGTGCTCCGCCGGGGTCTTGGTGGTCAACATCGACAACGGCTTTGGCGCGGCTGTGGGGGCCGCGCGCATCTGTCGCCAGGCCGCGCCGGTTACGGCGGCAGATCCTGCAAGCGCAACGTGACATCAATGCGCTCTGCGCCGCGCTGGACCCGCAGGGTCACTTCATCGCCCACATTGCGCTGATCCAAGATGCGATAGAGATCGTTGAGATCGCCGACGGGGATATCGTCGATGCCGACAATCACGTCGCTGATGACGCCGCGACCACCCGGCGCCGCGGTGAGCCCGCGCAGGCCGGCGCGATCGGCTGCGGTATCTTCGAACACATGGCGCACGATCACGCCGACAATATTGTTATTGGCGGCGAGCTCGTCGCTCACGGGGATGATGCCGAGACCGGGCCGAATCACGCGTCCGCTCTGAATCAGCTGGGGCACGATGCGATTGACCGTGTCCACGGGCACGGCAAAACCGATGCCGGCATAGGTGCCCGACGGGCTGTAGATGGCGGTATTGACGCCGATGAGCAAGCCGGCACTGTCGAGGAGTGGTCCGCCGCTATTGCCGGGGTTGATGGCGGCGTCGGTTTGGATGACGCCGTAAATGGGCCGTTGGGTAACGGCCTGGATCTCGCGATTGAGACCGCTGATAACGCCGGTGGTCAGGGTTTGGTCGAGGCCAAAGGGATTGCCGATGGCGAATACTTTTTGCCCCACTTGCAACTTGGCCGAGAGACCCACGCCGATGGGGCGGACGAGTTCTGCAGGCGCGTCGATTTTGACCACCGCGAGGTCTTTGTCCGGCGCGGTGCCCACGATGCTGCCCGGCCATATGCTGTTGTCGTGCAGGGTGACTTGCACCCGATCGGCATCCTTGATGACGTGATAGTTGGTGACGATGTGGCCGCTGTCGTCCCACATGAAGCCCGACCCGGTGCCCTGGGGAATTGCGAGAATGTTGAGGCGCCGCCGGTCGCGCGTGGTCTGCTTGACCAAGCTCGTGATGTGGACCACCGACGGTGACAGGCTGTCGAATAAGTCGATGGTGGTGGCCTCATCCTGGGCCAGGTCACCGCGGGCGGTGATGGGGCGCGGCTCCCAATTCCCCGCGGCACCGACGGCGCTGACCTGGCGATGCTGCCACACCGTCCAAACCAAAGCGCCCGCCACAGCGAGCAGGAGTAAAGCCAGCCAGCGAATGGTCCACGCCTGGCGGCGGTAGAGCTGGGAGACGTCACCGGCCTGGCCGGTGTCGTCGAGATTGCCGTAGCCATGAGCGTCCGGCGGCGGTTGCGAGCGGGAAAACACGATATGGTCAGAATGAGGCAAAGATGCGGATTTGTGCAAGGACACGATAAGAGACACCGCAAAAGGTGCTCAGTTGCTAAGACACCGCCGGCTGCGTTGCCATTCCCGGGTTGCGCAGAAATGGCGCCTTTGTCCACTTAGGTAGGTGCCATGGTCGCTCGGTACAGCTGAGCAATCGCCTGTCTCCGGGCTCCGGTATCGGCTGTAGGTGCCAGGTCGCCGACGCAACTTGCGTTAGATCACCGAACCAGACCGACTGCACGCTCGATTGCGCGTGGGCCGGTCAGCAAAGGGGCGGGGGTGCTTTACGCCGGGGCCGCGATCGGAGGAAGCTATGGTGACTATGGAGAGCTTGTCGATGCGATCGAGCGAATGTGGGCCCTTTGCCGGGGCTTGCCACAGAGGAGAGCACACGATCCCCCGTAGGCGTCTTGCCATTGGCTCTGCGCTGCTGGTGGGGGTGCTGCTCGTCATCACTCCGCGGGCGGCGCAGGCGTTTTGCGGCTTCTACGTCAGCGGCGCGGGAGCCGAGATGTTCAACAACGCCACCCAAGTGGTCCTGATGCGCGAGGGCACGCGCACGGTGCTGTCGATGCAGAATAACTACCAGGGGCCGCCAGAGAACTTTGCCATGGTGGTGCCGGTGCCCATGGTGCTGAGCGAAGACAACGTCAAAACCCTCGATGCCGAGATCTTTACCCGCCTCGATGCCCTGGCCGCGCCGCGATTGGTGGAATATTGGGAGGAAGATCCCTGCGCCCCGCAGCCGGAATACGAGATGATGGCCATGCGCGGGGCGGTCGCCGACGAAGCGTCAGCATCGGCGCCCCCGGAAGACGGCTTGGGTGTGACCATCGAGGCCGAGTTTACCGTGGGCGAATATCAGGTCGTGATTTTGAGCGCCACCGACTCCGCCGGTCTCGACACTTGGTTGCGCCAAGAAAAGTATCAAATTCCCCAAGGCGCCGAGCCGCTGCTCAAACCATATGTGCAAGCGGGCTCCAAGTTCTTTGTCGCCAAGGTGGACACGGCAAAAGTCAAATTCAAGGACGGCATGGCCACCTTATCGCCGCTACGGTTTCACTACGACTCGGACGAATTTTCTCTGCCCGTGCGCCTGGGCATGATCAATTCCAGCGGCACCCAAGACCTCATCGTGCATATTTTGGCCCGCGGCCAGCGCTACGAAGTGGCCAACTACAAAAACGTCACCATCCCCACCAACCTGGAAGTCAAGAACGAAACCCGGGACCGGTTTGCCGAGTTCTACGCCGCCCTTTTCGATCGGACCTTGGAGACCAATCCCAAGGCCGTGGTCACCGAATACGCCTGGGATGCCTCATGGTGCGATCCGTGTCCGACCCCGGCGCTCAATCCCGGGGAATTGGCCACGCTGGGCTTTGACGTCCTGCACGTGCCGATGAAACCAGCGGCGGATGCCAAGGTGGCGCCGCCGGGGCCAGCGAGCAATTTTGTCTTGACCCGACTGCATGCGCGCTATCAAAAAGGCGGCCTCAGCGACGACTTGGTGTTTCGCGCTGCGCCCGCCATTGCGGGTGGGCGGGAAATGGGCGGACGCGGTGGCGGGCAGATCGAACAAGGGGCATCGCCCGCGGGGCAAAATACCTTTCAGGGCCGCTATATCATTCGCCATGCCTGGGCCGGTCCCATTGAATGCGAAAATCCCCGCCGCGGCATCTGGGGCGGTCCACCCGACGGCGGTAAAGAAAAACTCAAGGTGGCCAGCGACGTGGCCTTTGCCCCGCGGGGAAAACTGCCGCTGGCGGCCATGGTGGCGCAAGAGGTGCCCGAGATTGGCCTGAGCCCCACGGCGGCGCCAGCGCCGGGCTCGTCGGCGGGCGCTGGCTCGGGAAACCCGGCGCCGGGCGAAGCCGTGCCACCGGCCAAGAAATCCGGCAAGGGCTGTGATGCTGGTGCCGGGGCCGCGGGCGGTGCCGGCGCCGGAAACGGGCTCATGTTGCTAATGCTGCTATGGTTGGCGACCCGCTATTACCGCCGCCGCCATGCAATGGCGAGCGCGCAGACAGAGGGGCAGGTGCGATCATGAACCGGCATGCTTTTGTAGAGGGGCAGCGTCGCCCGCGCCGTCGTTTCCATTCTCGTCCGCGCATGAACGCACGACTGGCGGTGGCCGTGGCGTGGGCCTTTGGCGTCCTGTGCCTGTTCGAGGTGCCCAAGGCGGCGGCCTTTTGCGGCTTCTACGTCAACGGCGCCGGGGCCGAGATGTTCAACGGAGCCACGCAAGTGGTGTTGATGCGCAAGGGCACGCGCACCGTGCTGTCGATGCAGAACAACTACCAGGGGCCGCCGGAAAACTTTGCCATGGTGGTGCCGGTGCCCGTGGTTCTGCAAAAAGAGCAGGTAAAGACCCTGGATAAGCAAATATTCACCCGCGTGGATTCCCTGGCGGCGCCGCGGTTGGTGGAGTATTGGGAGCAGGACCCATGCGCGCCCATGGTGGTGGCCGAGAGTATGGCGTTGGCCACGGGGGCGCCGATGGCGCGGCGTCGCTCTGCGTCTAAGAGTGCCGATTTGGGGGTGACCATTGAGGCGCAATTCAAGGTGGGCGAATACGAAGTGGTCATCTTGAGCGCCACAGATTCGGCCGGACTCGACACCTGGCTGCGTCAGGAAAAATACCAAATTCCCCCGGGTGCCGAGCCCCTGCTCAGACCGTATGTGCAGAGCGGATCTAAATTCTTTGTCGCCAAGGTCGACACAGCAAAGGTCAAGTTTAAAGACGGCATGGCGACCTTATCGCCGCTGCGCTTTCATTACGATTCTGAGGAATTTTCTCTGCCGGTGCGTCTGGGCATGATCAACTCCAGCGGCACCCAGGACCTCATCGTGCATATTCTGGCTCCGGGCCAGCGCTACGAAGTGGCCAATTACAAAAACGCCACCATCCCCACCAACTTGGAAGTCAAGAACGAGACCCGCGACCGCTTTGCCGAATTTTACGCCGCGCTCTTTGACCGCACGTTGGAGGCCAATCCCGGGGCCGTTATCACCGAGTACGCGTGGGATGCTTCGACCTGCGATCCGTGCCCTACGCCGGCCCTCAATCCGGGGGAGCTCGCCACCCTCGGCTATGATGTGCTCGATGCGCCGTTGCCCGCGCCGAAGCCGTCAACATCGGCGCCAGCGTCGTCGACGGCGGCGCGTCCGGGAAAAGCCCGCGATGCGGTGGACGAATTGGTTGTCGCACGGCCGGCGCCGCGTCGCAGCCGGCGCCGCTTCCCCAGCGGCTTTGTGCTGACCCGACTGCATGCGCGCTATCAAAAGGGGGCCCTGGCCGACGACTTGGTGTTTCGCGCTGCGGGGCCCATTGTCGGCGGGCGCGAAGTGCCTGGGGCCAGCGGTACGTTGGAGCAGGGGGCGAATCCGGGGCCGCGCAATACGTTTCAGGGCCGCTATATTATCCGCCATGCGTGGACCGGGGCGGTGGCGTGTGACAATCCGCGTCGCGGCATCTGGGGCGGCCCGCCGGGGGGCGTTCGCAAGCCCACGCCCAAGCCGGCGCTGGAGTTGGCGTTTGCTCCGCGCGGGCAAGTGCGCTTGGCCAGCTTTGTCAGTGGTGAGATTCCCGGCTTGCCGGCTTCGGCGCTGCAGGCTGTGAGCGCCGATGGAGCTGATGGAGCCGCGGGCGGCAGTGACGGTTCTTCGGCGGGCGGCGCGGCGCCTGCGCCTGTGACTCCCGAGCCGGCCAAAGCCAAGACTGCCAAGGGTTGTCAGGCAGTTGGCGGTGATAGTGCGAGCGGCGTTTGGTGGCTGGTGGCGCTTGTGGCCCTGTATTGGCGGCAGCGCAAATCCACAGCGACCGAACTGACGTAAGCGCTCATGGGCCTCACGTTGAGATCGATACAGAGCTCGGTGCCGCTAATGCGCGTGGCTGTATTGGCTGCGATGGCAGCGTGCCATGGATTGCCAGATGCGGCCGACGGTGTCTCGCAGGAAATGGCGGCTGCGGCTGTGGTCTCTTCGCATGAGGACAGGCATGGGGCATCCGATACGGGCGATACTGCTGCGTTGATGGAGGAGGTGCACGTCGCGCTGCCGCGGCCACCGGGGCGCTTTGCCCCAGCATACACCGAGGCCGCTATCATGGACCCGGCGACTGGGAAACCTGTGCCCCATCTAGATCTGCCCCAGCATAGGCAGACACCAACGCAAGCTGGCCCGGCGTCGTTGGGGAGGCGTTTGGCCGACGTCGACGGCTGCGCCGATTGCCACGCCGATATTGCTGCTGCGTGGCGGACCAGCGCCCATGCATGGGCCTCGCTGTCGAATCCCAGCTATCGCGAATCGCTGCAGCGGTTTGCCGCCGACGCGGGCACGCAGGCTATGAAATTTTGCGGCGGATGCCATGATCCGGCACTGCTTGTTGATGAAGTCTTGACTGAGGCATTCGCTGAGTCCCCCACTGCGTCTCACGACGTCGCCAATCATACCGCTGGCGGCATCGCCGACAGCATGGGGGGCAGCATGGTCGACGATGCGCGCGCCCATGCCGGCGTGAGCTGCGCCGTGTGCCACGGCATGTCCGACGCCGCCGTCGACGGCAACGGCAGCTATACTCTGCGAGCGGCGCGAATTCCCGTGCCCATGGACGACGACCCCGGGTCCTTGGCTCGGCACCGTCGCGCCGTGCGGCCCAGGGCTGGGGCTGCGCTGTGCACGGGCTGTCATCGGTCGTTTTTGGGCCCAGAGTTATCTGAGGCGTCGTTTGCGCGGTCTGGCTCGCAGCTCGGCTTGAGTGACGGCCCTCAGTTGCGCCAGCAATTGCGCGGCATGGACGATGTCGGCGCCTGGCGCGATTCGATCTATGGTAGCGGCGGCATCGGGCAAATCGATGATGAGATAGCGGCGCAGGACTGCGTCGACTGTCATATGGCGCCGGAGCCCGCGGTCTTGGGCGATGTGGCCGCTGGCGCTGACGGTCGGGTCGCGGGCCATCGCTTCTTGGGCGGCCATACTTGGTTGGCCGCCATGCGCGACGATGGCGCCATGGCGGAGATGCAGCGGCGATTTCTGCGCGGCGCCGCCACCATCGACATTGCCGCCGCCGTGGATCTCGCGCCGGGCCAAGACTACCGCGCGCTGCCGGCCGATGGCGCCGAGCTCAGGCCGGTGATGGGCCTGGACGTGGTCGTGCGCAATCAACGCGTGGGCCATCGCTTTCCCGGCGGCATTGGCGATGCTCAAGACACCTGGATCGAGGTGGAAGTGCGCGACCGCGCCGGGCGCTTGTGGGCGGCCTCGGGGCTGGCTCACGGCAACGCCGACCCCGCCACCGCCGACGACGATGTTCACATTCTGCGCACGCTGATGGCCGACCGCGACGGCCGGCTGCTCCTCGGTCGCGAAGTCCACGACTTTGCCGCGGTCGTGGGAAATCACACCATCGGCCCGCGCCAAGTGGCCGTGATTCGCTATCGCCTCGACTGGGCAGCATTGGGATGGGCGAGCCCTGATCGACAAGTGCCCGAGGGCCCCTTTATCGTTCGCGCCCGTCTGCGCCATCGCAGCCGCAATCGGACCGTACAGGCGGCGGCGTGTGCGGCGGCGCGCACCGCAGAGGGACGGCGCTTTGCCCGTGCGGCCCAAGCCTTTCACGGCGCCAAACTCGACCCCTGTGCCCCGCAGCCGATCACCGACATCGCCGAAGCCCAGGTATGGATCGGCGGGAATGCGGCGACTGTGTCAGGGAAGCGCCCGGCGTGGCGTCGGCTGTACGAGCACGGCATGGGCTGGCTTGGCGCGACCCAGGAGCGCGTGGACCAAGCTAGGCCCAGCCTGTTGGCGGCGCTGTCGCTGCTTGAGGATATAGCCAATAGCAACACAAATACGCAAATCGACCGCTATCGCGCCATGGTCCTCACCTCATTGGGAAAATTGGCGGCGCGGCAGGGACGAACCGATGAGGCCCTGACTTGGCTGGGGCGCGCCGAACACTTGCAGCCGGGCCATCCCGCCATTTTCGCAGCGCGTGCGGCGGCGCTGAGCCGCTCGTGGCGCTTTGCCGAGGCCATTGTGCCCCTTTCAAAGCTGGCGGAAGCCCGGCCCGGCAATCTCGCCGCGCAGCGCAAACTGGCCTTGGCGCTGGGCAGTGCCGGGCGCGATGCGCAAGCCCTGCAAGTGGCTCGTGCTGGCTTGGCACTCGATCCCCGCGACCCCGCGCTACTGCGGGTGCAAGCGGTGAGCATTGAGGCTCTCATCGGAGATGTGTACCGGCGGTCTGAACCGCGAAAAGCATTCCCAGACGAACTTCAAAGCAACGGGCCTACCAGGAGCAAGGTGAACCGGTCGCCAGCCCATTGGCGGGACATTGCCGATGCGGCCATGGCGGCGTATTCCCGTTGGCGAGAGCCCGACGATGCGGTGAGCGTACGCTTTGCCTGCGCCGCAGAGAGCCAACTCTGTGCGCAAGAGCAGAGCCGGGTGCATGAGCATCGACTGCTGCCAGTGCATGAAGGGCAGGGGAGAGCGGTACAGCGCGTACAGCGGTGAGTCGGCAGTGATATTTCACTGCCCGGAGGAACGCACCACGCGCAGACCATAGTTCGAGCCCTGGTACGACGGCCGAAACCAGCCCCGATGGGCACAGCGCAGTTGCTCGCCCTTGCTCCGATACGACCCGCCGCGCAAAAGGCGCGCTCGTGTATGGATATCGTCCATGATCGAAGCGTTGGCATTGGCGGGGCCTCGCGGGTCCAATTGCGCTCCTTCAGGATAAGGCCCGTACCAATCCCATACCCACTCCCAAAGATTGCCGTGCATGTCGTAAATGCCCCAGCCGCTCGTGCGGAGTTGCCTCACTGGATGGACGTTGTCCTCGCTATTGTCGCCAAACCATGCATGCTTGTCGAGATCGGCTGGGTCATTGGCAAAGCTGTAGGCGGTTTGCCTGCCCGCACGACACGCGTATTCCCACTCGGCCTCGGTAGGCAGACGATAACCATCGCACGCTTTTTTCCATGTGACATTATCCCCCTTTCTCCGGTAACAGGCGCTCTTGCCTTCGCGCTCTGAAAGCGCATTGACAAATTCGATGGCGTCAAACCAACTCACTTGTTGCACAGGCAAGTCGTCGGCACAGCCGGATTTGGAACATCGATTTGGCTGGCTCTCTTGCTCTGGCCCCATCACGAGCTGCCACTGCTGCTGGGTGACTTCGCTCTCGGAGATTTCAAACGGCGATACCGTCACTATATGAGGGCTTTCGTCATCTTCTCGGCCGGTCTCGCTCGCCGGACTTCCCATGGTGAATGTGCCTCCGCTCAGACCCACGAATCGCATGGGGGCCGCATCGGCCAGCGCGGTATGGACGACGCCGAGCGCCCGATGCGGCTTGCGTTGCGATCCGGTGGTTGGGGGAGGAGGGTCCGGTTCGTCATTGTCTGGAACTACGAGCAAGAGTACGCCCACGATAACGCCAACGCCGCCGATGGCTGCGGGCACGAGCCCGCGCCGCCGGGGAGATGTTTCGACGATCGGCGCTGAGTCGACGGAGGCGTACGGCTTCGTCGGGCGCTTAGGAGCCTGCACGGGCGCCGCTGGCTGGTGGGGCGTCATCGGCGCTGTACGGGGCACGAGCGACTTTGCATGAACCGGCAACGCGGGAGTCACCCGGAGAGAGGGCGGTACCGGTTGGTCCTCATCTTGCTCTTCCTTGGTGTCCACGTCGTGAGGTGGCTGCTCGCTGGGCAAAGGCATTGTAGATGCTGCGAGCAATTGATGGATCTCCATCACTAATTCGCTGAGATGTTGTTCTATTTCGCCCTCACTAAACAGGGACAGCGCTTTGCCATCTTTGGGCCTGCATTGCAGGGCCGACAGCCAATCCACGGCCTTCCATGCGCAGGAGCGAATAATGACGGGGAAAATATGGACCCCCTCGGCCCGGCGGCGCTCCAGCAGCTTGGGTACCTCGGTATTGCGCACAAATTCCGAGGTCAAGAAATCGGCCGACACCAAGAGGATCGCCGCCCGGGCCTCGGTCATGGCCTGCCCGATTGCGGGCTTCCAAGCATCGCCGGCCGCGATGCGGGTGTCGTCCCAGACTGTGACCGAGTCCTCATGCGCGAGCACTTGCAATTGACCGACGACGCGATCTTTCCAAGCCTCGTCTTTGCGGCTGTAGCTGATGAAGATATCGGCGGGGGCACGCTGCGACGGGGACGCCAAGGCCGCGTTGGCCTCGCTCGGTACGATAGATAGCGGCAGCGGTTGCGTCTCTAGTTCGACATCCCAACGCCGCGCCACTTCCGCGATGCGTTGGCCGAGATGGGAGCGCTCGCGGTAGACGACGGTAAAGAGCACGTTGCCGACGATGCCGCGCTGTACCGACTTGCGCACGAACTCGTCTGCGAGGTCACTTAGTCCCAGATTGCGACCGAAGAGCTCGTTGAACAGCCCGCCGTCAAGTTCGCGTGCAATGCGCAAGATCTCGCCAGGGTCGAATAGCTCGACGAGCATGGTGGTCAGGGCGCGTTCGCGGCTGGCGTCGGGCGGCATGGGCATAGACAGGTTAGCTCATTGAATCCCATGCCGGCGGAGTGATCAACGTTGGGGGCACCGGCCGAGATGGTGTGTCTGACCTTGAATGTGTTCCTGACGTCGAATGTGTTCCGGTGTTCCTGACCTTGTGGTGCGCATGACCTTGGGACGTAGGGTGCGAAAAACTTGGTGCGCATGACCTTGGGACGTAGGGTGCGAAAAACTCGCAAAAACCTGCGAGTTTTTTGTAGACGTCGACCGAAGGTCGTGGGTGAGAAAAACTCGTAAAAACCTGCGAGAAATTCGTAGCCGTCGACTCGGGATTAGGGGCGCTTGGACAAGAGGCGGCATCGGCCTCGACGTACCCCTACGGTATCAGGCTTTCGCGCGTACTCCACAGAAAGCGAAATTCTCGCGGGACCGATAGAGTCGTAACGGGATTGCCGTATGGGTGCGCAGGCAGTATTAGGGTGTGTTGTCTGTGGGCCCGTACTTCCGTGTGTAGCGCGACACTTGCAATATCAAGTCTCGCTTCTCGCAGGGCATGAAACAGCAAAAAGCGCTCGTGAACCAGACAGTCGCCCTCCTCACTGCCCGGTGCGGCGCAATGGAGATATTCGCCTTCGTCCACCCCCGTCAGCATGGGGGCTTCGCCCGCTGGGTTTGCAGAAAATTCCTGCACCAACCGTTGATCAACGACCAACTCTCCCGGCGAACTATCCTGGTTAGGCACGAGAAATCCGAGATCTCGCATCGACAGCTCGACCCGATAGTGACCACCGGGCTGCAAGAGAAACTCGCCGTCATCGCAATCGAGGCATGCCGCATTGGTACCGTCGTTTCGATCCGTGACATGCACTGCAATTGCCTCAGCCCTGAGCGGCGCTGCCGGTTGCACCAAGTCAGTCGGTAGTCGAGGCCGCTCAAGACTGCAAAACCCATTCGATAAACACCTCGACGGCGTCTCGTCTTGCTCTATAGCCCGATGTCCGACCCGCCAGATAAAGCGGTAATCGCCGATTAGATCATCAATCCTGAACGAAACGTACACTGGGTCCTCGTTGGGATTGTCGATATCAAAGCCAGCCACGACCGCGGCCGGTGTCGGATCGGGCAATCCTCGGATCAACTCGCCGAGGTTGTCATTTTCCAGGCGTCGGTTCTCCAACGCGTTCATCCCAGTTGCATAGGCAATACTGCCCGCCTGAATGGGGGCCGCAAGCGGCCGGTGATTCCAGCAACCGCGCAGCACCGGGCTCTTATTGCGCTCCCAGTCGCTTGCTTGGACCTCAATATCGAATATCCCCTCGACGCTGGCAAGCTCGGGAATGTCTTTCCTCAGCGCCAAAACCTCAACGATATAACCGCGTCCACCATCAATGCCCGTTGTCGAGGCAACCACGGTGCCAGCTACTTCCGCGTGTTTTCCTACGCTATCTCGCGGACCAATTCTCGCCACTAATGCCCAGGGGTCCACACCAAAGCCGCGATCGCTCACGGCGAAGCGCCACCGCAGAGGGTTATCGTCTGCCGTGTTCGATGCCAATTGATTGGTGTGTTTATAGACGACTGGGCACGTCTCGCTGCTGTCGCCGGTAAATCCAGTCGCTAAGTCGACAGCCGCGTCTGGGTCAAGCGACACTGCTTGCCGTCGATGAATGGGCTTGCCGGTGTCTGGCGCGAAGCTAATGAGGTCAAGGCGCTCGTCCCATACCAGCGATGGCAGAGGAGACACCGTGGGGCCCTCATTATCCTCACTGTCTCCACCAAAGAGTGCGGGGGAGTTGCCGTCGCTGAGATCCTTGAGGTAGAAGCCAGTTGCGTCGCCATCGAGGAGGGTGATGTTGTACTCTGTGAGCAGAAATTGTGAGGCAATGGCATTGGCGAGGTCGCCCCGCAGGGTTTGTTCATTGAGTAGGTAAGGGGATTGAGGGGGACCGAAATCAAGCGGACCGTTCGTGCCTTCACCATTAAACACTGCGCCAGGACCGTAGGCATCGTCCACCAATGTGTCCGTCAAGTCCGTTGTATTAAACGCGTATACCGGTTCTGATATTGAATCCTGCATGAGGGTTTGCCGTACTAGACCGGACAATCCATATAGCATCAGCATGTATTTCACGGCCGGAGTCACGATTTCCAGGCGTGAGCTCAAATCTGCTGGCCGCTCGCGAAGAACATTGACGCCAAAGTGTATTTCGAAATCCGCGTAGGTCTCCCGCAATGTGCGGCGGTAGATCTGCCCCGCTTCTCTGCCACCCGCAGTCTCAAATCGCTTGTTGGCCATCGCCACCGCCATGGAGGTGTATGGCGAAATGACGACAAAGAGATTTTCCGATTCCTCCCAGTCAATCAGCACCGACCGCAATTGTCTGCTTGTCGCATACTGATAGTCTGACCAATACTCACGCACCTGGGCGTATTCGACGACAAATTCGAGTGGCGGGAACCCCACGCCAAACTCA
>JAAUYH010106287.1_pt1 | contig 13360 bp, 6 predicted proteins | sample 7278061 | NCBI WGS metagenome assembly JAAUYH01 (sample SAMN14350203, study PRJNA611818) | marine sediment metagenome | isolation source: surface marine sediment (0.6m) | place: French Polynesia: Moorea | collected 2018-08
ATGGCGCAGCGTGAGGCGCGTGAGGGCATCCGCGGTCACTGCGCCATTATCTGTGAATCCACAGCGTTTCCCCCTGGAAGCCACAGCACTGGATACGACGATGCCCGAAATCGGTATGCCCGAAATCGGTATGCCCGAAATCGGTATGCCCGAAATCGGTTGGGCTTTTCTGCGCTGCCTACCAGTCCTCCGCGGCTTTGGTTTTACATACGAGTGACTCGTAATCTGGCATACGGCACGCCACCAGCGCCAAATAGCAGATAAGCGCTGCACTAGGTGTTCCATCTATAAAACACCCTGTTCGGCACCGCCGGGTGTTCTATCTATAAAACACCCTGTTCGAATAATAGTATAACAAAAAAATTATTTATACAGTTCCGCTAAGAGCACTTGCACCCTCGCCATGCCAAGTTACGATGGATATTGAAAACTCTACGGACAATTCATCATACAGATCCAAGGAACAATCGATGCAAGTCGAATCACAACAAAAAGAGTTTCATCTATTCGCCCCCCAGGCACTACAAGACCCCTACCCACTCTATCGACAGATGCGGCAAGACGCCCCGGTCTACTACTCCGAAGAAAATAGATTCTGGGTGTTGACTAAATATCGCGACGTCGAAGCCGCCCTTCGCGACGACCGTTTGAGCGCCGACCGCAGCCAATTATTCTTCAGTCAGCTCCAGGGCGTCGATCTGCGCAAAGTCAAAAACTTTCTCAAGCTCTTCAACAACATGATGATTGAGAAAGATCCGCCCGAACATACTGGGCTGCGCAAAATTGCCAACCGCGGATTCAAGGAAAAAGCACTGGCCAATTGGCACGGCATTGTCCAGTCGACGGTCGATACCTTGCTCAATCGCGTCAAGAATCAAGGTCGCATGGACATCGTCGCCGACCTCGCATCGCCTCTGCCCGTCGACATTATCGCCGACATCATGGGCATCGCTGCACAAGATCGAGAAAACCTGGTGAAATGGGGTCGAGATGTGGCCGAGCTATGGGGTGCACCGACCAGTCCAGATATGGAAGAGCTCGTCGCACGCGCGGATAATAGCGCAGCACTGTTTTTGGGCTTGCTGGAGCGCATCATCGAAGATCGTCGCAAAAATCGCGGCTCGGACATGATCAGTGTGCTGATCGAGGCCTATGAGACGAGCGGAATCAGTCTCGACACCCTGCCCGCTCGCTGTATCGAGCTCATTAATGGCGGTCATCTATCCACCACCGAAACCATCTCCAACGGCTTCCATGCCCTGCTCACCCACCCCGAACAATTGGCAAAACTACGGGCCAATCCAGAACTTCTTGACTCAGCGCTGGAAGAAGTCGCCCGCTATGATGCTGCGGCCGCCATCGTCTTCCGCATTGCCAAAGAGCCCTTGACGATCCGTGGTGTCGAGATTCCCAAGGGCAGCGTGGTCGGCCTAGGCTTAGGTGCCGCCAATCACGATCCCGAGGTATTTACTTCGCCCGACGAATTCGATATCGAACGATCGCCCAACGAACACCTCGCCTTTAGCAAGGGCACTCACTTCTGCATCGGTCGGGTCCTCGCCCGTATGGAATTAAGGGCGTGTTACACCTCAGTGCTGGAACGGATGCCCAACCTGCGCCTCGATCCCGACCGTCCAGCCGTCATTAGGCATACCAGTGCCGTGTTCAAGGGCTTCCAGACCCTACCGGTCGTATTCTGACGCAAGTTTCGCCGATTTTTCGTCGCGAGAGATGGCTTGAAGACTGTCTCGTTGTCGCTGCGGAAAAAGCGCGACAGCCGGGTTAAAACAGCTTCCACCATTTCTTCTGCTTTTTGCCGCCGCCATCGCCGCCCTTGTCGTCGCCGGATTTGTCGCCACCGCTGGGCGCTGGCTCATCCGGGTCACGGCTCGTTGGTACCGGCGAATCGACCTGCGGCGCTGGCGAAGACGCCTGTGGCGCCCGGCGCGGGTCCTGGGACTGCTGCGCCCTATCCCGAGGCGGCCGCTTGCGGCCGTGCTTGGCCGCAAGGGCCTTGGCGCGCGTGAGCAGTTTGTGGCCTTTTTCCGGGTCGACCATGGCCACGTAGCTGGCAAAGCCCAATACTGACGAGATCACGTCGCCGTGCTCATCGCCGCGCTCGTCGCCGCCAGTGCCCCAATGTTTGCCCTGGGGGCCGTCTTTTTCAATGTGAAATAACACCGCGCGAAAGCGCCGCAACACCTGACGCGAAATCGCCGGCCGTTCATTGACCACAATGCCGGTAACTTCTTGCCGGCGCCCCTTGCCGAATACCCGGGTCTTCTGCGGATGTAGGCGAAAGCCCTCTTGCTCCACCACCCACCGCACCTGGCGCAGCAGCCGGCCGACATGGTCGCGCGCTGGCCCGGAGCCCGAGAAGCTCAAGTCGTCGGCGTAGCGGGTATAGGCAAAGCCGAGCTTGCCGCTGGCTTTGGACAGGCGGCGGTCCAAACGCCGGCACAAGAAATTGGTGATGGCGGGGCTGGTGGGCGCGCCTTGGGGCAAGAACCGCTGGCCCACGGCGACGTAATAGGTGGCGCCGTCGAGCTCGGTCTCGGCGATCTCGGGCTCGGTGCACAGCAGGCCCAGGATCGTGGCCACGGCCTCGGAGTAGCCTATGTGGCGAAAGAGTCCCTTGACCCGGCGATAGGTGACGGTGGGAAAGAAGTTTTCGAGATCGACGTTGACCACCACGTCTTGGCGCACGTGGGGCATAGCATTGGTAACAATCGAGCAGCCGGGGCGAAAACCGTGGGCCGCGTCATGGACGCCGTGGACGTTATCGACTGTAGGCTCGGCGTCATCGACATTATGGGCGTCATCGGCTTTGGGCCCACGCAAGACGTTGTGCAAAATCCACTGCTGGGCCTGCTTGAGCCGCGGCATCGGGGCCGAGATCGTGCGCTCGCCGCCCGTGCGCTTGGGAATGGTAAAGCGGACATAATGCGAAGTCCGCGATGCCGGACGGCTGAAGGCCAAAAACCGCAGCTCGCCGATGCTGAGGGCCATGGCCTGGGCCAGCTCGGCGGCCGTGAATATGACCGGCAGGCCCGCGCGCTCCAGCTTGGGCCGGTCGCCGTCTTCGTGCCCCAGGCCCGCGGACACCCCCTGGCCCAGATAGATGATTTCGCGGCTCTTCTGCACCTTCCACGCTTCGGCGCGCTCCACCCGCTCGCGCAAGCGGCGCTCCTTGGTCTCTTGGCGCTTGCGGCGCGACTCAGCCATGCGCCGTTTGCGGGCCTCGCGCTTGAGGGCATCGATGTTGCGCAGCCGCGCGCTCTCGGTTCGCAGCGCGCGCAGGCGCCGCTCCAATTCGCCGCGGCGACGGATCTCGTCGGCGGGATCGTCGGGCTTGCCCGAGGACGCGGGCCAAAATCCCAGCCGGATCATCTCCTCGATGATCACCTCGTCCTTGGACGTGGCGCGAATGCGGTCGTAGAGCTCTTGGCGGCGAGAAGACATAGGCAGAAAATAGCGTCGTGCCGGGCGACCGGGCAGGCCTTCGAACCCCTCTCGGGACTAGATCGTCTCAACTCAAGCGGGTGTGCCCTAGTGCTGGCCGTTGAGCGCACGGCGTTTCCACCGTAACGCCAGCACTAGGGCAACACCCGCACAGTCAAGAGCGAGCTAGTGAAGCATGAGCAACCATGTGGCAAGGACGGCGATCCGCCGCCCGTAATGCAAGGCACCGTTCTGTTAAGCGCCCGGCCGCTCGGCGCGACAAATATAGCTGTAGTGGGTTTGCTGGGGGCTTGGCAATGCTCCTAATTGGGTTGGCGTACTCCTATTACATCACGATTCATCGTTTTGGTCGTCGCCCTGGTCCTCATTTCGGGCGATATCTTCGAACGCCTTTTGCAGAATCCCGCGCAATTCGTCGTCATCGCCCCACACTTCCTCGGGAATGTCCGAGTTCACCAATGCCCCCATGGCCAAATCGACCGCCGAGTCGAGGCCAGTGGCGCGAAAGGTGGCCTGGAGCATCTCTTCGATCAGCTCATCGCGGCGGCGCGGAGCCACCTCGACCAGCCCGCGATCGACGAGCTCGCGCATGGCGGTATCCAGGGCCACATCGGCGAGCTGTGCGCTCGGCCGCCGGTCGCGCTCGCCGCGTCCGGTGAGGCGATTGACCACCCTTCTCACAACGCTCGGCACAGACGATTGCGACGACGGCTGTGGCGGCGCCTGCGGTGAGGATTGCCGCCCAGACACAGAAGACGAAGACGAAGAAGACGACGACTGGGACCGGGACGACGCCCCCCTGCCCCGGCGGCGGCGCACCTGGGCCTGTGGCAGCGGCGCGCGAATGCTGTCGGCCCCGCCACCCCGGGCAAACGCCATACGCGCCGCCAACATGTGCTCACACGGGCCCTTGTACAGTTTGTTCTGCTGGTAAAAGTTGCACGAGCACGTCCCCTTAATCATGCGCTGATCGGTGTCGAGCACGATGACGGGGTTAAACGAACGCTTGCGCGGCCCCACCACGCCGGTGATTTCAACGGCGCCGTCTTCCAGCTGGCGCGTGGACACCTGGACTTGTCCGCTCGTGAGCAAGCGGGTGGCCGATTCCTCGCGCTCGTTGGCAAAGCGCAGCTTGTCCATGGGCAAAGGCTCTCGCGACAGCTCGCGCACGCGGTACACTTGCTTGTTGAGATCGTAAATCGCCCGGCCCGCCTGGGTATACGCCGAGAGTGCGCCCAGCACCACGGCGCGCTCCAGGCCGAGTCGCTGACTCAGCGCGTCGATGTCTTCGACCCAGTTTTCTTTGAGCGCCGTGAATACCCGCCGTTTCGTCACTTCGTCGACCTCGGCCCGCGGCGCCATGAGATCGAAATTGCCAGCGGTGGCCCAGTCGTTGGCCGTCCAGCCCGAGAGCCCCAGGGTAAACGACATATGGCCGAGGTCGGCGACGTAGAACGACGGCATGCCAGTGCCCAAGAGATGCACGGTAAACGAGCGCGCAATCGGAATGAGCCGTTCTAGTATATGAATGCGCCGTCGTCCCCATACCCGGATTTCGGATGGCGTCTGGCCCTGATAGATCGAGCGCGGACATGTGACCACGTGGCCCCAGGGCTCGAATACGATGCGAACCGGCTGGTCTGGCTGCAAACAAAAGCGCATCGAGCGCGGGCCCACGAGCTCTTTATTGCGGCGCAGGAGCAAGCACATGTTGTACACGTCCATGGGATGCAGCTCAAAGCTCTCGGCCGGCAGGCTCATGGCCGAGCTGACTTGTAAAAACCCCCGTACCCAGGTGTCGGGCAGGTCGATCTTTACCTCTTTGTAGCTCTCCTCATGGGTGGTTTGGACCTCGAAACCCGAGGGATCGACTTCGAGCGAGGTCTCTTTATAGCTGCGGATCTTTTGAAATTCGTCATACAGGGTTTGCGAATAATCGATGTTGGTGGTCCCGCAGGCAAACTCGCCGATCTGCTTGTACACCTCGTAGCTGGTTCCCAGGCGGCCGTAGGTCGATTCGTCCTGGCTGAAGCACTCGAAGAAAATCTCGTCGGGATGGACCGTGATCACCGGGTCGAGCACGTACCAGGCGTCCATGTCCTTGCGATACAGATAGTCGAAATAGCGCCGCTGGGCCTTGTAGTAGCCCGACCAGCGGGTGGCGCGGCGCCGATTGAGATCGGCGAGCTCGTCGCTCAGCTCTTTGACCTGGGCGGCCACTTGACCGCGCTGCTCGGCGATCACACTCCAGTCGAGCTCCTCTTGCTTGGCCAGCCACTCCTTGTATTCAGTGCGATCCTTGGGCTTCCACCGCAGATCGGATATCACCACGTCGTGCAGCGCGCTGATGGCCTCGCGAAACGGAATCCGCCGGTCGAGCTGGCCGCGAAAAAACGTGGGCTCGCGTTTGGTGTCCGGCGAAAAGCTCATATCGGTGCGATCGGAGCGATCGGCGATATGGGAGCTGCCTTTATACGCGTAATTAAACTCCACCGCGTGCGCCTCCCCCGCTGTTGCGCTGTTTGCTCGGCGGCGCCTTGATGGTGATGGGCAGGCGGATGCCGGGATAGGCCCGCGCCATTTGCACCATGGCTTCGATCATGGCCGCTTTATCGCCTATGGCCAAGGTGGCCGATTGCCGGGTAAAGATGCGGGCGGCCACCGCAGCGCTGGCTTCGTCGGCCAGGGCTTCGCGCAGCAAAAAGGCAATGCTGCGCTGCTTGGCGATGCGGCCCTTGTTGACCCCGGAGAGCACGCGCAAAAAATATGGCTCCAGCGCAGAGATGCGCGCGGGCTCGCCGCTGGCATAGCGCTCGAGATAGTTGGTGGCAAAGAGCTGCAGTCCCTCGTCGGGATGCTCGCTGAGGCGCAGCAAGTAGGTGTGCCCGTCTTCTTCGCGAAAATAGCGCGTGATCATCTCGCGGCCAAATTGCTGGACGTCGGCGCGAATGCTGTCACAGATGGCCACGAGAATCTCCGGCGTCAGCTCGCGCTGGCTGAGCTGGTCGCGAAAAAAGCCAAAGGCAAAGTCGCGCGAGTCTTGCCATTTGGCGTCGAGCAGGCGCACGGCAGTGGGCATGGCGCGCTTGATGCGGTCGATGGCTTTTTCGCACATGGCCCAGGCCCCCTGGCGAATGGACAATATCTCGTGGCTGGCGAGTTTGACGATCTCGGCCACCGACAAGTCGTCGGGGCCCAGTTGCGCGGCCAGCAGCACGCCACCCAGCTCTTGCGCCTGGGGATGTTTGTGGTGCAAAAGCTGCCAGATGGTGTCCTTGTCGATGTGGTGGAGGTGGTCGCGCAAGTCCTCGCGGAGAAGGGACAACAAGCTCGAATGCACGCCCTTGGCCTGCTTTTTCATGAGCGCGCCCGCGAGCTCCCGGGCCATGTCGCCGGCAAAGGACGCGTTACTCAGGGCCAGGCGGGCGATCACGGGGCGGATGTTGCCGCGCAGGTCGGCGAGCTCGTGGATGGCCAAGAGGAAGAGGAGCTGCCTGTGTTCTATGAGGGCGCTGTCGGGCAGCTGGGCAAAGAGTTTGGCGCCGATGGCGCGGGCGTTTTCATGGGGCGAGTCGAGTAGGTGCAAAAGCAGCTCGTCGGGGACCCGCCGGGCCAAATCGGCATGGTTGAGCAGTAGCTCGCCAGCCAGCTCTTGCGCGGCGGCGGCCGGATGATCGAGAAGGTCGCGAATGAGCGCGATCCCCACCCGGCTGAGGGCGTCGGCAAAGCACGACATGAGGGTGGACGAGATACTGGCGATGCGCTTGTCTTCTTCGGCCCCCAGTTGGCTTATCACCGCGATCAGGCGGCCGACGAGGGCCTGGGCCGTCTCCTCGGAAAGCACTGCCGCCCGCAGCAGATTGCGGGCGTATTTGCGATTGTCTCGGTACGCGCTCGACGCCAGGCTGGCCATGAGCTGGGTGTCTTGACTTAGCCGCGATCGGTTTTGATCGATCCACGTGCGCGCGCGTTTGCGCGCCGGGGCGAGAACGCATTCGGCCACCGCAGCGAGGAGCTCGGTATCAGCGGCATCGAGCGCAAGGGGATTGTAGAGGCGTTCGGCCACGGTAAATCCCAGTGCAGCCGTGATCGGGTATGGCCGTCCCAGCAGCATGATGGCGGCGCTGGCGTCCAGCTCGGCGACAAAGGCGGTATTGCTGCGCAGGGCCTTGGCGGCAAATTCGTGTACCGGCTCGCATTCGCTCTCGTCAAGCAGGTACAGAAGGCCGGTCGGCATGCGGTCCCAGCTGGCGGGAAAGGCCTCTTCGCGCCGCCCCTCGGGCCCGGGTTGGCCGGGCGTATATGCGTCGGTGCAGCGCCATGCTTTGCTATTTTGGTCGGCGTAGTAGCGGGCGCTATTGCCGTACAGCAGGTGATTGAAGGCCCAATAGTTGGAGAAGCGGTCCCACTTGATAATGATGTCGGGCCGGCGCCAGCGATAATAGCGCCGCGTCATGGGCTCGCCCGCGTCATCGTCGCCAAAGGGCACGAGCACGCCCGCGGCCATTTTGACAAAATCCTCGCTGTCGTCTAAGCCCAGCTGGCGCAGGGTGCGCCACACCCGGCGGCGCAGATAGAGGCGGGTGTCCCGGGAAAAGGGCTCGCCCGCCTTGCGCCGCGCATACCGGCTCAGGTGATGGCCCGGGGTTTTTTCGAAGCGATAGGCGAGGATGCCGAATACTTCGCCGTCGCGGCGAAACTCCGCGGCCTTGAAGATGTGGCGCATGCGCAGAAAGTAGTTCTTGCCCAGGGGCTTGTGCCGCAAAACGTGCAAAAGGCCCGGTCGCACGTGCTCGTTGTCGATGAGGTAGCAGGTCTCGAGCGCGCGCTGAGCGGCTTTGCGGCTGTCGCTGTCGCCTTCGAGCATCTGGTGAAGTGCAGTGCGGAATGCATCGGCCGGGCCGCTGCGCGCCAAGTCTGCCAGGTCTGAGCGCCCGCGCGGCAGCTTGTCGATGTGGCCATTGATGAACTCGGCCCGCCGTCCCTCGTCGTAGAAATAGAGCCGGCGCAGCCCTTCCAGCGCCATGCGCCGGGTGCATTCGGCCTCTCCGTCCGCACCACCGAAACCACCACCGAAACCACCATCGACACCGTCTACAATCGACTCGAGGACCGCGATGACCTCCTGGGATCCCTGTGGGGCACAGCGACCCAACGACCACACAATCGAATACCGGCGCAGCAATTGATTTTTCTTCGCTTTGCGCCATAGCCCAATCAAATGCGGCGCGGCGTCGGGGATGGCGAGTTCACCAGCGCGCCAGATGGCTCGCTCCAACTTCCACGCCCGACGGGGGGCGCGATCGCCCGCGTCCAGCCGTTGCAAAATGGCGCGCTCTCGCGGCCCGAGAGGCTGACCAGGCCGATAGGCCGGCTGCGGATGCCCGCTCGCTTGGGGCTGCGGCGGCTCGGGCGCCTCCGGGCTCTCTCCTTGCTCGTGATAGCCTTTTTTGACTTTGGCCGCGACCAACTTGTCGAATTCACGCTCGGCCACCGCCCGGCTCACCGGCATCGGCGTCTTGGAGCCCTCGCGCAACTTGCCACCATGGCGACCGTAGCGAAAGTTGACGACGTACTGATCATCGCCGACGCGGCACAAGTCCACTTCGTAGACTTTGTTCGAAGCGCCTTGTCGGTAGGCTAAATTGGCTTGCTTGACCAGCTTCACGATCGACTCCGGGCGATCGTACGACCGAAGCGACGCCGATGTCAAAGTGTCGGGGGCATAAAACCCGCCGATGACCGAGGCATTCGCCGTGCTCGATGAGGGCGCGGCGTCGGCGGAAATATCGCTTTCGGCATCATCTCCAGCTGCATTGGCCATCGTCGAGGAGTACTATGATCTCATGCTCAGCGCTGATATTCGGGTGGGCGTGGCGCAAATCGACAGCGACCGCCGCGATCAGGATAACAACCTGGCCAAGCATTTGGCGTTCATCGAAAGCGCACAGAAGGAGGGGATCGACCTATTGGTCTTTCCCGAGCTCAGCATCAGCGGATACCCGCAGGATGGCGACGACATCAACCGCAACGCCATGTTTCGCGACAGCGAGCAAATTTTGCAGCTCGCCCGCGCCGCGGGCTCGATGTATGTGATGGCGGGCTTTATCGAGGAGGCGGTGGCGGCCCAGTTTTACAATGCAACCATGTTATTACACGAGGGACAGCTCATTCACCTGCATCGCAAGTCGAACTTAGCCACGTATGGCAAACTCGAGGAGGGCAAGTATTTTGCCACCGGTCACCATCTTCAACCGGTGGACTTGAGCACCCAGTGGCGACTCAGCAGCCTGATCTGTGCCGACCTATGGAATCCGGCGCTGGTGCATCTAGCGGCCCTCCACGGCACGACCTTACTCATCGGGCCCATGAACTCGGCCCATGAAGTGGTGAGTTCGGAGTTTTCCAACCCCAATGGCTGGCGGATTCTCGGCCGTTTCTACGCCATGATTTACGGACTCCCCCTGGTCTTGGCCAACCGGATCGGCGTCGACGGGCCGCTGACATTTTGGGGTGGCTCTCGGATTGTCGACCCCTTTGGCGAAGACCTCGCCCATGCCGGCGAGGGCGAAGAATTGCTGGTGGCCGAGCTCAAATACGAGAACATCCGCGCCGCCCGGCTGCAGCTGCCCACGGTGCGCGATTCCAACTTGGCCCTGGTGATCCGCGAGATCACCCGCTTAAACAGCCTGGTCGGCGTGCCCGATAGCCCCAAGGTCGTCTGACTTATATGCTCGTCTGCGCGTCTTCCCCGTGGTGTACGGGGACCATCATCGCCTCGCCGACGACCGTCCTTGACGATAACGACGTCGCAGACGTTTGGCTCATTTACCCTTGGAACTGATCCCAGTCGATATTGAGGCCGGGAAATACTCCGCTCGGCATGACGCCTTCCATCGTGGCCACGTCGGCTCTCCCGTAGTGTCCATCCTGGCCCAAGCTGTAGGCTGTAAGCACCCGATCGACCGGATGCGCCAGCCAGTAATGGGGTACGCCATGCTTCTCATATAGAGCCAGTTTCTTTACGTGATCTCTGCCTGCACTCGACGGTGATAGGACTTCGATTGCCCAGTCTGGGCTGCCGCAGACACCGCGCGCGTCGAGTTTGTCCGGATCGCAGACCACCACCAGGTCGGGCTGCACGACATTGATGACTTCCTTGTCTGGCGTGCCTTTGGTCGCGAGGCGGACATCCAACGGCGAGAGCAAGACTTCACATTCGTGTCCGTGAAAGAAGTTTGCCAATTGAACGTACAGGGTGCCGATGAGGCGCTGATGGGCCAGACTCGGCGCCGGACTCATGGCGTGGGCAATCCCATCAATGAGCTCCCAGCGCATATCATCGCCCCAGCCGAGATAATCCTCGTAGGTCGCCGAGCTACCGGGAAGCTGTACAGTGTCGATCGCCACGTATGCCATTATACGCTCTGGATCCATGCAATGCGAGAGCTTCCGTCTGTGTGTACGTGCACGGCCGCCCCTTCATTCGCACCAAAGAACAGGCCGGCAGTCATTGAAGGATATTTCGCGCGTTGTGACGCGTGACGTAAGAGGTTAGGGCCCGCCGCTCTCCAGCCTTCGGAGCACCGAATGCGCCCGCGTCAGATCTGCGGTGTCGAAGCCTTCACTGAAGGCGTCGTATACTGGACGCAAAATCGCGCGCGCGCGCGCTACCTCGCCCACCTCCTCGTAGTATTGGCTCAAACCCGTGGCCGCGCGCAGCTCCAACGAGCGCGCTTTTTGTTCGCGGGCCACGGTCAGGGCCGTGTTGAAACACACCGCAATGCGCTCGCCTTCGTCGGCCGCCATTCCGGTGCTACTGGCGCGCGTGCGTGCCCCCAAGAGGGCGCCTTCGAGACGATGCAGCTCGGCCTCGTAATAGACATCGAGGTTGGTCGCCACCATCAAGAGCGCCTGCCGCACCGTGTCTAATCCCTCGCTGTACCGCTCAGTGATGAGCTGGGCCTCGGCCAAGTAGCACATCAGCTGCGGCACCTGAAGGTTCGACCCGGTCTGGGCCAGGATGGCAAAGCCCTCCTCTAGCTCTCGCATTCCCTCTTCGCGCTGGTTCATGCTCACGTTGGCCCGGCCCTTTTGGATCTTGGCCACCGCAAGCCAAAGGACAAACCCCTGCTCGCCTGATAGGGCAATGTTGCGCGTGGACATGGTCAGGGCCTGGGCAAAATCGCCTCGGTTCAGGGCCACCGACGCGGCAAAGGACAGCGCGTGGGCAATGCTAAATGCATGGCCGATGTCTTCCGCTAGTGCGAGTCCCTGAGAGGCCATCTGCCACGCGTGATCGGGGCGTCCGAGGAGCCAATAACTCCACGAAGCGTACATATAGGCGTTGGAGCATGGATCGGCACCAGACAACAGATCGTGCATCTCGCGGTCGTCGATGTTGTACATGGCGATGGTCTTGTCCATGTACGCGATACTCTCGCGATAGCGGGCGGCGTAGAATTCAACCTCCCCCAGGGACGAATACGCCACCAACTGCATCGCCTGGTCGTCATAGGTGTCTGCGGTTTGCAAAAGCTGCTCTGCGATCACGGGCGTTTGCTCGCGATGGGCGCGGACCACGTAGAAGAGATAGGTGCTATAGAGCAGGCGAAAGAGATCGGGCGTGCGCGGCAGCTTTTGATACAGGATTTGCGCACGCGTGAAACTGTGCCCGACGTCGGCCGACGCATATCCCGAGGTCGCGATTTGGCACACGCTCAGCATGGCCAAGAATTTCAATTCCAGCTGATCGCGTTCGAGCGAGGGCACGAGTTCGGGAATCAGGGCCAGGCCGTGTTGCAGGTGTTCGATGGCCTCGTGATGGGCCGATGATGCCGTACAGCGCTCGCCAGCGAGGTACCAATACTCGATGGCGTCATCATAGCACTCGCAATTCTGACTGTGGTGGGCGAGTAGCTCGGGGCGGTTCTGCGCGTATTCGGACCGCTGGAGCAGCGCCTCCACGACGCGGGCATGGATGTTCTTTCTCTGCCGCCGAACCATGGAGTGATAGGCCGCGTCGCGCACGAGTGCGTGCTTGAACGTATAGAGCGCGTTCGGGGGCTCGCTGCGCTGATACACCAGATTCTCGGTGGTCAATCGAGTGAGGGCCGCCTGCAGGGCTTCTTCGTCATGATCGACGATATCGCGGATGAGCTCGTAGGAAAAGCTGCGGCCCAAGACCGCGCCCTGCTGGGCGATCTCTTTGGCCGTGCCCATCTGGTCGAGACGCGCGATGAGCGATTCTTGCAAATTGCCCGGTATCGACACCTCTTGCCCGTTATTGCCGGCATCCTCGCTGGCGGATGGCGCGTATTCGGCGCTTTGGCTGCGGCTATCCACAACCATCTTGGTGAGCTCTTCGGCAAAGAGGGGTACGCCATCGGCGCGGGCGACGATGCCGTCGAGCTCCTGCGACGAGAGCACGGTGGTCTGTGCCGCGGCTGCCACCAATTGCCGCGTTTGCCGGCGACTGAGCGTGCTCAGATACACGGGCGTCATGTGCGAACGCGGCGGCCATGGGGGCTCAAACTCGGGGCGATAGGTCATGATGAGCAAAAGCGGCACTGTGGGCAGCTGTTCGATCATTCGCCCGAGCAGCTCCATCGTCGACGGATCACACCAATGGATATCCTCAATCACGAAAATGGATGGTTGCTCTTTGCTCAGGGCAAAGAGCCACTGCAGCAAGATATCGAGCATCTTGCGCCGTTTGAGTTCGGGCGTGAGTGCGGGCATATCGGGCTTGTCGGCAACCGGCAACGCCAAGAGCGCGCCCACCAGCTGCACCACGTCCGCGGCCGGCAGTCCCAGAAGAGTGGCGGCCTCGTCCAGGCGCCGCAGGCGCTCTTGCGCGCTATCGGCCTCAGTAAAGGCCAGGATGTCTTCTTCGAAG
>JAAUYH010131412.1_pt1 | contig 13360 bp, 9 predicted proteins | sample 7278061 | NCBI WGS metagenome assembly JAAUYH01 (sample SAMN14350203, study PRJNA611818) | marine sediment metagenome | isolation source: surface marine sediment (0.6m) | place: French Polynesia: Moorea | collected 2018-08
CAAAAAAATTCCCAATGAATTGACTTTTGAAGTTTGGTTTAATAAGCCTAGCGAAATGGAAAACTTTAGAAGCGAAATAACCCAAAAAATGCGAGAAAGACGTTTATTTTCAGTTGAAATATCTCAGGAAAAGTAAATAATTCTATTTAGATTGAACATCATTTATTTATAGTAGAATCTATTTAATTATCAAAAGTAAAGCCGCGCAATTGCTTGCTCTTGGCAATCTCGACCCTTGCATATACTAAATTACTACAAAAAACCAACTCGGCTAAGTTAGAATCTTTAAGAATAATTACCTCGATGGATCGGATTCTGAAACAGTATTAAGTAATTTTTTTCTTTGATTCCTAAATCTTCCTATTTCTTCGTTTACTAATTCTGCTCTGCGATCGTTTACTTCTTTAAGCTGTTTTTCAGAACGGATTTCATCGTAAGTAAGCTTTCTCTTCCTATTAAAGGGAATAAAAAGATCGTACTTTGGCGGTTCTTGGGTATAGTGCCGATGAACAGTATCTACTTCATAAACATAGGATGGTTTGGTTTGAGCGGCAGTTTTTTCTATAATAAACACTAATCCACTTGCAGCAAGTAGAATCGTACTTGTTAAATATTTAACTTCAATCTTCATAATTACTAGCAAAGTTTACAGCAATAGCAATCTAATTAGTAACACTAAATCTGCAAATTTAGGGTATATTTTTATAATTAATAAATTAACTAAAAAGATCGAAAACTATCCAATATATGATTAATAATTTGGAAGAAGCTAGAATTAAGTAAGCTCAATTACAATATTTTTTCTAATTCTTCCTCGATTATTTTGGTAATTTTATTTGCAGCACCCGATCGCCCCCTAATTTCTCGCAAGCGATCGCGCATTCGCTCTAATTTTTCTGGATTTTCTAAGTAATCTAAAACTAAATCGGCGACATCTTTGGCTTGAAGATTGCCAATTAATTCGGGCATAATTTCCGCATTAGCCCATATATTTGGCCAGGCAAATAAACGTTTTTTTCTTAAGACTAAAAGGTTAATTATCTTGGCAAAAATAGAGCCGATCGCAGGTAAATTAGCTAAAATTCCCGGCAGTCCATCCCAAGATCTCATTGCATCTAATTGTTGAGTTGGGATTAAAACAATACTAGGTATGGCTAAAGATCCTAATTCGGCTGTATTTGCTCCTACTGTGGTTAAACAAAGAGTAGATTGAGATAAGCGATCGTAAGCTGGAAAATGAGTTATTAATTCTATTTTTAGTCCTTCAAGAGTCTTTAAATACGCTTTTTCTTCGAGATAAATTAATTCTGCTGGGATACCATTTACTAAGTTTAATACTGGGTTTTTATTCGGATCGGCATATTTAGCTAAAGTGGCTAAATCTAAAGTAGGAGCAACGGGAATGATAAATCTAATTTCGGGTCGTTTTTGAGCTATTATCGTGGCGATCGCCAGACATAACGGTACTCCTTGAGCTAGTTTCGCAGCTTTAGATCCAGGTAAAAGTCCGATAGTTGGTGTTAGTTGAGAAGCAGTTTCTTCGACTCGATTTAAATTATTAGATACTTCGGCGATTAAATCTCCGACTGTGGTAAACTTATCGTGATATTTTGGGGGCACTTTATTGACAATAGAATCGTTCATAGCCCCAAAGCGATCGACAAAGCGATACCAACGAGCATCCCATTCAGCATAAATTACAGTAGCGTATTTCAGACGCTTGCCAATTACTAGGGTAAAAAACTGATCGCCACCCAGAAAAACAACTACCCCTTTTTCTCGCCAGTCCCAATTATCTTTTGTTTTGCCCCAAATTAAAAAGGCTAAAAAATCTTCCGATGATTGTACCCGATCCACTTCAGGATAAGATAAAGCAATTTGAGCTTCTTGACCCGTACTGTGAGGACAAGGAGATAATATTATCGATATTCTGATTTTACTCCGTGTATCGCCCAATTGCTCCCGTAAAGATTTTACTATCGGGCGCACCCAAGTAGTTATTTCTCCCGGGCCGTTGGAGAGAATTAAGATATCTGCAGGTTTAACGGTCGAAAGAGTCATTGTCTTTTAAACTTAGAAATATTATCTAAAATACCAGAACAAATATATTAGATTGCCACGATAATTTATAACGCGATCGCAATCGATTCAACTTGGATTAAAGTTAGATAACTTATTAGTTCGTTACTCGTAATTTATCTTTCTAACTGAATTAAGTTTACTTTTTTTAACTATTTTTAAAAGCAAACACTCAGCATTTTGTCAATAAATATTAAAAATTATCTCATCTTTGTTATCAAATTGTGTCAAATCAAAGCTTAAATAGCTATTTAGGGGCGTTTTTCTGTTAAAAACACATATATATCTCCTAGTTAAATGACAAACTAGGCAGATTCTGCCCTTATATATACACATATTTTCTACTTGGGGATCGAAGGAGAATACATATATGTTCACTCATGTCAAGTCCACCATTCGCCACATCGTTCCGAAAGAACTAGGACAAAGATCTTTACTAAAGGTGGTCTATGTCGTGCTAGAGCCTCAATATCAAAGTTCTCTCTCAGCAGCGATTGATAATATTAATCAAAATAATCCAGATATTGCTATTGAAATTAGCGGTTATTTGATCGAAGAGTTGCGATCGCCGGAGAATTACGAGGACTTCAAACGGGACATAGCAGAGGCTAATATCGTTATTGCATCGTTAATTTTTATTGAAGATTTAGCAGAAAAAGTAGTTAATGCGGTAAAGCCCCACCGAGACAATCTCGATGCGATTATCGTCTTTCCTTCCATGCCTGAAGTGATGCGTCTCAATAAAATGGGCAGTTTTTCGATGGCCCAGTTAGGACAATCTAAAAGCGCGATCGCCCAATTTATGCGGAAGCGTAAGGAGAATTCCGGGGCATCTTTCCAGGATGGGATGTTAAAGTTATTGCGGACATTGCCGAAAGTATTGAAATATATGCCTAGCGGCAAAGCTCAAGATGCGCGCAATTTCATGTTAAGTTTTCAATATTGGCTGGGCGGATCGGCGGATAATTTAGAAAACTTTTTCTTAATGCTGGCCCATAAATACGTATTTAAGGATTTGTATAAGGATAAGCAAATCGAGTACAAAGATCCGGTAGTTTATCCCGATATGGGAATTTGGCATCCTCTAGCACCGAAAATGTTTGAAGATGTCGAAGAGTATTTAACCTGGCATAAAATGCGATCGGATATCTCCGAAGATGCTAAAGATCCTCTAGCCCCCTGTGTCGGTTTGGTATTGCAGCGTACCCATTTAGTGACTGGCGATGACGCTCACTACGTAGCTATGGTACAAGAACTAGAGGCAATGGGTGCTAGAGTGATCTCAGTTTTTGCTGGAGGGTTGGACTTTTCTAAACCAGTAGATACTTTCTTCTGGGATAAAGTAGGAGGAAACGATACTCCTTTAGTCGATGCGGTAATTTCTTTGACTGGTTTTGCTTTAGTTGGCGGCCCGGCCAGACAAGACCATCCTAAAGCGATCGACTCTTTAAGAAGGTTAAACCGCCCTTATATGGTAACGCTGCCATTGGTATTCCAAACCACCGAAGAATGGGAAAATAGCGATTTAGGATTGCACCCAATTCAAGTAGCATTACAAATAGCAATACCGGAACTAGACGGGGCGATCGAACCGATAATAGTTTCAGGAAGAGATGGAGTAACCGGAAGGGCGATCGCATTGCAAGATCGGATCGAAGCAGTGGCGCAACGGGCATTAAAATGGGCTAACCTACGGAAAAAACCCAAATTAGCTAAAAAAGTAGCGATCACTGTCTTTAGTTTTCCGCCAGATAAAGGTAACGTAGGAACTGCGGCTTATTTGGATGTTTTCGGATCGATTTACGAAGTGATGAAAGCATTGCAAAATAACGGCTACGACATTCAAGAATTGCCCGAGTCGCCCCAAGCTTTGATGGAAGCAGTAATTCACGACGCACAAGCCCAATATCAAAGCCCAGAATTAAATGTAGCTTATCGGATGCCGGTGCATCAATACGAACGTCTTACCCCTTATTCGGTACGTTTAGAAGAAAATTGGGGGCCACCACCAGGACATCTTAACAGCGACGGTCAAAATTTACTGATCTATGGCAAACATTTCGGTAATCTATTTATAGGAGTACAGCCAACCTTCGGTTATGAAGGCGATCCGATGCGGTTATTATTCTCGAGATCGGCTAGTCCCCATCACGGTTTTGCAGCCTATTACACCTATTTAAACCAAGTTTGGCAAGCAGATGCAGTATTGCATTTCGGTACTCACGGCAGTTTAGAATTTATGCCGGGTAAACAAATGGGAATGTCTGGAGAATGCTATCCCGACAGTCTGATCGGCAGTATTCCCAACCTCTATTATTATGCCGCTAATAATCCTTCTGAGGCGACGATCGCCAAACGTCGCAGTTATGCCGAAACTATTTCTTATTTAACTCCCCCAGCAGAAAATGCGGGATTATATAAAGGGTTGAAAGAATTAAGCGAGTTAATCGGTTCTTATCAAACCCTCAAAGATACCGGTAGGGGAATACCGATCGTCAATACAATAATGGATCAGTGTCGGATCGTAAATTTAGATCGCGATATCGATTTACCAGAAAAAGATGCCAAAGATTTAAGTGCCGAAGAAAGGGATAATATCGTCGGTTTGGTATATCGTAAATTAATGGAGATCGAATCGAGATTGCTACCCTGCGGACTCCACGTCATCGGTAAACCACCCACAGCAGAAGAAGCGATCGCCACATTAGTAAATATTGCTTCTCTCGATCGCGAAGAAGAAGGAATGTTATCCTTACCTCGTATTATCGCCAACAGCATCGATCGCGATATTGAAGAGATATACAGAAACAGCGACAAAGGCATTTTAGAAGATGTCGAACTCTTGCAAAAAGTAACCGAAGCAACGCGATCGGCAGTTTCAGCATTAGTCCAAGCACAAGTAGACTCCGAAGGGAGAATGTCAGCTATTTCTAAACTGAACTTCTTCAACCTCGGTAAAAAAGCACCTTGGGTAGACGCATTACATCAGTCAGGATACGAACAAGTCGATCGCGAAGCCTTAAAACCCCTGTTCGAGTATTTAGAATACTGTTTAGAACAAGTATGCGCCGATAACGAACTAGGTGGACTGTTAAAAGGCTTAGAAGGAGAATACGTCTTACCCGGGCCCGGTGGAGATCCGATCCGCAACCCAGACGTACTACCGACAGGTAAAAATATCCACGCTTTAGATCCTCAATCCATTCCTACCACAGCAGCAGTACAATCGGCCAAAATAGTCGTCGATCGCCTGCTCAAAAGACAAATGGAAGAAAATGGCGGCAAATATCCCGAAACTATTGCTTGCGTACTCTGGGGCACGGATAATATTAAAACCTACGGCGAATCTTTAGCCCAAATCATGTGGATGGTTGGAGTTAAACCAGTACCCGACGCATTAGGAAGGGTAAATAAACTAGAATTATTGCCCTTAGAAGAATTAGGTCGTCCTCGCGTCGATGTCGTTGTCAACTGTTCTGGAGTCTTCCGAGATTTATTTATCAATCAGATGAATTTACTCGACCAAGCGGTCAAAATGGCAGCCGAAGCAGACGAACCAATAGAAATGAATTACGTCCGCAAACACGCCTTAGAACAAGCCGAGGAGATGGGTGTCAGCCTTCGCAACGCTGCAACTCGAGTCTTTTCTAACGCATCCGGTTCTTACTCTTCTAACGTCAATTTAGCAGTAGAAAACAGCACCTGGGAAGAAGAGACAGAGTTACAAGAAATGTATCTCAAACGCAAATCTTTCGCTTTCAATTCCGACAATCCCGGGATGATGGAAGACAACCGTCAAGTATTTGAAGCTTCTTTAAAAACTGCTGAAGTAACTTTCCAAAACTTAGACTCTTCCGAAATCAGTTTGACCGACGTTTCCCACTATTTCGACTCAGATCCGACTAAAGTAGTCGCCAGTCTGCGGAAAGACGGAAAACAACCTACAGCATACATAGCCGATACTACCACAGCTAACGCCCAAGTACGCACTTTATCGGAAACAGTCCGCTTAGATGCCCGTACCAAAATGTTAAATCCCAAATGGTACGAAGGGATGTTAAAACACGGTTACGAAGGTGTTAGGGAACTCTCCAAACGTTTAGTCAACACAATGGGCTGGTCGGCAACTGCTGGCGCGGTAGATAATTGGGTCTATGAAGATGTCAATACTACCTTCATTAACGATCCAGAAATGTGCAAGCGATTAATGAATTTAAATCCCAATTCTTTCCGCAAAATGGTCGGAACATTATTAGAAGTAAACGGTCGCGGTTATTGGGAAACTTCTGAAGAGAATTTAGACAGATTGAGAGAATTATATCAAGAAGTCGAAGACAGAATTGAAGGCATTGAATAAGATGCGATCGCCCGATCTAATCTTTTAATCTAATTTTCTAGAGGCGTACTGCGGTGCGTCTCTACAATTTTTTGGAGTAATTTTGGTTATAGCAACTGAACTAGAGGTGAGGATAATAATTGTAATAGCAGGAAATAGGTAGTAGGTACTAGGTAGTAGGTAACAAATAAAATTGTCATAACCTTTGCTTCGACTGCTAGATATCAATTCCCTAAAATAATCCTACAAATCGATTTTCTGAATCTTTTGCCTCTTCCCTATTGCCTTTCTTAACTGCCAACAGAATCGATATTAGTCCAGGATTGGTATTAGCAGGAAAAGCTAAGATAGAGATAAAACTGGTTTTTAAAATTATGTTGACAATGCTAGGTATTTGGGTAGGAATTCTAATCTCGATCGCACTGACAGTATTGTTTTTAAATTGGCGAATCAATTGGAGAAATGTCGAACAAGCAAACGAACAATCCACTTCAGAATAAAAGAAGTCTCTCTGTTTGCGATCGCGCAGGCTAGAAAGTTGCGATCGCGATCGATTCTTACTAATTACAACGATGATAGTCTTTAAATAGGTTGAAATTGAGTCAATCCAATTACCCCCAATTAATCCTAATAAACATTTTGATTGACTTTAGTTTTAAGGATTATCATGAAACTTACTAACTCAGAAAAAAACTCACAATTGATTATGGTTTATTTGCTAATCGATCTTAGTAATAGTCAGAATAAATAAAGAAAGGTTACTTTCTTTTATCCCAGGTTAAACGTCTAAAAAATTCAATAATTCGCAATAGATCGAGCAGAATAAAATCGACCTAAATCGAAAATTTATCGGCTCAAATTCTAGTCAACCTCTTATTCAATTAAGTCCTACTTAAAGCTTGATTTGATAGTGCAGCAATAATGTTTTAAATATTGCGATCGCTACACTATTTTATGACTCTTGTAATTACCTTATATTGCTAAAAATCTAGCAACTAATATTGCAACCAATTCTAAAAAATATTCACTAATTGAGTAGTAGTTTTTAGGATAAATTTACGCAAACAATCAGATATGTTAATTGAAGAGATCCTTGGTTGGATAGGAACTACTACTTATTTAGTAGCTTATGTTTTATTGACAGTTAAAATTATTGCAATGGAGCGTTTATACCTATATTTAAATCTAATTGCAGCTAGTTTAATTATTATTGTTTCAATAGCAAAATCTTCTTGGTTTGTCGTTGCGCTCGATTTATTTTGGGCTGCTATCACTCTAACGAAACTTATTAATTATTCGCTTAAATTACCCGCTCGCTCGAAAATAATCTTTCAAATAATCATGGGAGTTTTATTAAGTATAGGTTTGAACAATCTCCTCTTAAAAAATTATCATTTTGGGATATCAATTTTAGCTAGCTGTTCGACTATTGGTTATTCATTTAGCTATTTACTATTCCTCAATCGACTTTTGAGAGTTAAAGAATTTCATTTCTGGAATTTTTTATTAGCAATAATTTTAATACCTCAATTGGTTTTAGATAATAATTGGCAAGTTATCACTATTCAGATCTTTTGGGCAGCAATAGCATTATGGGGAATCGCCAACAGAAATTATTACAAAAAAGCAAACTTATAAAGAGTAACGTTACCTCGTTAAGAACGTACTAAAAAATTACGATCTTAAAATTTGTCCCCTCAAACAGATTTAAAGAATGAGATCTTCTGCTTCGGTTACCGCTAGCAAGCAATCTTTTGCAAATCAAAAATTAGAGCCTGAGAAACATATGATTTATTCACCTACCATTAATAAAGCCCGGGAATATTACAACAGTAATAGTGCCGATAATTTCTATGCGACGATTTGGGGCGGTCAAGATATTCATATTGGTCTGTACGATCGCGATCGAGCAGATAATATTTTTGCAGCTAGTCACCGCACCGTGCAAAAAATTGCATCTCTGATTAAAATTGATGCTAACACTCGAGTATTAGACATTGGCTCTGGCTATGGTGGAGCAGCACGATATTTAGCTAAGACTTTTGGCTGTTCTGTAGTTTGTTTAAATCTGAGCGAAGTTCAAAATCAACGCAATCGCCAATTAAACCAAGCCCAAAAACTTAATTCTCAAATTAAAGTAGTAGAGGGGAATTTTGAAGCTATTCCCGAAGAGGATCGGTTTTTTGATTTAGTTTGGTCTCAAGATGCAATTTTACATAGCGGCGATCGCCTTCAGGTTTTCAAGGAAGTGCGACGTGTCCTGAAAACAGGTGGTGAATTTATTTTTACCGATCCGATGCAAAGTGATGACTGTTTAGATGATGTACTCAAACCCGTACTCGATCGCATTCATCTTGACTCTCTCGGTTCGGTTGCTTTCTATCGTCAAGCAGCAAAAATTAATGGCTTCGAGGAAATTCAATTCATCGATCTGTCCGAGCAACTTATTAACCATTACAGTCGCATTCTCCAAGCGATTCACGATCGTCATGAGGAGGTTATCTTAACTTGCGGTCAAGAATATATCGATCGCATGAAAGTCGGATTGAGACATTGGATTGAGAAAGGAGAACGGGGTTATCTAACTTGGGGCATCTTACACTTCCGTAAAAAGTAATGTAACAAAAGTGTGGATCGGCTCGATCCGATTTAAATATTGGAAGAGATGATACGCGATCTCAACATTTTACCGGTCAGATCGCGATTCATTTTTAAGCTCGGATTGAAAATACTGCAGCGATCGTCTTAGAGATAAATCATAAATATATCGTTAAAATACTATAGTTCGACAAACACAGTTACTTTAATGACGATCGCCCCTCTAAGCTGGACAGAACTAGAAGCCCTCACGGATTATAAAATCGATCGCATCAACGGGCCGACTAATTCCCAATCAACATTGCGTCTCTTCGGACAAACAGAATCTGATGTCAGGGTAACGCTATACCGCGACAATCATGCTTGGTGTCCCTACTGTCAGAAAATCTGGTTGTGGTTGGAAGAAAAACAAATTCCCTACCGCATTAAAAAAGTAACAATGTTCTGCTACGGACAAAAAGAAAGGTGGTACAGACAAATCGTGCGATCGGGAATGTTACCGGCAATATCTTTAGACGATCGCATTATTACCGAAAGCGATGATATTTTAATCGCCTTAGAAAAAGTTTTTGGGACTTTAGGGCCGGGGATGGGAGATAATCGAGTTATTCCCTTGCGTCAATTAGAAAGGTTTTTATTTAGGGCTTGGTGCAGTTGGCTTTGCTATCGTTCGCGATCGGCTCGAGAAGAAAAATACAATCGAGAACAATTTATTAACATAGTGGCTAGGGTAGAAGCTGCTTTAGAGAAAACTCCAGGGCCCTATTTCTTGGAAGAGTTTAGCACGGTAGATATTGTCTTTACTCCTTATGTGGAGCGGATGAACGCCAGCTTATACTATTACAAAGGTTACTCCCTACGAGAAGAAAATCCTCGCTTATCAGCTTGGTTTGACGCGATGGAAAGCCGATCTACCTATCGAGGTACTCAAAGCGATTTTCACACCCACGTCCACGATTTACCGCCGCAAATGGGGGGTTGTTGGGAAAACGGCCAGCCGCAAATGTTAAAAAATAAGGCCAAAGTTGACAGCGGCCCTTGGTTTGATTTGCCAGATGTAACTTATCCCGAACCAGAAAATTCTCGTGCTGAAGCTTTGCAAAGAGTTATTAAGCATCGTCAAAATATTATTAAAGTCAATCCAGCAGATGAGAAAGTATTCGATGAAGCCCTTCGTTGCGCCCTAACCCACATGATGAAGGGAGAGCCGTGTCAACCTCCTCGGGATTCGGATATTGCTTTGCGATATTTGCGCGATCGCATTAACGTGCCCAGAGATATGTCTATTTATGCGGCCAAACACTTAAGAACTTCTTTAGAAGCAACTGCTGCTTTAGCGGGCGATCGCCAGGGGCCGGAGATTCCTTTTAACCATCGTCGAGACCAAGATCCAGCTAAGTTTGCGGCAGGTTAAAATATCGCTGCGATCGAAATCTGCTCGGTTTACAAACCGATCTATACTTTAATTCAATAACAAAACAAGATAGATTAACTAGTTTGTAAAGAAAGATAAAATGACTCGTCAAAAATGGTCTTCGAGAACGATTTTTATTTTAGCTGCGGTAGGATCTGCAGTTGGTTTGGGTAACGTTTGGCGTTTTCCTTATCTCGCAGGAAAATACGGCGGAGGAGCTTTTTTAGTTCCCTATGCGATCGCTTTAATCGCAGTAGGAATCCCTTTATTAATGCTGGAATTTGCAGTCGGACAAAAGATGCAGCAAGGGGCGATCGCTTCTTATAAAAAGTTACATCCTGCTTGCAGTGCTTTGGGCATTTTTGCCGTCTTTTCGGCGTTTATTATTGTTTCTTATTATGCCGTCGTCATGGCTTGGTCTTTGCTATATTTACTAGCATCTTTTCGCCTCGGTTGGTCTGAGGATGCAAGTGCTTTTTTCTATGGCGAAGTATTACAAATCAGCGAAAATATCAATACAATTGGCGGTATAAACTGGCCGGTTTTTATTGCTTTATTATTAGTTTGGATTGCGATTTATTTTTGCGTTTGGAAAGGGACTAAAAGTGTTGGTAACGTTGTCGCCTATACCGTACCTCTTCCCGTGATTTTAATGGCTATTTTATTAATTAGAGGCATAACTTTGCCGGGTTTTTTAAATGGTTGGCAATTTTATTTAATTCCTAATTGGCAGCAATTAATTAATCCTGAAGTTTGGACGGCAGCATTTTCACAAATTTTCTTTACTCTGTCCTTAGCTTTTGGCACTATGATTGCTTACGGTAGTTATAAAAATAGGGACGATGATATTGTCGCAGACACCTGGACAACTGCTTTATTAAATAGTGGGATTAGTTTATTTTCGGGATTTGTTGTTTTTGCTGTTTTAGGTTATTTAGCAACAATAAAAGATACTCCCGTTCCAGAGTTAGCTGCTAGCGGGCCGGGTTTAGCTTTTATCATTTTTCCAGAAGCTTTAAGTCAAATGCCTTTGGCACCAATTTTTAGCTTACTATTTTTTATTATGTTGCTAACTTTGGGAATTGATAGTGCTTTTTCCTTAGTAGAAGCTATTAATGCCGGAATTTTAGACCTTCGCAGCGATTGGGATTTAGCTAAAGTTTCTTTATTTGTTTGCTCTTTTGGATTTATCGCTGGAATTATTTACACTACTAAAGCAGGTCTTTATTTTCTCGATATTGCCGATCGCTTCGTACTCAATTACAACGGACTTTTAACCGGAATTTTTCAGGCGATTTTAGTAGGATGGATTTACGGTGCGGAAAAAATGAGAAGGTATATTAACGAAGTGAGCGATCGCCCTGTCGGTAAGTGGTGGAATATTGCGATTAAATATTTAATTCCGATCGTTTTAACTGCTTTATTAGCTACTCAATTAACTCGAGATTTAACTTCTCCTTACGGCCAGTACCCAGCTTGGGCCTTAAGTCTTGGTTGGGCCTGCGTTATCGTTCCTTTAACTATCTGTGCGGCATTATTGTTAAAAAATTGGCAGAAACTGAGACGGCGATCGCCTCAAACTTTTTAACTGTTGGTATTGTTCGTTCGCAGAAGCGAGCAATCGCCCCATCTTTTCTGGCCTCTCTTTACCTTAACTTTATATTCGTCTTAACTATTTTATCGGGGCTTTAAATAGTCCCTCTAACTTCCTTTATAAAATATTAGAGTGGGTCTTAACTCTTAAGCTTAATTTAATTTATGTCCTTTTGGATCTAAAATATTTAACTAATTAAATATAATTATGAATTTAACCAAGAAAATTATTGGCATTACTATCGTAGCTGCAAGCTGTTTGGCTGGTAATCCAGTCCGTGCTAACGATTGGGTTTTTATTGGCAACAGTAAAGGATTTGATTATTATGTTGATGCAGATCGGGAATTAGTTAGTGGTTATTTTTGGGCTGCTCCAATTAGGGCGATCGAATCTAACAGAAGTAATAGAAATTATTTAGGGGAAGCTGTTGTCAATTGTAGAAACTATACTGTCCGAATAAAATTCGGTAATAATGTTAATAATTGGAGCAGAATAAATCGGGATTCGCCGATGGATTTTGTTGGCCGGCAAGTTTGTTTTTAAAAAGAAATATTAATAATTGAATCGGTCTGGTCAAGAAGGAAGTTGTCACTAGTTATTGGTACAAAAATCTTTTAACATCTTTTTTTATATTTACTCGATTGTAATTTTGTTCTTATACCAATCCCCTAAAATAATAGTATAAATTAATTTTCCCAGTCTATTGTTTGCTTGCATTTCCTTACTGAAACGGAGCAACTCTAAACAGAATTGATATTATTCCAAGATGCAAATTAAATATTTTTTAGGGATAAATTAATTATTTTCCAACTTTAGTTAGTTAAAAACCCTATCTGTATAAAGTTAGATCGATTCCTCAAAATAATGCTACAGATTTTTTACCTTCTTACCTTGTTGCCTCTTGCTCGCAGAATTGGTATTAGATATTTTTTTCTATTTTCCTAGCTAGTGTTTCTTCTACTTTAGTAATTAGCTCCTCAGCAGAAAAAGGCTTTGTAATATAGCCTACTGCTCCTAACAACCTAGATTTTACTTGCTCGAAAGGATCTTTTTCAGCAGTGAGCATGATAACGGGAATATCTTTTAGTTTGCGAGAGCGTTTGATCAGTTGCAAAATATTATGACCTTCTACACCGGGCATTTTAATATCCATAAATATCAAGTCTGGTTTTTTACTTCTTAATAAAATAGTCAGACTCTGAAGCGGTTCGGTGTTGCCAATAACGTGAAATCCAACTTTAGAAAGAATATTCTTAACTAAGTAGTCGGACAAAACTATAATCGATCGCAGAAAAGAGGGAACAGGGAACAGGGAACAGGGAACAGTAAGGGATTCAGC
>JAAUYH010097625.1_pt1 | contig 13356 bp, 10 predicted proteins | sample 7278061 | NCBI WGS metagenome assembly JAAUYH01 (sample SAMN14350203, study PRJNA611818) | marine sediment metagenome | isolation source: surface marine sediment (0.6m) | place: French Polynesia: Moorea | collected 2018-08
AGCTACTATACCGCTCCTGAGCCCAAGGTTCTCCCCGATTATGGTAGCCATTCCGTTCCCAGAAACCAGGCTCATCTTTTTCCAGAAACTCCAAACCATTAATCCATTTAGCACTTTTCCAAGCATAAAGATGGGGAACAACCAACCGCATGGGACCACCATGTTTTTCTGGCAAAGGTTCACCAAATAGTTTAAAAGCAAATAAATTTTCTTCCCTGGCAAAATCTTCTAGGGAAATATTAGTAATGTAGCCACCATAACAGTGTTCCATCACATAGGCAGCTTGGGGTTTTACCTCAATTAATTTCATGAAGTCAGTTACCTTAACCCCCGTCCACTTAACATCGAGTTTAGACCACCTGGTTACACAGTGGAAATCAGCAGTAAATTCCTGTTGGGGTAATGCCATAAAATCCGACCATGTAAAGGTCTTTTCAGTAGCCAAACCCCAAACCCGAAATTCCCATGTGTCAATACTTACCTGTGGGGTTTCACCATAAGTTAAAACTGGGAAACCCTTCGCTAAATGTTGACCAGGAGGAACCCTATCTTCTTCTCCTGGAGAAGGCTTGTGAAAAAATTTCATCTATACACCAGAAAAATAATTTTTTCTTAATTATGAGTCATGGGTTAGCAGGCAAAATCAACTCTTCACATGACAACAAAAACTAGAGCTGAGAAGAAGCCAGGATTCTCTAGAACATCTCCTGGAACCTCATCCTGTCCTAGCGAACATCCCTCTCCTTAATAAGGAGAGGGAAAGATTTTTGCCAGCGCAAAAAGCGAGGGTGAGGTTTTTCATGGTTGGTTGTGAGATTTCCCCGTGGAGTGCTGACTTCTTAACTCTGGATTCTATAGCAATGAACATATTGGTTAGGACAGTATTGTTCGACTCAAGAACTGTCAACTATCAACTGTCAACTGTCAACTGCTATATCTTCAGAATTATTCCTCATCTTCCTCTTCTTCATCGCTGGGATAAACAAATGTAGAACGTCCAGTCAAAATAGACTTACCCAAAGATAAAGCCTTCTGTGCTTCAAATTCTGCCTTCCGTCTCCAGTGAGCGCGACGTTGATCTCGTTTTGATTTTGATGTTTTCTTCTTAGGAACAGCCATGACAGGGGATATCGCAATTTTTTACAACCTTACTATTCTATGCTATTAACGCTTTTGTGGTGGAGGAATGGGGACAGATAAGATTGATTGATTATTTTCAGGAACTTGTAAAAACTTAGATGGCTTTTGAGTCAAAGAATGAGAAGTTGGAGATGGCTGTACAACCTTGGCCTACTTTGGAGTTGGGGAATTGTCAATTTTAGATGAATTTCCTAAAAATAGTAAAGTACGCGCCACCTTAAAATAAGTTGCCCAACGTTGTGTATCAGGCTGAGAACGCCATTGAGGACGAGTGACTTCCAATAATATTACAGGAACAACTGTACCTTGATTTTGTACGGAGACAATTATAGATACATCCGTTACCAACAGATCTTTGTCAAAACTACGTTGAGCGCCAGCCCTTGCCATTGCTTCTGCCCTTGTGAGCAAACTTTGGTAACTTTCGGATGGTAAACGCTCTAGAGATAGGTCAACTCTAGTGGTGTAAGCTTGTACCACTTGGGGAGCGATCGCTTCTATAGTTAACCACATGGGTACAGCAGAAGCCAACAAAAATAAGCCTAAACCTCTCCGGATTTTGTTGGCAACTGATGGCATAAATGGAATGAGGCTTTTCCCTCCCCTCCTCGCTGGAAAGGGAATAGTTAATGGTTGGCAAATATCTTTCCTGCTCATTACCTGTTTACTCCTAAATTAGATTGGTAAATTGAAATTTAATGAAAGTATTTTCTTTGGCAAATAAGGTAACAAAAAATACATTAAATCTGGAAATTAAATTATAATCTCCTAGACTATAAAACAACTAGGTTAGCCTTGTTTCAATCTCAAAGCCAACTATAATCTCAGTTCAGCACACCATCATTTAAGAAACGCGCCATGGCAAATAATTGGGCAATCGCTATTGGCATTAATCAATACCAGTTTTTTCAGCCCCTAGGTTGCCCCCAAGCAGACGCTGAGGCGCTCAGGGATTATTTAGTAACTGAAGGTGGTTTTCTACCCCAACAATGTCTTTTAATGACGGATACTTCAGCACCATTTGGAGATAGATCCACCTATCCAAGTAAGGACAATATTCTGCGATTAGTGGAAGATTTAGCTGCGGCTTGTTGGCAACCCCAAGATAAACTGTGGTTTTTCTTCAGTGGTTATGGGGTCAATTACAATGGACAAGATTACTTAATGCCCATTGCAGGGAATCCAGAACGCATTCAGGAAACTGGCATTGATGTGCGGAGTTTATTGCAAGTAATCCAAATCACTGAGGTCAATGCTCTAGTATTATTTGATATTAATAGGGCTTTCGCTAGCCAAGGTGATAATTATATCGGACAAGAAACCATAGAACTTGCCCAAGAGTTACAAGTTTCCACCATCCTTTCTTGTCAGCCAGAGCAATTTTCCCATGAAAGTCGGCAACTAGGACATGGATTTTTTACAGCAGCTCTGATTGAAGCACTACGTTCTGGAAATGGTAAAAGTTTAACCAATCTAGAAAGTTATCTCAGTGTGCGGACTCCAGAGCTTTGTCATCATTATTGGCGACCAACACAAAATCCAGTTACGATTATTGCTGCGGGGAATCCAGAGATTGTCGGTATATCAGCAAAAAAAGATGCCACTGAACCTGGACAAACTCACAGAAAAATTCCACCAGAAGAGATATCTGAAGATATTTTATCCACTGCTAAAGCTGCCCCAAAATTACAGTCAGATTACTTAAAAAAATATACTAGCTGGCAATATAATAATAGTAATAATACGGAAGAAAATGCCGTTGTTCCCGTATCCCCACCACCGCTACCCCAACTTCCTGAAGTCGGGCAATCCTCCGGTAATATCACACCAATTCCATCTCCACAGGAACCGCCAGAATCAAATCAACCTGCAATTACTAAGCAATTATTATTGTGGGTAGGAAGTACAATCTTATTGCTCGGTTTAATGGTGGTAGTAGTACTCCGCAATCAAGCCGGTTTTCAAACTAATCTTGACGAAACCCAGCAAGATAATACTACGGGTGTTAACCTTAACCAGCAAAGGGCTGATGTGAAAACCCTACCCACCCTGGCTCGTGCCAATCCTTCTGCATTTCCAACCACACCCAAGCCACAGCAAACTCCTACTTCCCAGGCAAAACAGGAAAATCAAGCCCTACTGGACTTGGCAAAAATGTCCTTGAAAAAAACCCAGGCAAGTGACTTGAGCCAAGCGATCGCTACTGCTCGTAAAATTAAACCAGGAGAACCACTATACGAACAAGCTCAGGAAAATATCCTCATTTGGAGTCGAATGATTTTTGATTTGGCAGAAGGTCGTGCCAAACGGGGAAAATATAGTAGTGCGATTGCCGCAGCTCAGTTACTCACCAAAGATGGCCCTCTATATCCCAAAGCACAAGCAGGAATTAAGAGATGGCAGTTTGCAGCCAAGCGAGCTTTTACTAATAAAACCCTTTTAGATGCTGCTAAGCTGTTAATTAAAAACGGACAAGCATCTAGCTACAACCGAGCCATTGTAGTGGCAAACAAAGTGACTGCTGGGGAACCAGGCTTTGATGTAGCACGAAAATCTATTGATAAATGGAGTGAGAAAATTTTGGCGATCGCTCAAAAACGTGCTAATCGAGGTCGATTCAAAGATGCAATCCAAACTGCTGTTTTAGTACCGGAAGGTACAGCAGCTTACAATAAAGCCCAAACAGCAATTAAAAAATGGCAGACTAGAAAATAGGGAGTCAAGGAGTCAAAGAGGTCAGGATTAAATCAGTGAACAGTGAACAGTGTTAGCGCAGCTCCTCCGCAGGAGGCACAGTTATCAGGCGTATGGTGGGGGATTTAGACCCACTACCAACGCCTGACACCAATTGGTAGGGGACTTAAACCCAGGTGATACAACTGGTAACTGGTAACTGATAACTGATAACTGTAAAAGACTCCTAAATCCTAATTTTTAACAATACTGTGTCACATCTTCTCCGCATTCATCTGCTAGATAGCATAGGGCGCGGAAACGTAAACCTACTACCTCTTCATAAAGTGGATTGAGTTTACACATGGGGGGAATATGAAACAAAGTCTTACCAAATAATTTTATGTCACGCTCAAAGGGACAATATGCAGGAATTAATTGGCACAAATAATGCGCTTGTCGGCGATCGCGTACTTGAATATTTTCTAACCACTGCCGCAAGGGCTTCAGTATTTTACCTATCAGTCCAGGAGATGGAGGACATAGGGGGTTAGTCTCGACATTGCTAGTTTCTGCTTGATGTGTCCATACCCAGCTAGCAAAAAACATTCTCGATTTGGTATTTTGTAATACCTTCATGCTTTACTCCTCTGTTTTGGTGAGGGTATTCACCTATCCGATGAACATCTACAACGTGGCAATTACCTTGCCCGGATGATTCTAGTTCTGAATTCTCAGTAGCTACTTGGGTCAGAAGTTTTTCATTACTACGGTCAAGATAACCGCATTCTTTCAGAAAATGAAATAGTAATATTACTATCTTGTTCAGAACTTGAAGTATTTAAATTTTTCTTCAATGCATCTATCCTAGGATAGATATTAAGTTAAAATATTGCAACTTTTTTTTTGTAAAGATTTTATACATTTTTGTGAAAGTAGCAATAAATACTGGTAAGCCAGAAGTCATTTCAGTACTCATACTAAGTTGCATTCTGTTGTAGTAGTTCTAGTTGGTGAGATTGCTTCCTTCCGCTCCGCGACCGTCGCAATGACAAAATACTATGTTTGAAAGCAACTTGGTATCAAAAAAAATGGCTAGTTAAAACTAACTATCCAACCCGGAAATTTTTGATTATTTATTTGTTTTGGGGATTACCGAAGAAAGTCAGAGGGCAGGAGGTGGTCCCGATGAAAAAATTTACCATCAATTATCTAAGTAGAATTTTTCCTTCCCCCTGCTCCCTGCACCCTGCCCCCCTGCTTAGAAGGCAGGAGGAAAACTGCCTTCTGCCTCCTGCCTCCTGCCTCCTGCCTCCTTAAGATGCCACTTGAGCCGCAGTGCGAGTACGTCTTCTTCTACCATCAGTAACTTTCGCTGCTGGGGCTTCTGGAGTTTGCATCAATAGTGTCACAGTTGGCTGACATTGCAATTCTCGCTTGAGGAAGCGCATCAGTTCCCGTTCTAAAATTCCTTGCAATCCACCCCAGTCAACTTCATTTTTGCCATTTTCACTAGGCTTGGCAAATTCTGACCAACGGAAATTGAGGGTTTCTTCAACTCGTTGTTTAACTAAATTTTGTAGCATTGCTCCCTCAATACTGGTAACAACACCCCGCAAATGAATTTCTGGTTTTGCTAACAATTTACCATTCCAATCAATGGCTGCGGCAATGGTAATAATGCCTTCGTTCGCCATCCGTTGTCTTTCCTGAAGGACTTTAGCACTCACCATGCCAGAACTAGATGTATCCACTAATTCAATTCCAGATGGCACTTTTCCGGCTACACTTATGGATTCTTCGGTAAGTTCTACCATATCCCCGTTATTAATTATCACCATATTTTCCGCCGGAATACCCATACTTTGAGCAGTTTCCGAGTGCTTCACTAGCATCCGGTGTTCACCGTGGACTGGTAAGAAAAATTTGGGGCGAGTTAAGGCAATCATTAATTTTTGGTCTTCCTGACAACCATGTCCGGAAACGTGGATTCCTTGGTTGCGTCCATAAATTACTTTCGCTCCCTGCATAATTAACCTATCAATGGTGTTGACCACTGCAATGGTATTGCCAGGAATAGGATTAGCAGAGAATACCACCGTATCTCCCTCTCGAATTTTTATATGGGGGTGTTCTTTCCGAGAAATCCGCGACAATGCCGCCATTGATTCACCCTGAGAACCTGTGGTAAGAATCAACACATTTTCATCGGGCAAATTCCGCACCATATGCAGTGGCTTGAGTAAATTGTCATCGCATTTGACATAACCAAGATTACGCGCATGGGCGATGAGATTCAACATGGAACGCCCTACAATGGAAACCACACGGTTGTGTTTTTGCGCCAGTTGCAAAATCATATTGATCCGATGCACGCTGGAAGCAAAGGTAGTCACAAACATCCGTCCAGAGGTTTGAGTAAAAACCCGATCCAAGTTGGGATATACGGAACGTTCGGAAGGAGTAAATCCAGGGACTTCAGAATTGGTGGAGTCACTCATTAGGCAAAGTACGCCTTTTTCTCCATGTTCTGCCAGTCTTTGCAGGTCAAAATGTTCACCATCTACTGGAGTGTGGTCAAATTTAAAATCACCAGTATGAATAACTACACCCAAGGGAGTAAAAATTGCCACACTAAAGCTATCAGCCATAGAGTGAGTGTTCCGCATATACTCAATGACAAAGGATTTACCAATGCGGACTATATCACGGGGCATGACTGTGTTCAATTTTGTGCGATCGCGTACTCCCGCTTCTTCTAATTTACCCTCTAGCATTGCCATAGCTAGTCTGGGTCCATAAATTACAGGAATATCAAATTGTTTGAGATGGAAGGCAATACCACCAATATGGTCTTCATGACCATGAGTCACAATCATTCCCTTAATTTTATGGCGATTTTCCCGAAGATAGGTGGCATCGGGTAAAACAATATTGACACCGTGCATACCATCCGTAGGAAAAGCAAGTCCTGCATCTAATAGAAGAATTTCGTCTTCATACTCGAATACACAAGTATTTTTACCAATTTCATGTAATCCGCCCAAAGGAATTATTTTGAGGGCAGGGTTAGTTTCTTTTTTAGCCATTTGTTTCTGAGGTTATTTTCTGTAGTTAATAAGGTTGAAAATTAGCACTTATAAATAGCACTAGTGGGACAAGCAATTTGATAAAGCTAGTCTGAAAAGCGGTCGGTATATAATCTAGATGTCTAATTGAGTAATTTAGTGAAATTCACACTCAAAAGTTTATAGTAAATGTGTTAGTAGAAATACTAATGATTCATTGCTAATTTTATGCATCTACTCAAACTTTTTTATATACAAAGAATTTGTGAATAGCAGCAAATCATTACTGTCTAAATCAGATCCAGCTCTTTTAATACAACCCCTAATTCTTGAGTGATGGCTGGTGATATTTCGCACAATGGTGGACGAGTAGAACCCACTTTCCAACCTTGCAGCTCTAATGCCTTTTTGATGGGAATTGGATTTGTAGTGGCGAATAATGATTTAAATAAAGGGAAAAGTTGCAGATGAATTGTAGTTGCTAGCTGAGTTTGCCCTTCCCTAAAAGCTTTAATCATCTGCTGTAGCTGGTTTCCTACCAGATGAGAAGCGACGCTAACCACTCCCTTTGCCCCAACTGCTAACATGGGGAGTGTTAAGGAATCATCACCAGAGTAAATCTGAAATTCTTGGGGTGTCAAGCGACGGATAAGGCTAACTTGATCTAAATCCCCACTAGCTTCTTTGACACCAACAATATTTTCTACCTCTGCTAACCGAGCAACTGTATCTGCATGTAGATTTTGTCCGGTACGACCAGGGATATTATATAGCAACAGTGGTAGATCGGGTGAAGCTTGGGCTATTGCTTGAAAGTGCTGATACAATCCGGCTTGTGGCGGTTTGTTGTAATAAGGAACTACTTGCAAAGCTCCATGCACGCCCATTTGAGCTGCTTTTTGTGTGGCAGCAATAGCTTCTTTGGTGGAGTTAGAACCACATCCCGCTATTACTTTAGCTTTGTCAGTAATCGCTTCCAGAACTACTTGAAACAGCTTATACTCTTCTTCCCAACTCAAGGTGGGCGATTCACCTGTTGTCCCACAAATTACTAATGTATCTGTACCATTCTCTACCAAGTGTGCTGCTAAATTGGCTGCCACATCATAGTTAACACTACCGTCTGGTTTAAACGGCGTAATCATTGCGGTTAAAACTATACCAAAATCTACCACCCTGTTTTCACTCCTAAGTTACCCTCTTTGTTATGTTCTCCTGTTGGGGGTGTTTTACAGTAATATCCTATTTTATAAATTTTTTTCAACGGCAATACTCCCATTGACATGATTTCACCTAATTTCAATTATTTCTAGACATTTGTAAAATCAATTTAGTTTTTCTTAGGTAGAAACTGATAATGATGCTCCCTTTAGCAAATTTTTTTCCACTAGGAGTTCAGCTATTTGAATTGCATTTAATGCTGCCCCTTTACGAATTTGATCTCCACACAACCAGAGTTCTAAGCCGCAAGGATGGGAAATATCTTGGCGAATTCTTCCTACTAAAATATCATCTTTTCCACTAGCTGCAATTGGCATGGGAAAATGATTTGCTTGCCAATCTTCTACCAATGTTACACCAGGGGCTTGGCTTAAAATTTGCCTTGCTTTCTCTGGAGCAAAAGGACGATCAAATTCTAGATTAATGGCTTCTGAGTGGGCTCGTAGTACGGGAACCCGTACACAGGTGGCTGAAATCCTGATGTCTTCATCACCAAAGATTTTACGAGTTTCGTTGACCATTTTCATTTCTTCTTCACAATAACCCAAATCATTCAATGGGGAATTGTGGGGAAATAAATTGAAGGCTAGGGGGTAGGGAAATACTTCTGCTGTTGGCTCTTTACCAGATAGAATTTCCTCAGCTTGCACTTTCACTTCTGCCATCGCTTTTGCCCCTGCACCACTGGCAGATTGATAAGTTGCAGCTAAAATCCGTTTTACTGGTTGCACTTGATGTAGTGGCCATACTGCTAGAGCCATTAAAATGGTCGTACAGTTAGGGTTAGCAATAATCCCTTGGTGTTGGGTAACTGCATCTGGATTTACCTCTGGAACCACTAATGGCACTTCTGGGGACATGCGAAAGGCACTGGAATTGTCGATGACAATCGCACCTTTTTTCACTGCTGTGGCTGCCCAAGCTTTAGAGGTAGAACCACCAGCACTTGCTAATACTAAGTCTAGGTTTTCCAAAGCGCGATCGCTAACTGCTTCCACGAGTATATTTTCCCCTTGAAAGCATAATTCCTGTCCGGCACTACGGCTAGATGCTAACAATTTCAAGTCGGCAATGGGAAAATTTCGGCTTGCTAATAATTCCAGCAATTCCTTACCTACCGCACCAGTTGCTCCCAAAATAGCTACACGATAGCTTCTAGACACACTGTCTTCCTCCTTCTTGGCAATTTATTAATTTCCAGTCAAATCAATAAAATCAATGAAAATAAAAGTTTGAATATTGAGTAATTGTTAATATTAGTATTTTTTGGCAATAAAAATGGATCGCTATGACCCTGGGTATTTAGGTAAAACTTCCGTAAATATTTACATTAAGTAATATAAATTTTTTATTCCCCTATCTAGAGGGTTACTGGGGCTACTACTTTCAACCCTCTCTTAGCTATTGGTTTTCCCTGGTTTGTTTATAGGCACCCTCGCAATGCGGCAATTGACAAAAAACTATTGATGATTTAGTTAGTTTTAAATTGAATTTAATTTAAAGTATATATTATACAACAATTCTTTGATTATATAAAACAACTGGGCAGGATATATCCTTAAAATTTATAAATAAAAAAATGTAGATCGCCAAGGATGTTGCTGGGAAGGTTTATACTATGATGTCCAGAAAAATTAACAACTAGAATAAAACCTATGTAAACTAGGATATCACGGGATTCACCTGCGAACAAAGACCAAATACAAAATCGAAGAATGTTTAATTTGTGAGTCTCCAGGTCACAAATAGCTGGGAACACAGTCGCTGAAAGCAGTTATCTGCTGGGACGTGAGCAAAATGGCGGATATAGTTTTAATTATATTTTTGTGGCTGATGAGTCAACCATTGATGACATTGTGGGTTGAAGAAGGCAGGAGGCAGTCCCGATGCAAAAATTTCACCATCAATTATCTAAGTATAATTTTTACTTCCCCCTGCTCCCCTGCGAGTTGCGCCACTTGCTACAACGCGCTTAACCCGCGCAACGCAGTGGCTTACCTGCTCCCTGCTCCCTGCTTAGGAGTCAGAAGGGGATTCGACCCCTCCTGAATTGAAGGGAAGGAAAGTACGGATGGGTTCGGTCATGCAGCATTTCCTGAAGAATGTCGCTGATCAACAGTCCTAAATTTTCCACCTCCAGCAAATTTTCCTCTTACTACCCATTGAGAATTTTTGTATTCACAGTAGAAAATATTTAGTAAACAGAGCAAGAGTTATGAAAGTTACCCAGGAGAAACTTCCCGCTAGCCAAGTTGGTCTAGAAATAGAGATCGCACCCGAAATGACCAAGCAAACTTATGAACAGGTCATTAAAAAGTTAGCTACATCTGTCAATATTCCTGGGTTTCGGAAAGGAAAGGTTCCTCGACCCATACTAATACAGCGTTTGGGAACAACTAGAATTAAGGCAGCAGCATTAGAAGAATTACTTCAAGATGGGATTGAAAAAGCGATCGAGCAAGAAGATGTAGCCGCCATCGGTCAGCCACAATTACGTTCTGACTTCGAGGAATTAATTCAAAATTACGAACCGGGCAAACCACTAACTTTTTTGGCGGCTGTGGATGTACCCCCAGAGGTAAATCTGTTGCAATATACTGGCTTGTCAGTCCAAGCTGAAGAGGTCAAATATGACCCAGAAAAAGTTGAAAGCACCTTAGATCGAGAACGGCAACAAATGGCAACCTTAATCCCCGTGGAAGGAAGGGCTGCACAGCTTGGTGATCAGGCGATTATGGATTTTAAAGGGGTAATCAAGCCTGAAGATGATAACCCAGATGCAGAGCCAGAACCAATTCCTGGTGGGGAAGCTAATGATTTTCAAGTGGAATTGCAAGAAGATAAATTTATCCCTGGGTTTGTCACAGGGATAGTGGGTATGAATCCAGGAGAAACTAAAGAAATCTCCGCTCAATTTCCCGACCCCTATGCGGATGAAAACCTAGCAGGTAAACCGGCTTTATTTACAGTTACTCTCAAGGAACTGAAAGAAAAAGAGTTACCAGAATTAGATGATGACTTTGCCAAAGAAGTCAGTGAATTCGAGACTTTACAAGAGTTGAGAGAATCCCTCACAGAACAGTTCCAAACAGAAGCTGAAGAAAAAACTAAGTCGAATCAGCAAGAGGCTTTTTTAACTGAGTTGATTAAACATGTGGAAGTAGATTTACCTGCCACCATGATTAATCAGGAAATTGACTCCATGTTGACTCAAACAGCAATGCGACTGTCCCAGCAGGGATTGGATGTGAAGCAATTATTTACCAAAGAGATTATTCCTCAGCTGCGAGAACGTTCCCGTGAAGAAGCAATACAACGCCTCAAGCGATCGCTGGCATTGCGGGAAGTGAGTGAACGGGAGTCCTTAAAAGCCACAGAAGAAGAAGTAAGTACCCGCGTTGCCGAGCTGAAAAAGGAGTACCCAGAAGAAGACATGGATACAGATAGACTCCAAGAAATGGTCGAAAACGAAATTTTGACAGACAAAATTATGGATTGGCTCTTGGAAAATTCCTCCGTGGAACTGGTTCCAGAAGGCTCTTTGAGTGCAGCAGAAGTTGCGGAAACCTCCCCAGCAGAACCAGAAGCTGAAATTTCTAGTGAAGAACCTGTAGAAACTGTAGAAGTCACAGAAGTTACAGAAGTCACAGAATAAACAATAAAAGTCAGCCATCGGCAACTGCGAAGCTTCATAAGTTAAGTGAATCGCAACTTACCGATCGCTGACAATTTTGTCAAACTTTTAATTTAGAGTTACCTTAAAAAGAGTAAATAAATTTGTCCTGAATTTTCTCTTACCATTATTTTATTTACCCCTCTCATGAATCGTGTTAAAACGATAGAGCAATTGAGATGAGTCATAATGGTTAACATATAGCTACAATACAAAGTTATTGTCTCCAGCGACAGCAAACCCTTTAGTTTACATTTGTTGTATTGTTTGTTAAACACTACCTTTTATGCTTACATCGCAATCGGGAAATCATCCATTATATAGCTTGAGTCGATTAGAAATTAATTCCCTCCACAGCACAACCAACATCGTACCCACCGTCGTCGAACAATCTGGGATGGGAGAGAGAGCTTTCGACATCTACTCCCGCCTGCTCCGAGAGCGGATTATTTTTTTGGGCACACCCATTGACGACAACATTTCCAATTCCATAGTTGCCCAACTATTATTTCTAGATGCTGAAGATTCAGAAAAAGATATTCAACTGTACATTAACTCCCCCGGGGGCTCAGTGACAGCAGGAATGGCAATTTATGATACAATTCAGCAAATACGTCCTGATGTAGTCACCATTTGCTTTGGATTAGCTGCTAGTATGGGGGCGTTCTTACTGACAGCAGGTGCGGCAGGTAAGCGAATGTCTCTCCCTGATTCTCGGATTATGATTCACCAACCCCTTGGTGGTGCCCAAGGTCAGGCTGTTGATATTGAAATACAAGCAAAAGAAATTCTCTATCACAAGGCTAAATTGAATCAGTTACTAGCTCATCACACTGGTCAACCCTTAGAACAAATTAACGCCGACACAGAACGAGATTTTTTCATGTCGGCAGATGAAGCTAAAAAATATGGCTTGATTGACCAAGTTATCTCCTCCAGACAAGATCTACCCACCGTTGGAGAAAACGTCTCCATTGTATAAATAAGAGGCTGGTATGGCTAAGTACGACTCCCATTTAAAATGTTCATTTTGCGGCAAGTCTCAAGAGCAGGTACGGAAGCTCATCGCTGGACCGGGAGTCTACATTTGCGATGAATGTGTAGACTTGTGTAATGAAATCCTCGATGAAGAGTTGCTCGACACCAGTACTGCCACAACTCAACCGGCAGAACAGTCAGAGCCTCCTCAGAAGCGTCGTAATCGTTCTGCTAGTCTTTCATTGAATCAAATTCCCAAACCTCGAGAGATCAAAAAGTATTTAGACGAGCATGTCATCGGTCAGGATGAAGCTAAGAAGGTGCTTTCTGTTGCCGTTTACAACCATTACAAGCGACTTTCATTAGTTCAGTCTCCCGGCAGCAATGTTAAAAATACAGAAGATACAATAGAGCTGCAAAAAGCAAACATTTTATTAATTGGCCCAACTGGTTGCGGAAAAACCCTACTGGCGCAAACCTTAGCAAAAATTCTGGATGTACCCTTTGCTGTTGCTGATGCTACCACCCTTACAGAAGCTGGGTATGTAGGGGAAGATGTGGAAAATATCCTCCTGCGACTGTTGCAAGTGGCAGATTTGGATG
>JAAUYH010059223.1_pt1 | contig 13355 bp, 13 predicted proteins | sample 7278061 | NCBI WGS metagenome assembly JAAUYH01 (sample SAMN14350203, study PRJNA611818) | marine sediment metagenome | isolation source: surface marine sediment (0.6m) | place: French Polynesia: Moorea | collected 2018-08
AACCCGATTGATTGTTCCTGAACCCTCATTAATATTTTGTCCGTCTAAAATACTATAATCTCGCTTGCTGCCGACAGAAAACTCAATGTCAGATTGACCTGTGACATCGGTGATTGGTTGATTTGCTGCTAAGCGATCGCTTAAAGAGAGATTGGTTAGTGTATCATCTTCAGGTAATTTCGGGGATAAATCTCTATCTAAAGTTGCCCGATCTATTTGTCCTTCAGCATTGATAACAACTCCGCGATCTTGTACTAAATAATATTCAAACTTATCTCCTTCTAAGATCTGTTCTCCTCTAGTGAGAACCACATTGCCTTCAGCCACCACAATGCGATCTGCCAAATTTACCTGCATGCGATCGCTAGTTAGCACAGCTTGAGAAAAGCGCAGCACCACATTACCTGATGCGGTAATGACCCCTCTTGTCTCATCATACTCTTGGCGATCAGCAATTACTTCGACTACTTCCACCCTATCAATGGGAATAGTTGTGTCTTCTATTGGCTCCTCGGGTGGCATCTTGCTGTCGGGAGGAATCTCAATTTCAAAGATTTTGCGATCTCCTTCTCTTTCTTGAGCAATTAACTCAACTATTTCATCCTGAGGATTGATATTAGATACAATCTCTGTAGCTGGTGGTGTTGAGATCGCCTCTGACGGCAACAAATTTAGGAAAAGAAACATAAGATTGTAAATTGATTTAAATCTATTTTTTAAATTTCAGGAAATTTTCAGCCTAGTTTGCCACCGCATAACCATAGCACCAAATTCTTGCTACACCAAAAATTAGATATTATTGACATAAGAATCTCCTCTATTACAATGAGCGCAGTTGCACAGCAAACAAACAAAAAAACTAGTTGTAAATGCTTAACAAAAATACAATTTTTCTGGGATTACTCCTATTTATTCCAGTTTCGATCGCTGCTCATTTCCTGGAATGGGGAGAGAGTATAGTTTTTATCACCGCAGGTATCGGAATTGTTCCTCTGGCTGCCTATATGGGTGAAGCTACAGAAGAAATTGCCGTAGTTGTTGGTCCTAACTTGGGAGGCTTACTTAATGCCACGTTTGGCAATGCTACGGAATTAATTTTAGCTTTTGTTGCCCTTAAAGGAGGATTAATCACTGTAGTTAAAGCAACTATTACCGGTTCTATTATTAGTAACCTCCTGTTGGTTATGGGTTTTTCTATGTTTTTAGGAGGATTACGCTTTAAAGAGCAGATTTTTCAGTCTACTGCTGCCAGAATGAATGCTTCCATTATGAATTTGGCAGTAATTGCTATTCTATTGCCTACCGCAGTAGAATACACATCCTCTGGTATTGGTCAAAGTACCCTGCAAACCCTCTCAGTGACAGTAGCAGTGGTGCTAATTCTAATTTATTGCTTAACTTTAGTGTTTTCAATGAAAACCCACTCCTATCTTTACGAGGTTGGGGAAGCAGATCTAGAAGTAGAAGGAGAAACCGAAGAAGCTACCGAAAAAGTTAATTTACCATTTTGGATTGGCATCTTATTTATCGTTACCATTGGAGTCGCCGTAGAATCGGAACTATTAGTTGATTCTTTAGAAGTAGCGACCTCGGAGCTAGGTCTCACAGCATTATTTACTGGAGTAATTTTATTGCCTATTATTGGTAATGCAGCAGAACATGCCACTGCGGTAACTGTTGCTTTGAAAAACAAAATGGATTTATCCGTTTCTGTTGCTATGGGGTCAAGTATGCAAATTGCCCTATTTGTTGCTCCTGTGCTAGTAATTGCAGGATGGTTCCTGGGACAACCAATGGATTTGAATTTTAATCCTTTTGAATTAGTTGCTGTAATTGTAGCGGTTTTAATCGCCAATTCTGTAAGTTCTGACGGAGAATCCAACTGGTTAGAAGGTAGTTTATTATTGGCTACTTACACCATATTAGGATTAGCTTTCTTCTTCCATCCCGTCGTTGAAGGACTCGGATAAAGGATAAGGGATGAGGAGTAAGTAATAAGTAATAAGGGATTTTTCTGATTCCTTGTTCCTCGTTCTTTAGATTGTTCCTCGTTCCTTAATACGGCATAATCTATATTACTGGTATAACCCCTGAATTAAGACAAACTATGCCCAAAAACGAGCGCAAAAATTTTTTACTAGACTTTGAAAAGCCTTTATGTGAACTAGAATCACGAATCGAGCAAATTAGAGAATTAGCAGCAGAAAATCAGGTAGATGTTTCTGAAGAAATTGCCCAGTTAGAAGCTAGATCGAGTACGCTACGCAAAGAAATATTTAGCTCTCTAACTCCGGCACAAAGGTTACAGCTAGCTCGTCATCCCCGTCGCCCCAGTACTCTTGATTATATTCAGGCGATTACGGATGAATGGCTAGAACTTCACGGCGATCGCAGTGGCCATGATGATCCCGCATTAGTCGGGGGAGTCGGTCGCCTTAACGGTAGACCAGTCTTATTGATGGGTCATCAAAAAGGTCGAGATACCAAAGACAATGTCGCTCGTAATTTTGGCATGGCTTCCCCTGGAGGCTATCGTAAAGCATTACGCTTAATGGAACATGCTAATAAATTTGGCATGCCGATCCTGACCTTTATTGATACTCCTGGTGCTTGGGCAGGAGTAGAAGCCGAGAAACTCGGACAAGGAGAAGCGATCGCCTATAATTTAAGGCAAATGTTCAGCTTTGAAGTGCCCATTATTACTACTATAATTGGAGAAGGGGGTTCTGGCGGCGCCTTGGGAATTGGCGTAGCTGATCGTCTGTTGATGTTTGAACATTCAGTATATACCGTAGCTAGTCCAGAAGCCTGTGCCGCAATCCTTTGGAAAGATGCCAAAAAATCGCCGCAAGCAGCATCTGCACTCAAAATCACTTCTTGGGATTTAAAGCAATTAGGTTTAATAGATACGATTCTCCCCGAACCTCCCAGTGGAGCTCATTACGAACCTCTAGAAGCAGCAGAAACCCTCAAACAAGCTATCTGGGAAAATATTGAGGAACTATCGGAGATGACACCCCAACAGCTTCAGCAATTGCGCTATGAAAAGTTCCGTAAAATGGGCGTATTTGAGGAAGTAAGTTAATGCTTAACCTATTTTTAACCCAAAAAATCGTAAATTTTATATTTTATTAAGAATATGAGGGTGTTATAATTACCAAGGAAACATTTCGTTACATAGTCGTTGTTAATTTAACGCTCATGTAATTATGTTCCCAGTCAATTAATCAAGATCCTAACTATTTTTCTTATAGGTAGGTTCACAGTAATTCTATTGGTAGCCGACAACCAAGACTAACCAACAAAGTAACTGTTGTATTTGTTATCAAATGTCTTTAGTAGCAAAGAAGGTTATGACACTCTTTGCTATTAATTTTGACTGAAATGACACCAGACTTAAGATAAAAGTAACGTAAAAGCTATTGATATGAATTCACCCCCAACTCAACTACGAGCAATTATTACAGGAGCGAGTAGCGGAATCGGTAAGGCAACTGCTCTAGCTTTTGCCAAGACCGGAATCAAGCTGGCCTTAGTAAGTCGGGCTTCTGATAAATTGTCAGCAGTAGTTGATTCTGCAACAGCACTGGGAGTAGAAGCCAAATCTTATCCTTTAGATTTAGCAGAAATTACTCTGGTTAAAGATCACATAGCAGCCATTGCTAAGGACTTTGGGGAAATTGATATTCTGGTTAATAATGCGGGAATGGGGTATACCAAAAGCCTAGAGTCAACTTCTTTAGCCGATTGGCAACAAGTAATGAATCTCAATCTTACTAGTGTCTTTCAGTGCATACAAGGAATTTTACCGCAAATGCGCGATCGCTCTTCAGGAACAATTATCAATATTGCATCGATTGCTGCGAGCAATGCCTTTCCTGATTGGGGTGCTTATAGTGTAAGCAAAGCAGGTTTAGTTGCTCTAACCAAAACCTTAGCGATCGAAGAAAGAGCTAATGGCATTCGTGCTGTCATCATTTCTCCTGGCTCGGTAAATACGTCCATTTGGGATACAGATACAGTAAACGCAGATTTTAATCGCGAGGCAATGCTAAGCCCAGAAATTGTCGCTCAATCTATTCTCCATGCAGCTTTATTACCACCACAAGCGGTAATAGAAGAAATGACCGTTATGCCCAGTGGAGGGGCTTTATAAATTATTTACTAATAACGGTTTTTCCATCTAACAAATAGCAAGAGATCAGAGTTTTACTGAAAAAATTATTATGAAAACAGCTTTTTCCAACGGTTCTAATTCTTCTATTAATGGATTAAAATCTAGTCTAATCGAACAGATTGTTACTAGACCAGATCGCAATACCCATGACGGCAAAGAAGCAATTATTCAGACAGGCTCTGACAAATCACAAGACCGCCTGCAAGATGCTGTGCGGGTAATGTTAGAATCCTTGGGCGAAGATCCAGACCGTGAAGGATTGCTGAAAACTCCTAAAAGAGTTGCCGAAGCGATGCAGTTTCTCACTCAAGGATACAATCAGTCTTTAGAGACAATTATTAACGGTGCCATCTTTGACGAAGGACACAATGAAATGGTGTTGGTGAGAGATATTGACTTTTTTAGCCTCTGCGAACATCATATGTTGCCATTTATGGGTAGAGCCCATGTTGCCTATATTCCCAATCAAAAAGTAGTAGGTCTTAGTAAGTTGGCACGGATTGTGGAAATGTATTCCCGTCGTTTTCAAGTACAAGAGCGTCTTACTCGTCAAGTAGCAGAAGCCCTTCAAGAAGCATTAGAACCTCAAGGTGTTGCTGTTGTCATGGAAGCAACTCATATGTGTATGGTAATGCGTGGTGTGCAAAAGCCCGGCTCTTGGACTGTGACTAGCGCCATGTTAGGAGTTTTCCAAGAAGAGCAGAAAACTCGCGAGGAATTTCTCAATCTAATTCGTCATCAGCCTAATTTCATGTAATTCTAACCTAGATTAGGCAACAGAATTATTATCAAGAGAAGGAACAGGGAACAAAATTCAGAATTTATAGTCAATTTTGTTCAGGTACTTAATAAACTCTTGCAAAAATAACCCCATCTAGCATTTGAGTAGATGGGATTTTTTATGAAGTATTCATTTTCTTAATATTTAATTAATCGCGATTGAACTTGCGATTTTGACATAAAAAATCCCTCTAAGTCGAGGGATCTAAAGCAAATTAAGATAACCTGCAAGTCATACTAGAAATTAGCTCTTGCCATTTCCATTGTTGATATTTCCATTACCAGGAACAGTAGCTAAAATATTATTGGCTAATTTTTCAGGAACTTCTTGTAAGTGATCATATTCCCATTGGAAGAATCCCACCCCTAAAGTAAGAGATCGCAATTCGATAATAAAGTTATGCATTTCGGCTTGGGGTAAATAAGCCGAAACATGATCCCAACCTTTCCAGCCTTCTACATGTTCGTAACCAAGAATTTGACCTCGACGCCCCGATACTAAGGTCAATACTTTTGAAGTAAACTCCGAAGGAGCAGATACTTTAATCGATAACAAAGGTTCTAAAAGTACAGGTTTGCATTGGCGCATGCCGTCAGTCATGGCAATGCGTGCCGCTTGTTTAAAAGCTTGTTCCGAACTATCTACCGAATGGTAAGAGCCATCGGTGAGGGTGACATCAACATCGACAACGGGGAAACCTAAAGGACCATGAGCTAGATATTCCCGTACTCCCATTTCCACCCCAGGAATATATTGTTTCGGTACTACACCGCCTACAATAGTTTGGTGGAAATGATAACCTTCTCCCCGGGATAAAGGTTTGATGTCGAGATAAACATCACCAAAAGCGCCATGTCCACCACTTTGGTGTTTGTAACGACCGTGGGAAGTAGTAGCTTTACGAATGGTTTCTTTGTAAGGAACTTGGGGTAAACCAGTGGTCATCGGTAAATTATATTTGCGACGCAGCCGATCTAAAGATACCTGAAGATGAATTTCTCCCTGTCCCCAGAGAATAACTTCGTGGGTATCACCATGTTGCTCCCAATATAACGAGGGATCTTCTTCGATTAATTTAGTGATTGCACCACTCAATTTTACCTCATCGCGACGATTTTCAGGAGCGATCGCAAGAGCATAGACAGGAGGCAGAACATCTGCTTTCGGGAGAGGATTGAACTTTTCACTAGAACTAGTTAAAGTATCGCCAGTTTTGACGCCTTCCATTCTTCCCAGGGCAACAATGTCCCCCACCTCAGCTTTTTGGATTGCTTCTTGTTGAGCACCCATCAGACGATACACACCACTAACGCGGAGACCATTAAGAGTCATGCCATCAGTCAGAGTACCTTGCCAAACCCTAGCTAAAGAAAGTCTGCCACCCTGGGGAGTGTAATAGGTTTTGAGGATTTGGGCTAAAGTATCGCCATTAGCTTTGGCTTTAAGACCTCTTCTTTCTGCTGTAATATTGGGAGCGGGAGCTTCTGCTACTAAGGCATTTAAAAGGGGTCTGACACCATATCCTGCTTCTGCCATGCCAAAGAAAACAGGAACAATCAAATCCGCACTCAGTTCTTGCTTTAAGTCTTGAAGAATTTCTTCTTGGGGGGGCTCAATTTCTTCGATCAACTCTTCTAGTAAATGATCATCAAAGTCTGCCAGGGTTTCTAGTAATTCATTACGGGCAGATTTTTCTTCTTCTGCTAGTTCTTCCGGAAAGAATACTGGATCTGCGGAATCTCCTGGATGATAATGATAGGCTTGTTCGGTAACTAAGTCGATATAGCCGACACAACTATCTTTTTGCAGAATTGGGTATTGTTGGGGGACTAAAGGACGAGAAGAAACTGCTTTGAGCGCGTCAAGAATAGATCGATAATCAGTAGAACAGCGATCCATTTTATTGATAAATACTAAATGGGGAATCTCCCAATCATCTAAGAATTTAAATAAAGGAGCTAAGGTTAACACTCGATGGGCTACTGGTTCACAAACTACGATCGCTGCTCCTGCTCCAACTAATATATTATTGGTTTCTTGTACTAATTCAACAGAACCAGGACAATCCAAAAAAGTGAATTTAATGTCCTGGTGTTGAGTACTCGCAACTGATGTTTCGACACTCATGCTGCGCTCTCTGGCTTCGGGAGAACTATCTCCTACCGTGCTACCATCTTTGATAGTCCCTTTACGATTAATGGCTCCCGTCAAATATAAAATACTTTCTAATAATGTGGTTTTCCCGCTGGAATAAGGACCCACAATAGCCACATTACGAACATTTTCAATGTTATTTTTACTCATACTTGAAACCCCCAAGTCAAAATTCTGTGATGTAATGAGCGATTTCGCTACCCGCATTTTTAGGAAACGATCTTGCCCGTTGTAACAGGACTGTTGCCAAGTTCAATAAGTTAACTTTTGAGACTGACTGGGAAATGAGGAGAGTTCAAAAAAATGAGGGAATCAAGCTTAATTGGCAGAAAATTATTTCATGATTTAAGGATAAATTTGAGCTTGATAAATCAAATTAAAATGTTAACTATTTCTTCTGATCTTCGTTATTTGACTGTAATTGATTATTTAAGTTTAATTGAGATCAAATATCGAAGCCGATCATAGATTGATATTTGCTTTGCCTCGTTCTTTGTGTTACTCCTGGTGTTCCTGGTCATTTCTTGAGATCTTGCTGAGAATGAAACAGCCCTAACTTTATTAACTAAGATATTAATTGGCTTTAACGATCTAAATTTTGGTTAACTGTGAATTAATACCCTTAATGGTGAGGTTACCTCTTGATGGGTAAGTCCAGATAAAAATTGCAACTTCTTTTAAAATAATCTCCTCGAAAAATAAAGTTGCACTAACAAATATTAATTACTGCAAACAAAAGTCCGATTTATTGCAAGTTTTATGAAGATAATTTAACATTTAACATTAATTCCCAATGCCCAATCCCTAACCTCATGCAAAAACCCTTCACTACGGTTCTAATTGTTCCCACAGGAATCGGTGCAACCATTGGTGGTTATGCAGGAGATGCTTTACCAGTGGCGCGAGTAATGGCTCAAGTTTGCGATCGCCTGATTACCCATCCTAATGTGCTCAATGGAGCGCAATTATATTGGTCACTAGATCACACTTACTATGTAGAAGGCTATGGACTAGATAAATTTGCCGCTGGTCAATGGGGCTTACAACCAGTCAGACAGAATAAAGTAGGGTTGTTATTAGATTACGCGATAGAGCCAGAATTACGTCTGCGACATCTTCAAGCAGCCGATGCTACCAGAGCCACCCTAGGCTTAGAACTTACCGATTATGTCCTTACCGATGCGCCCTTAGATGTAGAGCTACGAACAGCTTCATCAGGAGCGAGTTGGGGAACCATTGGCAATCCAGCAGCTCTTTTAAGAGGAGCAGAAAAACTAATTACTCAAGCAGGTGCAAACGCGATCGCTATAGTAGCTCGTTTCCCCGATGATATTGATGCGGTTCAATTAGACAATTATCGTCAAGGCGCAGGAGTAGATCCCCTTGCCGGAGCAGAAGCCGTAATTTCTCACCTAATTGTGCGTCAGTTTCAGATTCCCGCCGCCCATGCTCCTGCTTTATCCCCTATTCCCGTCGATTCGAACGTTTCCCCCAGAGCAGCCGCCGAAGAATTGGGCTATACTTTTTTGCCTTGTGTCCTAGTCGGGTTAGCACGCGCTCCCCAATTTGTTACGAATCGTAATGCTAATTCTGATTTAATTTGGGCAGATCAAATAGATGCTGTTGTCATTCCTGCTACAGCCTGTGGTGGTAGTGCTGCCATGAGTTTCAGTAATTCCCCAGCAACCATTATTACCGTGGCAGAAAATTCGACTAAAATAGAAGTCCCTCCAGAACCTTTAGGGATGAAGACTATTGGAGTACACTCTTATCTAGAAGCTTTGGGTGTGTTAGCTGCTTACCGTGCTGGTATTAGCATTAATGCTCTGAGCCCTAACATCCAATCTCTGCGTCGTTTATTGTAAAGCCAGTGGGAAATTCTAACAATTTTGAAATCGAACCGCTCAATCGTACTCAAATTCTAGTAGTAATGGGGGTCACGGCAGTTTTGCTGATGGTGATATCTAAGATATGGCAAAAAATTGGTTCGGTACAATTGTTACCTCTAGTATTTGATAATAAGGCCCTAGTCTGGGGAATTGGTTTAGCGGCAGGAATTACAATTACTAGTAGTATTATCTATCGTTTATGGCCTGCTTATCGCGAAAGTGCTGATATTTACCTAAATATGGTCATCAGACCATTACTTTGGCCAGATTTGATCTGGTTAGGTTTATTACCTGGTTTAAGCGAAGAATTACTATTTCGAGGCGTCATGTTACCCGCTCTGGGACTAAATCTCACCGCCGTGATTATTTCCAGCCTCTTATTTGGCATACTCCATCTCAGTGGTGCAGGACAATGGCCTTATGTGGTCTGGGCAACAGTAGTTGGTTTTTCTCTGGGTTATGTTGCTCTGATCACAGGTAATTTATTAATCCCTATTGCTGCTCATATTATTACTAATTTAGTTTCGAGTTGTTTGTGGAAGTTTACTCATGCTGATGGCAATGAGAGTTGAGTAAGGCTGAGGGCTAAGGGATTTTATACGTTTGAAACTTAATTTCATTTATCTCTGACTCCCATTTATCTCCAACGAGCGGTCAATCAAGTTTTGAGGAACTTCAAAGGAACTCGTCAAGCTCATTACTGCTCTTCGGTATAACCAGCTCTTCTGTTGGAACGTCATTAACAAAATCAGCAAATGCTCGCATCATTATTGGAGGGAATTGTGTCTTATATGACGCTTGAGCGTTAATTCTGTTTTCGCCCGTAAGACTCACATCAACCCGATGGGTAATATCTGCATCTTCTACAGGTTCAGGCACTTTGAAAGTAATCCCATGCTTACTTGCATATTGTGCTAACAGCTCGGCACGGCTCTGAGAAACAGCAAAATACACGGTTTCTCCTCGAAATGCCCCCTTCGCAATTTCACCCACATAAATGTGGTCCATGTGCCCTGTAATGCCATCTGCGCCAAACGTAACAACAGCAATGGGCTCAAGTTCATCAATGATACTGGTTAACTTGTCACTTATCTCAGAGTAATAGCGGTCAACTTTGCCATCTGGGTAGCGCAGAAAAACAGGAGCTGATAACCCAAGCGCACTAGTTGCCTTTAGAGCCTCAGCTTCACGGATCTTAGCTAGTGCTTGTCCAGTTAGTTTAGCTCCTGAGTAATCGCTTCCAGCGTCACCTGAAGTTACGTATACAGGGGTAACCGTTAACCCACGGTAAGCCAACTTTGACAAAGTTCCCGATACCCATGTTTCATCATCTGGGTGCGCAAACACAGCCAAGACGTTTTTGGTCTCTTTGCTGTTCACCGGAGATTCGTGTGAGACTGAGTTGGCGCGAGCCGCCAGCGGCAGCATTGTGAGTAGAGTTACAAGTAGTTTCATTTATTAAGGGGTTCTTGTGAATCTATACGTAATCTTTCAGTGCTATATTTTGAACTACGGAAGATGGGTAACTAAAAATTACATTATTTAGGATAGCTTCAATGAGTAATCAGTTAAAAGTTTTGATTTTTGATGTTGATGGTACGTTAGCAGATACCGAAAGGGATGGTCATCGTGTCGCGTTTAATAATGCTTTTGCCCAGATGAGACTAGATTGGCATTGGTCAACAGATCTGTATGGAAAGTTGCTAGCGATCGCAGGTGGTAAAGAAAGGCTGAAGTTTTATCTCGAACAATATCAACCAGATTGGCAAACTGAGGACCTTACAGAATTTATTGTCCAGACGCATCAGCTAAAGAGTCAATATTATCAATCGCTATTACAACAAGGTGCCATTCCTTTGCGTGTTGGAGTCAAAAGACTTATTTTAGAGGCTAGAGCCCAGGGAATTCGTTTGGCGATCGCTACAACTAGTACTTTATCCAATGCCAAAGCATTACTCGAAACGACTCTCGATCCTTCATGGTTTGAAGTTATTGCAGCAGGAGATATTGTAGCGAACAAAAAACCTGAACCAGATATTTATCACTATGTTTTAGAACAGATGAAGATTGCGCCAGAGCATTGTTTAGTATTTGAGGATACGGCTCATGGTCTGCAAGCTGCTACTCAAGCGAATCTGAAAACCATTGTTACTGTCAACGAATATACCAAAAATCAGGACTTTAACGATGCCATCTTAGTCGTTAATCAGATAGGAGAAGAAGAATCTCCGTTAAATATCATCCAAGGAAAAACTCACCATACTAAATATCTAAATATCAATTATCTTCAAAAAATTATTGGGAATAGGGAATAGGTAAGAGATCACTTTTGACTTTTCTAAAGTCTTAGTAAGATGTTTGTCCCATGAGTATCTGTACCGCAAGAAGTATGGAGATTATATTTAAAAGCTAATTTTAAACCTTCTTCCGTTTGATTAGGGCTAGATTTCCAAGGATTAGTTTTGGCATAAGAATAATAAGCTTCGATCCCATCAATTCCTAAATAAGCAATTAGAGGAATTAATTCTTTGGCGGGACGACGATAACGAAAAGGATGAGCTAAAATTGCTAAACCACCTGCTTGATGAATACTATTGATTACTGTTTCTGCATTAGCCTCTTTGTTTATAGGAGCTATTGATTGAAGATAAGGTGTAATCGCTGGATGTTCTGGATCGAAAGCATAAGCCAAAATATGAACAGTGACTCCTTGCAGATTAGAAGTAATTTCCGTACCTGTCCAAAGAGTAAATAAATCATCTTCAGGGTTTTGTTCTTTAATCTGCTTAAGATATGCTTGGGCTTGTCGATAACCATTAACTGAATGATGATCTGTAATTGCCAAACCTTTGAGTCCAAATTCCAAAGCTTGATCTACAACTTCTAGGGGAGTTAATCTTCCATCAGAAGCGGTAGTATGCATATGAAAATTGTATGTATTGGGACAACTATTACTATGGACAGTTTGCCAAACTTTTTTTAGTTTCTGACTATCTTGGGCTATTGTTTTAGGGGCGGGGGTTGTGACAACCATGGGTTTCGGACTTATCAACGTTACTACTCAGTTGCTACGAACAACATAACAAATATTGCATAATAAATGGTTGTAAAGAAAGAACTATTTTTTATAACAGATTGTAAATTTTATTAATTTTACTAAGTTTAACACACAGATTATGCTACCTTTACTTTCTGCGATATTTCCTGTAGGTTTAATTATTGTGATTGGTTTAATCGCAGGTCGGAGTTTACCCCTACAACATCAAACTCTTTCCCAATTAATTCTTTATGTTTTATCCCCTGCATTAGTCATTGATAGTTTGTATCGCAATAATTTACCCACAGCTAGTTCTTGGGCTTTGTTAAAAGGCTTTGTCATCACTTCTAGTATTCTTTATTTAACGATTAGATTACTTAGTGAAAGCAAATATTTTTCTGGCTCTTCAAAAACAACTTTGGTTGCCACTTCTCTCTTTCCGAATAATGGAAATATGGGGTTATCTGTTGTCAGTTTTGCATTAGGAACAGGAGGATTAGCTAGAGCAGTAATTTATATGTTGGGTTCTAGTACTCTCATGTTTTGTTTTGGTCCTGCTATTCTCAAAGGGCAAGGATTTATGTCTGGGTTTAAGTTAATTATTAAACTACCTTTAATTTGGGCATTATTATGCGGCATCACTCTGCGGAAATTTTCTGAGAATGTGCCATTTCAGTTAGATATGGGGATTCAAAAAGTAGGAGCAGCAGCAATTCCCATTGCCTTGATTTTATTGGGGATGCAACTTGCTATAACTCGTTTTAAATTTGGATTTTTGGAGCTAATAGCTGCGGTTATCCGTTTATTGATTGCTCCAGCTATTGCTTATCTTGTGGGAACCTTTTTGCATCTGACGGGGTTAGATCTCCAAGTGTTAGTCTTGCAAAGTGCGATGCCAACAGCAGTAAATTCTTTGGTTTTGGTAAGCGAGTTTGGCGGAGATAAAGATTTTACAGCACGAGTGATTGTGACTTCTACCTTACTAAGTTTTGTCTCTATTCCCCTGATTTTATGGCTATTGACTAGTTAAGGCTGATGGATAAATAGTCATGTAACATTTATTTCCACCCATTCATAAAATTCTAATTCTTCAGACTCACATTTTTGGCAAGTTTGACATTTTTCGTCCAGAGGCGACTTTTGGACGATCCCTTTTTTAATTAACCTCTCAAGCATTGGTCTCAGTTTGTCGCCGTTGGTTTGAAAACAGATTTTCATTTCTGCTAAGGAGACACGACGAAAATCGTAGATAAATTCTTGTAATTCTTGTAAGTTCATGAGTCAAACCTCAATCAAGCTCCTACTAATTTTGAATCC
>JAAUYH010018178.1_pt1 | contig 13352 bp, 9 predicted proteins | sample 7278061 | NCBI WGS metagenome assembly JAAUYH01 (sample SAMN14350203, study PRJNA611818) | marine sediment metagenome | isolation source: surface marine sediment (0.6m) | place: French Polynesia: Moorea | collected 2018-08
CCTCCAACAAGCCTGATACCAGCACTCAAAGGGATTTTAGCCATTACTTTCGAACATTCAGCTGCTCCCAATTTTTAGGGTCGCTTTTTCAATATGAAAATCTAAGATCATCCCTAAGCTGTCGTGCTCCTTTCTGAGAGCTTGATTGATCTGCGATAAATCCAAGTAAGAAGGACAAACCTTGTTTCAATTCTTTACCTAAATTGATTAAAGAGCACAACAGCAGTCCTAAATTAGTCATAAATTCTATGAAATGGGGATCAGGGTCAAACAGCAATTTCGAGACTGTGAAAAACCTTTTTTATATACAAATCATTTAGGAGCATCTTATCTAACTTCCTATTATCTGAACTAAATCATGCATGATTGCTCAAAGTTTATTAAGCACTCAACATCTTGCCTACTTTTGGGCGCATAAATCAGCAATTAATACCAATTAAAAATAGATGAGCATAACTCTGAGACTGAAAGCCTTGCTGTCAAAAGGTTTATTTCAATCTATGGTCATTTATTGAGGTGAAAGACATCGACCATGTTTAAGTGGGGGCATCACTTAAGAATTAAGTCAAAGCTGATGATTTTGCTTTTGACAGCAAGCATAGGCTCCATTCTGACCATTAACTTAATCAGCTTGCTGAGAAGTAAAGCAATCATTCGGCGGATTATCTCTAATGAATTAACTTATGTACGCGCTAGCAAAGCTCACGAGATCCAACTATACTTCAACGAAATCCACGCCCATATTCAGACATTGTGCGAGGATCCCACCATCGTTAACGCCATGGTTGAGTTTGACACGGCTTTCCAAACACTCAATCAAGTCTCCATCCCAAGTGACTGGGACAGAGCAACAGAAAAGTATTATCAAATCGAATTTTTCTCCAGACTTTCCCAACACATCTCCGGTACGCCGCACTTTGACGTCTACCGTCCTTTAAGTCAAGCAGCGCGGTATCTTCAGTATCGATATATTGTTGATAACTTCTATGCTGTCGGCGAAAAAGACAAGCTGCTTGATGCTGGCGATGACAGTGATTACAACCAGCTTCACATTAAATATCATTCATTTTTCAGCAAGTTAACTCATCAGTTTCATTACGACAATCTATACCTGATCAACTTCGATACAGGAGAAGTTGTTTACTCAGTTGATAAAACAACCGATTTGGGCGCGAATCTGGAGGACGGTCCTTATCAGTACAGCAACCTTGGAGATTTAGTGAAGGCTGTCCACCGCAATCCGCATCGTGAGGCGGTGCATATGGTGGATTTCAATTTTTATCATCCTTCCTTTGGGGAGCCAGAGGCTTTTATGGGCGGCCCCATTTACTCCGGGCAACGCATCGTAGGGATTTTAGCTGTGGAAATGCCGGTTACGGAAATTGACAATATTTTGAGCAATAACCAAAACTGGCTCCACGATGGATTAGGTAAGACCGGGGAAGTATATTTAGTCGGATCCGATCAGCTAATGCGGTCTACGTCTCGGTTTTTTATCGAAACGCCGGAAGATTATAAAGCTCGATTACGGGCTAACAGAACTCCACTCAAAACCATTGAATCAATAGAAAAGCATGGGTCTTCAATACTGCTTCAAAAGGTGGATACAGAAGCGGTTCGAGAAGCCCTAATCGGTGAAGAAGGGACAAAGATAATTAACGGCTATCAGGGTCGAAAGGTGCTCTCTGCTTATGGCCCGCTATCCATCGAAGGTTTGGACTGGGCAGTTGTCGCAGAGATGGAACGTGACGAGGCTTATCAACCTCTTCAAGCTCTAGAACTCTACATCTTCATGGGCACCGTGATTATTATTCTTCTGGTTACCTGGTTTGCTAACTTCGGCGCCAACCTATTCTTGAGGCCGCTCAAGCTGATGATTGCAGAGATTCATCAGGCGGATGTTAGGCAACAGGATTTTAAGTTACAAATCAATTCCCACGACGAATTGGACGAACTGGCGCAAGCCATCAATAGCATGGCTTACAAACTTAGCCAACAAACTCGACAGATTCAGCAGGAAGCGAAAGAGAACGAAGCATTGCTATTGAATATATTACCGAGTCGGGTCGCCCAGAGATTTGACAAAGGGGAGGAACAAATTGCCGAAACCATTGAACAAGCAACAGTATTGGTGTCGACTATCAGAGGTTTCACCGAACTTTCCGCCCGCACTTCAGTTTCAGAAGCAGCAGGTATCCTGAATGAATTAATCAATTTCTTTGAGCAAGCCGCTAGAAAACAAGATGTGGAGCGGTTCCAAATCCTGGGCGATCGATACTTAGCGGTGTGTGGGGTGAATCGACTCTATTTAGATCACACCAAACGAGTTGTGGATTTTGCCTTGGAAATTTCCAGTATTCTGGAAGGCTTTAATCAGAAATACCATACTTCTCTAAGGCTACACATCGGTATACATAAGGGGCCATTAATGGCAGCCATCATCAGAACAAAAGAAAGCCAAAAGTTTACATACAATCTTTGGGGCAAGACGATGGACATAGCTAACAAGCTTAATCAGCAAGCCCAACCCAATACCATCTTGGTCTCGCAGTCAGTCTATGACGCTCTGCGGGACTTATATTCTTTTGATCAGGATAAAACACTTGACATTGACGCCCAAGAAAAATTAGTAACTTGGCTTTTGAGAGATCCTTCTCAGTCAGGCGCTAAAACCGTTAAGCAAAATATCCAGAATGGTTCAACATGAAGGTTAAATGAAGTGTCATGGAGCGATCGCTTGTATTCTTAGGATTAGTTTTAATCATTGGCATTCCAATACTGACCATTACCTTAGGAGAGGTCAGCGAATGTTTAAGCCAAAGAGGGAATCCACTGGGGAAGTTTTTCCAAGACGCCCGCACCTATCTCTTGCCTCCGTTAGCAATTTTATTGGCGACGCGGATGATTTCACGTTTTTTAGCGGTAGGGTATGCAGATATTTCTATAGCGATCGCTGAAACAGTTTTCTGGTTGGCTTTTATCTATGTCATTGTCCTCAGGAAATTCGTCTTACGGGTTCATGTCCCCACCCTATTATTTCAAGTGACTCGCATTCTGGCGTTTCTGGTGATTGGCGGATATGTATTTATTAATATATGGGGAGTCGACCTACTTGAATTAGCGACCTTTTTGGGAATTGCTTCAATTGTCACAGCTCTGGCGTTGCAGAATACAATTAGCAGCCTGGTATCCGGGTTTTTGCTAATTTTGGAAAGACCCCTCCGGAAAGGCGATTGGATTCGGGTTGGCGATATTGAGGGGGAAATTATTGAAATTAACTGGCGCGCTGTCCGTCTTAGAAGTGGGGGAAGCGTGGTGATCGTCCCTAACGTAGGTTTATTTGAAGATACTATCCAGAACTACACATTATCTCACCAGTTATATGCGGATAGTCTTTCGGTCAGTTTCTCCTATGAAGATCCGCCTAACCGGGTGAGACAGGCCCTCAAGAGCGCTGCTTTAACCATCGAAGGAATTGTAACTGACCCACCGCCCGATGTGATTACAAAGTCCTATGATGAGTCTGTCATCTCCTATGAATTAACCTTTTACGTTAAGGACTTCAAGCAAAAAAGTAAAATTTATAGTGACTTAATGACGAGAATTTATTATGTCGCAAAGCGGCATAAGCTAAAAATCCAAGGCAAAGATTACGAGCAGGATATTGCTCAATCTGACATCATAGATTTCCTGCGCTCACTACCTTATTTTGTTGGCATTGATAGGGAAGCAATCGCAAGACTTACCCAAAAGGTTGCCGTAGAGTATTACGGAATTGGGGAACAGGTTCTCCAAATCGGAACACCCAATCAAGGTTTTTATTTCATTCTTGAGGGACATCTGCAACTCTCAGTTATGGACAGCCATCATCATCAGCGAGAGGTCGCCAAATTGGTCCGGGGTGATTTTTTTGGAGAAATGGCTTTGCTGCCGAGAGAACCCAGCTCTGTATCCGCCCGCGTAATTGAGGATATAAAGGTGATTGTTATCGACTACGTTTCAATGTATCGATTCCTGGAGGAAAGCCCTCAATTCGCCCTCGAGATCAATCAGTTCATCAATAAACGGAAAAAAACAGCTGATATGGCTAAATTAGGAGTGTAGTTTAAGCTCCACTCCTCTACAGTCTTCTACCTAGACTTTATTTTTACGCTATTCCCTTATCCCCCTCGAATACTTTTGGATATAAGTCGGCAGCTCTATTCCATCCGCCAGACGCGGATCCGATACAGGTTCAGCGGCTATCAAACGCAAGGGAAGTTCTCCCGCCCAGAAGGGTAATGAATAGTCGGCCTCATCATCATGGGGAGACCCGGTGCGAACCTTGGCCGACGCTTCGGTCAGCGGCAGAGACAGCACCAGTGTGCCCGCAATTTCCTGGCGAGTTGGCTGGCGAGTGTCCGACCACCGACCCGGAATAATATGCTCCGTGAATGCCTTCAATGCTTCAACCTTCTCGCTCGCATCATCCACCAACGACGCCATACCGAACACTACCACCGAGCGATAATTCATCGAGTGATGAAAAGCTGAACGGGCCACCACCAAGCCGTCTAAAAGCGTAACCGTGAGACACACCTGCACCCCCTGTTTCAACGTGCGGAGCATCCGACTGGCGGGGGAACCGTGGACATAAATGCGATCGCCCATCCGACCATAGGCCGTTGGAATCACAAACGGTTGCCCATCCACCACAAACCCCAACTGACAAATCAATCCTTCATCCAAGATTTGATAGATGGTTTGACGGTCATAGATACCCCGTTTGGAAATCCGCTTGACCTGATTGCGGGCAGTAATGGGGAAAGTTTCTGTAGTGGTTAGGTTTTCTTGAGAGATCATTGGGTAAAGCTCCTTACGGGATTTTGAATTTTAGTGATTGGTCATTGGTCTCAACGTCAACCGCATCGCATTTGTCGGTGCAAATCCCAACCGTTTGTAAACTGACTCGCCGAGTGGGGAGGCGTTCAGGAGGGCGTGGGTGCAGCCGATGGCTTTGAGGTGGGCGATCGCGCTTTGAGTCAGTTGGGTGGCGATGCCCTGTTTGCGATGGGCGGGTTCAACGTAAACGCCCCAAATGTAGCCATACCGTCGATAATCAGGTTTAAGCACATCGGGGTAGAGGCCAGCAAATTGTTGGCAGCCGACTGACCCGACCAGTACATCCTCTTTCTGCGCTATAAAGGCCTGGTAGTTCAATGTCTGGCGAGCGGTTTCGATGTACTCAATCACAGTCGATCGCCAATCAGGATTAATCGCGCTCTCAGGCACATCTGCATCCAACCACATGTGATAGAAATGCGCCGCGATCAGCGAATCTTCCTCCTGAGTTGCTTTCCTCACCTGAACGGTTGTTATGTTAAGCATCCGTGACACCAAGTTGAAATACTCAGTCAAGTTGTCATTAGCCTAACCATCCAAATGGACTTCCACAAGAACCAATTTTGAGATATAACATAAGTCCACTTTCTAGAAGTCAGGAGTCAGGAGTTAGGAGTCAGGAATCAGGAGTCAGGAGTCAGGAGTCAGGAGTCAGGAGTCAGGAGTCAGGAGTCAGGAGTCAGGAGTCAGGAGTTTGCCCCCTTATCTCGCTAGGATTTTGGCTTCTCTCTCCTCCGCATCTTCCCCAAACGCAATAAATTGCGTTACTACATGCATTCCTCCCCATCTCCCCCATCCTCCCCATCTCCCCCTGCTCCCCAACATCCACCCATCCACCCATCCACCCATCCACCCATCCACTCACCCCCCTCCCCCATGGACCTCGCCCTCACCCTCGATCCCCACGCCGATTCCCCCCTGCACCAACAGCTCTACGAAGAATTGCGTCGAGCGATTTTGCAGGGGCGATTGCCGCCGCGGCAGCGGATTCCCTCGACCCGGGGGTTAGCGAAGTTGTTGGGGATTTCGCGGACGACGGTGGTTCAGAGTTATGACCGGTTGCTGAGTGAGGGGTACCTGCAGACGACGGTGGGATCGGGCACCTATATCTGTGAACAGTTGCCGGATGATCTGTTGTATGCCCAACCAGTTTCATTGCAGCGTTCTGAGGTTCATCCGCCCATTGTCCTCTCAACCTATGGCGACCGGCTTGCGAAAATGCCGTTCGCTCTGCAATCGGAGCCCCAGACTTCGATCAACTTCCGTTATGGGCGACCGGCGCTGCGTCACTTTCCGATCACGATCTGGCGGAGGCTGTTAGCTCGACATTGTCGGGGAGAGAGCGATTGGCTGGACTATGCCGTCGATATGCAAGGAGATGAACAACTGCGATACGAGATCGCGCGATACTTAGCCCGCGCCCGGGCGGTGCAGTGCGAACCTTCGCAAATTGTGATTACCAATGGAACGCAGCAAGCGTTGGATCTGGTGATGCGATTGTTGGTTGAACCGGGAGCCCGGATCGCCATGGAGGATCCGGGCTATCTGAACGCTCGCCGGATTTTTTTGAGCCATGGGGCGAACCTTTTGCCGGTGGGGGTGGATGAGGCGGGCTTAAAGGTTGGGGAATTGACTCAACAACCGCCGTCATCGATTCGGTTAGTTTATGTCACTCCGTCACACCAATTTCCCACCGGAGCCATTCTATCGCTGCCCCGACGCCTGGAATTGCTGGCGTGGGCTCAGCAATCGGGAGCCCTGATTCTGGAGGATGATTACGATAGCGAATACCGCTATGGGGATCGACCGATCCCTTCGCTGCAGGGATTGGAAACCGGTGAATCCGTTCTCTATATTGGCACCTTTTCCAAAATGTTATTTCCGTCTTTGCGGATTGGATATGTCGTGGCGCCGACTGCGTTAGCGCCTGTATTTGCCCAGGCAAAGTGGTTGAGCGATCGCCATTTGCCCGTCTTGGAGCAGCGGGTGTTAACCGATTTCATCGAAGAGGGTCATTTGGAACACCATATCCGAAAAATGCGATCACACTATGACCGCTGTCGACAGACGCTAGTGCACTCGTTGAAAGCACAATTTGATCAGAAGGCGGAGATTCTGGGGGAAAAAGCAGGGATGCATGTCATGGTCCGCTTACATACCCCCTTTAGGGATGAAGAAATCATTGCCCGAGCGGCGAAGGTTGGTGTTGGCTTGATATCGGCTGCGCCCCATTATCTCAATCCAAACTGCTCAGGGGAATTTATTTTTGGCTACGGGGAGTTGGATGAAGCTCAAATTGAAGCGGGCGTTGAGCGTCTGGCGCGGGGACTTTAGGGATTATCCGGCGACGGGAATTTCAAGGATGAGGGTTTCGGCTTCATGGAGGTTCATTGGCCATACGTCCTTAAATTGACGACGGCGGCTTTGGAAGCGATCGTCTGCTGGGGAGGGACCGTCTGAAGCGACCATGGGATCCATTTCAGCGTCTGGTTGACATTTTGGGGTTGGCTCAGTGGTTTGAATTTGATCTGTGTTCCCCCCAGTGCTGGAATTTACAGGCATTGTGTTCTCTTCCGTGTAACCCTCTACTGTAAACCCATGGAAATAGGCGTGAATTAGCTTACGAAAGAGAACTCGTAAGTCCGTCGGTAAGGTCTGAACAACTTCTTCGACGGTCCCATAGCGGTCAGTCACCTGTCCCATTGCCTGAGCAATCATGAGATTTTGGGATTGATCGGTAGGATATGACGACTTCAACTTCATCCAACAGGCTTCAAATGCTTGAATTCCCTTGATCATAGTTGCCTCTAAAATGTTTGAGTCCTGGTACTTACATCCATTAAAAGGGTGTTTTTATACAAATCGGCCAGTCTCCACTCCAGTCCCACCAACTGCTTTCATTCCATAAACTGCTGCTCCAGCTCCATTCGCAGACATCGCCAGAGCAAACCATTTCATCCAGCAGCTGGCTTTCGTCTTTAAATCTACGGTTGATTGAATCGAGACATTCGAGCGTCGAGAGTTGTGCTGTTTGGGAGGAATTAATTTTCGTATTATGTAGTTATTAATACATTATCGAATCCATTATTACTGAGTGATCGCCTACTCTCAATCCGTAATTTTCAGGCTTTGTGGATAAATATTTAGTAAATCAGTGATAGAGAAACTTGTATGTCTGTTTCTCTCCGGGAAAATTTTCCACTTACCGATAGCCTAGGAAACTGGCTTCCGGCAGTCTCTCCTGTTTCCTCCACCAGGGAAAATTTCTCGCTTTAAAGTTGATAGATGGGCATGTGATTTAAGCCGGGATAATCTGGTAAGGGTGGAGGTCAGAAGTCAGAAGTCAGAAGTCAGTCAGGAACTCTATCCTGACTCCTAACTCCTGTATTCTCTTCCGGGGAATATTTCTCACATTTAAGTTGTAAGGTCTTTGAAGCGGTATTTTTCTAGGGAGCATTGGGCAATATTTAGGAGCCGGGATTCATCGAATTTTTATTTCGTTTTGAAGTCGTTGAGGATATCGGTGATGATACCTATGGACGCCCCCTTTCGCCTCCCGAATTCTGACTCCTGAATTCTGACTCCTGAATTCCTGCCGCTTGGAGCGATCGCTTACCGCGGGAACGTACCGATATCCGTCAAAATAATTTACAATTGTTTAATATTCGATACTGCCGTTCCTGGGACCGAAAAGGGCTTTAATGTCCAATGTGGTCGAAATCTAGCCCACGCTGGTTACAAAGGCGACGGCTATTTCTCCTGAATAGCCCCCTGAGCCTGAGTAGCACTTTGAAGATAGTCACCAACGGTTTGTAGCACGTAAACACAAGAGTCAGATATGAAAGACCTCACCCGTTATCGAAATATTGGCATCTTCGCTCACGTAGACGCGGGCAAGACGACCACTACCGAAAGAATCCTGAAGCTCACTGGTAAGATCCACAAAATTGGTGAGGTGCATGAAGGCGCAGCAACGACTGACTTCATGGAGCAGGAGCAGGAGCGGGGCATTACAATTCAGTCTGCCGCGACAAGCTGTTTCTGGAACGACCACCAGTTAAACATCATTGACACCCCGGGCCACGTTGATTTCACCATTGAGGTTTACCGTTCCCTCAAGGTGCTTGACGGCGGCATTGGTGTTTTCTGCGGCTCTGGCGGGGTTGAACCCCAGTCGGAAACCAACTGGCGCTATGCGAATGACTCTAAGGTTGCTCGAATTATTTACGTCAATAAGCTTGACCGGATGGGCGCCGATTACTATCGGGTAGTCAAGCAGGTTGAAGATGTGCTGGCCGGCAAACCCTTGGTGATGGTGCTTCCCATCGGCGTTGAGGATGAATTCACTGGAGTGATTGATCTACTCAGCCGCAAGGCATGGATATGGGATGATTCGGGCGATCCGATGAACTACCGGATTGAGGACGTCCCTGCTGACATGGCCGATGAGGTTGAAACCTATCGGGAGCAGTTGATTGAGACTGCAGTCGAGCAAGACGATGACCTGATGGAGAAGTATCTAGAAGGGGAAGAACTCACCATTGATGAGCTGAAGCGATGCATTCGCAAAGGAACTCGAAATCTTGCTTTCTTCCCCACTTACTGCGGCTCATCCTTCAAAAATAAGGGTGTACAGCTGGTGCTTGACGCTGTTGTCGACTACCTGCCTAACCCAACTGAGGTCCACCCACAGCCGGAAGTGGACATGGAAGGAAACGAGACGGGCACATTCGCCTACGTGGATCCTGAGAAACCGCTGCGGGCGTTGGCGTTCAAGATTATGGACGACCGCTTTGGAGCCCTCACCTTCACTCGACTCTATTCGGGCACCTTATCTAAGGGCGACACGATTTTGAACACCGCTACCGGCAAGACCGAGCGGGTTAGCCGGATTGTGGAGATGCATGCTGACTCCCGGGAAGAGGTTGACTCGGCCCAGGCGGGAGACATCGTCGCCATCGTCGGTATGAAGAATGTTCAAACGGGGCATACCCTCTGCGATCCGAAAAATCCAGCGACTCTGGAACCGATGATCTTCCCGGATCCGGTGATATCTATTGCGGTGGCGCCGAAGAAGAAGGGTGGTTCTGAGAAGATGGGCCTGGCCTTGAGCAAGATGGTTCAGGAAGATCCCTCTTTCCATGTCGAAACTGACCAGGAAAGTGGCGAAATCATTATCAAAGGAATGGGTGAATTGCATCTGGATATCAAAGTTGATATTCTACGACGCACCCACGGGATTGAAGTGGAAGTCGGTAAGCCTCAGGTGGCTTACCGGGAGTCCATCACCAAGCGCCTGGAAGACAGCTATACCCACAAGAAGCAGTCCGGCGGTTCTGGTCAATACGGTAAGATCGATTACGTGATTGAGCCGGGCGAACCGGGCAGCGGCTTTGTATTTGAGTCCAAGGTGACCGGCGGAAATGTACCCCGGGAATATTGGCCTGCTGTTCAGAAAGGCTTTGAGACCAGTCTTGACAAAGGTGTTTTGGCGGGCTTCCCTTGCCTAGATTTGAAGGTCACCCTCACAGACGGGGGGTTCCACCCAGTCGACTCGTCTGCGATCGCGTTCGAAATTGCGGCTAAGGCGGCTTACCGGCAATCAATTCCTAAGGCGAAGCCCCAGCTGCTTGAGCCAATCATGCAGGTGGATGTGTTTACGCCGGATGATTATGTGGGCGATGTCATCGGCGACCTCAACCGTCGTCGGGGCATGATTAAGTCTCAGGAGGCAGGCGCCACGGGCGCTCGGATTAAGACGGATGTGCCGTTGAGTGAGATGTTCGGCTACATCGGCGATCTGCGTACGATGACGTCGGGCCGGGGTCAGTTTTCCATGTCTTTCTCCCACTATGCTCCTTGCCCGGCTAATGTGGCGGAGGTTGTGATTAAGGAAGTCAAGGATCGTCAGGCGGCTTCGTAATGTAGGCGCTGACGCCGAATGTCAGACTGGGTTGCTAGTTTGACTTCAAGTCAAGTCTTTTCTCCTGAAAGAGAATATCGTTACGATTCCTGATCGGTTCTACATCGGTCAGGAATCTGACTTTTTGAAGCATCTCAGGGTATTTTCACCCCCGCTTACGAAACAAAAACTATACTTGTTATTAAAGATGCGGGGCAAGCGCCAGTCTCTCCCTTGTTTTAGTTTCAGAAACACCACAGATTTCACTGGCGTCATTAGCGCTCGCTCGAATCTATTGTTAGAGATCTGTCAAGATGGGTTAGATTGAGTTCACAGTACGGATTTACTAGATTCAGTTAACAGAAAGAACTGTATAGAGGAATAATCCTGATGATTTCAGTGGCGCCCATCAGAGAATGGAATATCGTCAAGTCTGGTGTATGAACCTGGATCAGGCAGCCTCCTGACTTGTAGTTAAATCTGTCTTCTGAGCAACACGAATACCATCCTTGAACTGAACGCCTTCAATGACATCTCCCAAACGCTTAAATCCTCGAATCCGAGACCATCGTTTCTGAGCACTTTGGACTAATTTGAATACGAGAGAGAGGATGGTGTCTTGGGAGACGGCGCCTCGTGTTTTGTCAGTCCTCAAGCGAACAGTGGCGAAGGTCGATTCAATCGGATTGGTTGAGCGAATATGCGCCCAGTGCTCTGCGGGAAAATCATAGAATGCCAGTAATGCCTCCCGGTCTTTGGCTAAGCATTCGGTCGCCTCTGGATACTTGACTTGATAGGTTTGGATAAAGCGATTGAAAGCCTGATTGGCGTCGGTTTTGGTTTCAGCTCGGTAGATCTCCCATAAGCCTGACTTGGCTTGGGGTTGCACCCGTTTGGGCAGTTTGTTGAGGACATTGGCGGTCTTGTGCACCCAGCAACGCTGTTTCTGCGTCGTTGGCAAGACCTGAGGCAAGGCTTTCCAGAACCCCAAGGCCCCATCTCCGATCGCCAGTTGCGGGTCATGCTCTAGTCCCTGGGCTTTAAGCTTGAGCAATAAGGGTTTCCAACTCAATTCCGATTCTCGAAAACCGGCCTCCATTCCCAGCAACTCCTTATGACCGCTATCAGTGACCCCGATGAGCACCAGGATGCATTGACGCTCATCATCGCGAATGTTGAAGTAGACGCCATCAGCCCACATGTATACATAACGCTTGTCGTGCAAGGAACGTCCTTGCCAGGTTCTGTGCTCCGCCACCCACTTCGCTTTCAGACGACTGATGGTCGCAGCCGATAAGCCTTTGGCCTCAGGACCTAGCAACGAGGCTAAGGCTTCACTGAAGTCTCCGGTGGAGATCCCTTTGAGATATAGCCACGGTAAAACTTCCTCGACGCTACGCGTCCGTTTCAAATAAGGCGGCAAAAGCAATGAGTTGAATTTGATTCCATTGCCCGTTCGGTCTCGGGTTTTCGGTACCCTCACCTCTACTTCACCGACCCCGGTAGTGATCGTTCGCGTTGGCAGATAACCATTGCGCACTACTCCCTGACGGCCTGACTCATCTTTCAAGTCCTGATATTGTCTCAGAAACTCGCTGATTTCCGCCTCGACAGCTTGAGCAACAATTTGGCGGGCTCCCTGGCGCACTAGCTCACTCAGGGCGTCACCAAATGTTTCACTGGTCTCTGGCGTTTTGAACTCAATCAGATTATCTTTACTCATGGTGTATTCCTATCTCTGGTATTTTTCCTTTCCAGAAGGATACGCCTTTTTTTTCCTATGTCATACACCAGAAGTAGTTATAACTCGTTCCTGAAGTCTGGTTGATTCGGGCGGATCGGTTGGAAATATTCTCGTTGACTCCTAATCGCTATGTTCTGGTGGACACCAGCCAATTCTTTCCTAATATTGCAGTGCAACAAGTCTATCGAAGCGTTCTAGGGGCGATCGCAGATGGATTCAGTCTGCCAAGGGTGATCCGGCAGGCGCTGCAAGATTGATTGCAATCTGGATGGTCAGAGACTTTGGTATCGGCGAGAATTCAGGAACTAGTTCGCAAGTACACTATCATTGATTTTCTCAATCAGCTAACTTGATGCACTTATCAGCGGCATCACCATCATCGAAGGTCATGATGAAATGATTAATTTCCTGGGGTTTGACTTTATCTTCCAGAAGATACTCCCCTAAATTCATAAGCTCAACTTATCCACTGAAATGGTTCAGATTAGTTGTGGGCCGGTGCAACTAGTCCAGAAATTTCGTTGCTCAGTGATAAGCTCCACCCAGGATCTAAACAGGCCTTGAGGGTTACGCTGATCAGAACCTAATCAACTGGGGAAACAGGGATGGGAATTTTCCAGGTAAACAATCCGATTAACGCTTCCTTGGCGTTCAATCAAAGCCAAGAAATGCTAAATTTTCGAAATTTAGCCAAACCCTATGTCATAAAAGAGGGTATAGCGTTTCTCAGTTGTCTTGAATACAGTAACAACAGTGGGTAAACCACCCAATAATATCTTTTTCACTAATCTCGTCTATTGCCGAAGAGATAGCCTGATTTAAAGC
>JAAUYH010204486.1_pt1 | contig 13351 bp, 13 predicted proteins | sample 7278061 | NCBI WGS metagenome assembly JAAUYH01 (sample SAMN14350203, study PRJNA611818) | marine sediment metagenome | isolation source: surface marine sediment (0.6m) | place: French Polynesia: Moorea | collected 2018-08
AATCAACATCGCATCACCAAAGGAATAAAAACGATATTTTAATGCGATCGCTTCTTGATAAACATCTAATAATTTTTGTCTACCAATTAAAGCACTAACCATCATCATTAAACTCGAACGTGGTAAGTGAAAGTTAGTAATTAAACCATCAATAGCCCGCCACTCATAACCTGGATAAATAAAAATATCAGTTTTTCCCGTGAATGGTTGAATTTCACCGCTAATTGCAGCACCTTCCAAAGAGCGCGCGACGGTCGTCCCTACGGCGATTACTCGACCTCCAGCAGCTTTTGTTTGACGAATTTTCTCTACTGTTTCACTCTTGACATCAATCCATTCTTCATGCATTTGATGGGTGGTAACATTCTCTACCTCTACTGGGCGAAAGGTACCCACACCAACATGAAGAGTAACAAAAGACCGACCTATCCCTTTTTGCGATAACTTTTCTAAAAGTTCGGGTGTAAAGTGTAACCCAGCAGTTGGTGCAGCTACAGCCCCTGGATTTTTTGCGTAAACGGTTTGATATTGCTCGCTGGCAGCTTCTGTATCGGTAATATAAGGAGGAAATGGAACTTCACCAAACTTATCCAAACATTGCAGTAATGAAACACCAGAAGGTAAGTCAAATTGTAATAAGCGTCCTCCGGTAGCTTCATCTGTTTCGAGGACTGTAGCTGTTAAACAATTAGGAAAAGTTCCCTCTCCATTTTCTGGTTGATTTCCACCTGCAGTAAAAATAATTTTTGTTCCTAGCTTAAAGCGTTTTCCTGGTTTAACCAAAGCTAACCAACAATTAGATTGTTGCTCTTGTAAAAGTAAAACTTCCACCTCCGCACCGGTAGACTTGCGACCGTATAATCTAGCTGGGATCACTTGGGTATTATTCATGACTAATAGATCCCCAGGTTTTAATATTTCTGGCAGTTCCCGGAAAATATAATGTCCGTTAGCTTGTTCTCCTTGTGTACTCAGGGTATTTACTAGTAATAACTTTGAACTATCTCTAGGAACTACGGGATTTTGAGCAATGAATTCGGACGGCAATTCGTAATCATATCCTTGCAAATTAAAATCTAATTCGTGGTTTTCCCGTAGTAAATCAGGAGTGTGTTGCTGCATTTATTTGAAGATTTTATGGAATAATGGGTACTTCAGCTTTCCTTAATTAATGCATTATCTCGGGTTATCCCTTAGTTGCATCCATAGATTTTCGGATTCATACCATTAGGTATCACGTAAATACAATTATAAAAATTGGGTAAAACTCCCCATCAAAAAACGGGGACATTTACCCTACCGGTTCATGGGGTTGATTGAGGAATATATAAATGTAGGATTGGCTTTGATCCCTAGAACCAAGATGGAATATTTGTATTACCTGGCTAACGCCAGTCTCTCTTTGAGGGTAGTTCAATTCTTGCATTCCAGACCTGAGATACCCGTCGCTTTCATCACCGTTATTCATCAAATAGATGGTTGGGTGGTTAGAATAAAGCTCAGACGTGAAATCTCGGTTGATGAAGATCGCAATTTCAGGGCATTCTTAAATGAATTGGGAATTACCTATGAGCCACCAATGCGCGTACAAATGGCGCTTTGGAGTTTAGAAACAGGACAATGTCCTGTTGATGTAATGCGTCGTTACCAAGTGGCGGTTGTGTCACATGGCAGTCCAGAAAAGGAAGAAATTGAAGCATTCCGGCAGCAATTTGTACGAGGATTGGGGTATTGCCCAGAGACCCTAGCATGATACCAGCGCTTTTGACAAGTAGCAATACGATAATTATTGATGACTGGTAATTGGTAATTGGTAGTAGCAGAATAGTTTTCTGTTTTTGGTTACTTGTTACCACTCATATCATCTATATTTAAATCAAATGCTCCTGGAATATATTCTTCTAAATTGAATTCATATTCTTGCGTTAACGAACTGGCTAGTACTTCCTTCCCAATGATTTTTTTGACTGTATTCTGATTTGGTTTTGGCTGAAATTGAACAATAGCCACATCAAATCGACATGGTAGATCCGCTAGATCTGAATTTTGGGCTAAATAGATTTGAGCTGTGCGCCAAATTTTCCCCTGTTTTTTTCGGTTGATTGCATTTCTTCCCCCCGCATCCCAACTTCCTCGACTGCGAGTTTTGACTTCCACAAATGCTAATACGGAGTCATCAGGGCTCGCTCTAGAATTTTCAAGTCCATGGGTGGGGTATTCTCGATTTTTCTGATTCGGTTCTAATTTTGATTCTAATTCTGAATCTTCTAATTTTATTTTTATTTCCTCGTCATCTTTCTGCTGCAGAGCAACGATATCAATTTCTCCCCAGCGACAGCTCCACCGCTGGTGCAAAACTATCCAACCTGTGGATTGTAACCATTTGGCAACTAACTCTTCTCCTTTAGCGCCAATATCGGGATAATTATTGTATGAAAAACGGTTCATTGGCTAAAAAATAGGATGAATTCTTGGTTAAGTAAGCAAATTTGGCAAAGCATTACCGGCATATTACTTGGGGGAGTACTATGCATCACTTTAATTTTCAGTGTTACTCCCAATGCTTTAGCAATTAACTATAATAATCGCAGTTTGATTGGAGAAGATTTTTCCAATCAGGATTTAACGGATTCGAGCTTCGATCATGCTAATTTGCGCAATAGCAACTTCAGTCACTGTAAGTTAACTGGGGTTAGATTTTTTTCAGCAAATTTAGCTGCTGTAGATTTAACAGGTGCTGATCTGAGATTTGCCGATTTAGAATCAACTCGTTTGACGAAAACAAATTTAAATGATGCTTTACTAGAGGGAGCATTTTTGACTAACGCCATGTTTGATGGTGCCACAATTGATGGTGCTGATTTTACTGACGTGTTTTTACGTAACGACATTCAAGCAAAATTATGCAAGGTAGCTAAAGGTACTAATAGTATTACAGGACGCGATACGCGGGATACTTTAATGTGCCCGTAATCATCTTTGATGGATTATGTTTCAATGAAAGGGCTTATCCTCTTTTTTACGATGGGGATAAGCCCTTGGGTTAGGAATGTGGATTAAATAAAGTACAAAAGTAGGGTGCTGTTAGCATCGCGTAACGCACCATTCCAAATTTCAGAATTAGGAATAAGAAATAGAAGATATGATTGAGTACATGAAAAAATATTTACTTTTGATTACATAAGTAAAATCCTAGAAATATAACTTGATTACAATAAGAACAATTCTTAATTGATAATGTGGTTAATTTGGCTAGAATAAATATTAGAAGCAACATTAATAAAACTCTTTTTAGCAGGTTAAAGTTGTAAAGCTAAATTTCTACAGCCAGAGCAAGCGTCAAAAATTAGAAACCGACGCTATTTGATTAGTTGTAACCCTTAAAAGGAGTTAATTTGCTTCTTGCATACTCTCCAAAAGTGAGGCAAAAACTATGAAACAGATGGTTTGGCAACCTGAAGAGCGAGACAAAAAAGTAAATCAATATCTAGACAAGATTAATCACGCTCCTTATCAAAACATAGTCGCAATTTCAATTGTAGCGTTTTGTTTATTTACTGCTGCAATATTGCTCGGTATTTTTTAGAACACAGCTAACATTAATTGTACCAAAAAGCCAGATAAAATATTTTTGGTTCATCCTTTTTTTGGTTCATAATTTCTGACTCATGCTTGCAAGATAATAATTGCAGGCTGAATAATTCTAAGCTAATAATTTCCCAAAATCAAAACTTTTCTCAGTCTAAATTATTTAGACTCATAAGACTCTCAAATAAGACTCTCAAATCAAACAGTTTTCAACTTCAGAAATATTTTAGAACCAAAACAAACATATTATTCAGAAATAATCCCACACAAAGTTATTAATAGTTGACGATTAACTTTCAACTAGAAGTGACAAAGGTGGGATATTTTTTATCATTTAATTGGTAACTCAATATCAAAAGTAAAAGGTTCATTAGGATTGGCGATAATTTTCAGAGAACCACCATGTCTTTCGGAAATAATTTGATAACTACTTAAGAGCCCTATATCCATTTCTTCTGTAATTGACTGATTATGGCAAAATTCTTCAAATTGTTTTATTTGTGAAATTTTTGATAAACAAGAACCATTATTTTTAATATTTATTTGAACATATTTAGAATATTTAAAACTTGTTTCGATTGAAATTTGGGGATACCAATTCCAATTATCGGGATTCATATTCACTTTTGCTAGGTCTTCCTTACTGGGTACATCATCTAGCATATCTATCCCATAAGTGAGAAGATTCATAAATACCTGATTCAATAAATCTGGATAACATTCAAAATGGGGAATATCTTTATAATTTTTGACTACTTTAATTTTAGGACGCTTGGAATTTTTGCCAAGACGGTAGCTGAGTAAGACTAAGATATTGTCTATATTTTCGTTAATATCTATAGTTTTTGTTTGAGATTCTTCAAAACCAGAAAATACTTTGAGTGCTAACATTAACTTCATAATTCTCTGGAGCGAATTTTTGAAGGATAGATTTATTTTTTCAATATCTTTGGTATAAAAAGACAAATCGATTTCATTTTCAAATTCCTTTATATATGGGGGTAAATCGGCAAATTCATTTTGATACAAATGTACGAGTTCCAATAAGTTTTTAAAATAATCTTCTATGTGCTTAATATTGGCATATAAAATATTAATTGGATTATTAACTTCATGAACTACACCTGCATAAATTTGCTCAAAAAAAGTTACTGTTTCTTTTTGAACTAATAATGCTTGGATGAGTCGAGATTTTTCCAAACTTTGACTTAATTCCTCTAAACGTTGTCTTTCTTCAAATTCTGCTTGCTGGGCTTGTTTACGTTGATAAATTTCTTGCCAAATTTGTTTATACATTGATTCAAAAGCGGTAATCACCTCACCTAATTCATCTTTTCGTCGCATTTTCAAAGAATGAAAATTAAAGTAAGGATTGTTTTGACCTACACCTTTTGCCGCTTTTAACAAGTCATCCCGTAAATATAAGATGGGTCGAACACAAATACGGTTAATTACAAGCATGCTAGCCACAGTAAGAACTATGGAAATTAAAATTACTAAGCTAATAATTCTAATGCTGTAACCCGATAATTGATTTTGAATTGGTATGTCATCATAACGCAGTACAACCCATAAAGGTTGCTCGTTTTGATTAAAATAAATCGTAGTATTGTAACCTCCCTGGGAAAAACTTGGCAGTCGGGATGTTTTTTCTTGCTTTAATATTTGGAAATTTATGTCCGGTTTATCCCCGGTCACGGCTAAAATTTTCCCATCTTCTCGATAAATTTTTCCACCGCTGATAATAGATTCCTGCTGAAGATTTGTTAAAAATTTCTTCGCAATATTTGAATTGATAGATGCTGTTTCTGAAAAAGCTACTTTAACTGCGGTTTGAGAAATTCGCTGTAGATCGGTCAGTATTAATTTTTGGCGGTTCAGGTATGAGGGAATAAAGATAATAGTCTCAATAATCAACAGACTACAAAATATCCATAGTGTCATTTTTTTGGATAGCTGCGTATTAAAGTTTTGAGATGAAAACCAATTAAACATCTTTTAAAAAAATAATCTTTAATCAGTTATAGTTCCAAAAATAGTTAATAGACTACACTTTTTGGGATATTGCTTGTTGACTTACAGCTTTTGGAGTACGCCACAGAAAACCCTCCCATGCTAATATTTGTCAGTTCTGTGATTCCCGCTATATCTCCCTAGAACAAGGTTAATACTGTGGCGATCATTAAAAGTAAATTGAAAACCCTATCTCTTAATTCCAATTGATGATCATAATTTTCTTGCGCAGTAATGGTTGATTTTAGGATTACTACTTATAGTTGAACAGTGTCAAAGTATATTTCAAGACTTACACCTGTGATTTTCATTTGTACGGGGTGACAACCTAAACTATTCGGTTAATGTTTTACTAGATTTGTGCTTCAAGGTAAGGGTGTAGTATTTTTGTGAGGTAAGCTTGCTGTACTTGCAAAAAGTTTTATTACCATTTCAGCACGGGATGAAACCTCAAGTTTGCGAAACATGCGCTTCAGTGCTTGCTTTACTGTATTTTCTGTAATCCATAAAGCTTTTCCTATTTCCAAATTAGTCATTCCCTGAGCGACTAATTCTGCAATTTGTCTTTCGCGTGGAGTGAGAGGACTGGAATTTAGTTCTCCAATACCTAAGTTTGAGCGTAGTGTGGCTAGTTTTGTCGAAAAATGCAAACATAGGGCGCTTAAATCGGCTAAATTATCTGCAGTGAAGGGCGGTTCTTTACGGTGACGGGTGAAACCAATACCACCAACAATTTGACCGTTATTGATAATTGGACCTGCCATTACATGTCCGTGATCTGCGCGGGGACAAATTGTTTGCCACACTCCAGGGGGTAAAATTATTTCATCGTGAACCGCAACATGGCGTTGTAATACATACCTCAAAACGGGGTTGGATTCGACTGACAGAGCCCGTTTAATTATCTCTGGGGTATTTTTATCGATCGCAGGAAGTCGATCCATAAAAAATACTCCCCAACGGTTTGCTGCAAAATAATCGCCTACTTCCGCTACTATCGTTTCTTTGAGTTCTAATTCATTCTGCGCCTCGGCGATCGCCTGAAATGAATTCTGTAGTGGAGTTTTCATCATTTGTTGACTTATATGGATTGCGCCACTTGAGGAAAGTGTACCTGATCGAGGTCTATACGAAGGAGAATGCTTAACTTTAATCTAAGCTTTAGTAACCTTGAAAAGCGAGGGAAATAATTTCAAAGAAAAATAATTGGAACTGCTTCATTTTCATTTGCAGAATTTTCGATAGATTATGGATACTTCTTCAAGTCGTTCTGATTTAGTTATAAATCAAACAACAGAACAAAATCGGTTTCTATCTAAGTCAGCAGCAGTCAGCTTTTGCATTATTGCAGTCTTATTTAATATTTGCCTAATGATCCAGTTGCTTACCGTTGGGTTAGCCTACTTCTATAACCCCAATTACTGGAGAATTCATGTTTGGCTTGTACGAGGATATGGTGGATTATCTCTTATTTTAATGTTGCTGGCTTATTGGTTTCCATTTTCTGAGCGAATACGAAACCTCACAATAAGTCTTCCAATCCTCTTGGCACTACAATTTTTGACCATTCATATCCAAACCCCATTTCCATTTCCCTTAGCTATTGTTCACCCTTTAATCGGATTTGCCCTATTTTTTGCATCTACAACCTTAGTACATCATGTGTGGCTGATCTTGTCGCTGAACACAAAAATATAATTCTATTGAGAAAAAACTATGAATAATTATGCTCATCCTGAAGTCTTAGTCGATACGCAATGGCTTGCAGAACACCTCGACGACCCTAATCTCCGTATAGTCGAAGTTGATATGAGTCCAGAACCCTATCAAAATAATCATATTCCGGGTGCTGTTTTTTGGAATATTTTTGCAGACTTACTTTTACCTGATATGAGGATAAATCTAAATGTTTCAGCCATGGAAAAACTACTATCACGCTCTGGGATTACAAACGATATGAATATCGTTGCTTATGGGAGTTATCCCGGAACTGGAGCCTGGATTTTCTGGCTATTAAAACTATTTGGACATCAAAATATCAAAGTTTTAAATGGTGGACATCAAAAATGGGTAGTTGAAGGTCGTCCAGTTACAGTAGAACTATCAAAGTTTCCCCCGATCCAGTACCATGCACAACCACTCGATGATCATTTGCGAGTACTCCATAAGGAGATTCAAGAATCGATTGATGATCCGGGTCGAGTAATTCTAGATGTTCGTACTATTGAAGAGTATCGAGGCGAACAATTTTTAATGAAGCCACCAGAAGGTAAGGAACGTGCGGGACATATTCCCGGCTCTATTCATGTCGAACACTTACTTACCCTTAATGAAGATGGAACTTTTAAGTCATTTGATGAATTAAAGACGCTTTACCACAGTAATGGGATTACCCCTGACAAAGAAGTGTTTTCCTACTGTGCGATCGGTGGACGTTCGGGTTACACCTGGTTTGTCTTGAAGTATTTACTGGGTTATCCCAAAGTCAGGAACTATGATGGTTCGTGGAATGAATGGAGTTGTTTACCTAATGTAGCGATCGAGAAATAAACCCACTATTAGTTTTTTCAATGTTAGTTTCTTCAGAAACTTGACACTAATTGGGAAATTGCTATATTGAGAATATATTGAATCAAGTTGAATCGAATAAATTTTTTCCCACAATGAAAACAGCATTCGTCCTTACTAGCACTACCACTACTACCCACATCGGAGGGTTGTAAGGCGCTGCTTTCAAATAAGTCTTACTATCTTACTTACCCTCCAGACTAATTCTGGGGGGTTATGCTTTTTTAGGCTCCATGTCCAAGAAATCAAAGGGAATATTCATGTTTATGATTATTTATTTTGTATTAAAAACTACTACTACCAGCACTACGATCGCGCCCGGAGGGACGTGACAACTGATTGTACGTGCAATTCATTTGTCCCTCCAAATTTGACTTGGAGGGCTTTTTATTGTTTGAAGATTTATTTTTTACTATTTACATTACAGGAGAAACTAAAATGGCAGATCATCGCGAACTTGCAAAGAATATGGACTTGTTTCATTTTGAAGAACACAGTCCAGGAATGGTATTTTGGCATCCACAAGGATTGAGACTATTTCGCAGCATAGAAGATTTTATGCGACAGGTTTATCAAAATAGTGGATTTGAAGAAGTGCGATCGCCTATCGCCCTGAACCGTTCCCTATGGGAAAAGTCAAAGCATTGGGAAAAGTTTCGTCAGGGAATGTTTGTTGTTGGTAGTGTGGAGGCTGAGCAAGATAATGAATCAGATTTATCTATAATTAGCTCAGACTATGCTTTGAAACCCATGTCATGTCCAGCCCATATCGCTATTTATCAATCCCGCAAACGTAGTTATAGAGAAAATCCCATGCGATTAATGGAATTTGGAATCTGTCATCGCAACGAACTTTCTGGAACATTATCGGGATGTATGCGACTGCGACAATTTGTCCAGGATGACGCTCATATTTTTTGTCGAGAATCTGATGTTCAGAGTGGAGTAAGCAATTTTCTCAAGATGGTGAAACTGGTTTATTCTGCCTTTGGTTATGAGGAATTTTCCCTGCAAATTTCCCTCAGACCAGGGCAAAGACTTGGTTCTGACGAACTATGGGATAAGGCTGAATCTGTATTAATTAAAGCAGTTGAATCTTTGGGACATAATTATAATTTAGCGGCAAATGAAGGAGCATTCTATGGTCCCAAGCTGGAAATTAGTTTGCAGGATAGATTGGGGCGATCGTGGCAATGTGGGACAATTCAAGTCGACTTCAATCTTCCTCAAGTATTTGAACTGGGATTTGTGAATGAATCAGGGGAATTGGAGCGTCCTGTAATGCTGCATCAAGCAATCTTGGGATCCTTAGAGCGTTGGATTGGAATTTTGTTGGAGCACCACAATGGTGCTCTTCCTGTTTGGGTCGCTCCGACGCAAGTTGCTGTTGCTTCCATTTCTGATAAAGCATCTCCTTGGGCGGAAAAAATTGTTTCTCGGCTCAAGAGAATGGGGATTCGGGTAGAACTTCATAATCAAGATCGCACAATCAGCAAAAAAATTCGCGAAATCTCTAAACGCAAAGTACCACTAATTGCCATTGTGGGCGAGCAAGAAGCTAGCAATCAAAGCTTAAATCTTCGGTGTTTAGGGGCTAGGGAGCAGGAAGAAATGAGTCTTGTTCAATTTGAGGAGAAATTGGCAGATATCTTTCCAGCTTTTTAAGCGTATTTATCAATGGCGATCGCTTCCATGTACGATGCTATTTACAATGGTTTCAGAGATATTTCCAGTCTAATTGAATCATGAAACTGAACCAATCATTGAGAAAACTGCACCGTACTATTGCCCCAATTGTTTTGTTACCATTGCTAATCACAGTGTTTACAGGGGTTACCTACCGCATTTCCAAAGATTGGTTCGGGCTGTCTCGCGACCAAGTTCATTTTCTGATGGTTTTGCATGAAGGTGAATATTTTGGACATAAGCTAGAGTCAGTTTATGTCCTACTCAATGGCTTGGGTTTGCTATGGATGTTAGCAACTGGTGGAGCAATGTTGTTTCAAAATTTGCAGAAATTTTTTAAGCGATCAAGAGACTATGTACAAAGTAAGCAGGTACCTCAAACTTCAACAGATTCCGATTCACATTCTGATTGATCCAGCTTTCTCAAATTTTTGGTAAGTTTTGGGTTTTTATTATTTTAGTGGTTGATGCGATCGTCACTAATCCAAAGAAATATATAGTTTAGGATATTTTACTTTCTGAATAATTCATCTTTTCTAGTTCTTGTCTTTTTGTAACTATTGTTGAATGAGTAGTAATAATTTCTGAGTACGCTTTGTGAATCAAAGTTGACATCCACCTTTAAAAGTGGATGTTTTTTATTTCGATTGGTGGAAAATTATCTATTGACCAAGCAAATAAAGAATCTCTCCTTAATTGGACAAAATATGCATTCTAATAATGGGATAAAATTATGATGAATATGAAGAAATATTAAGGCTTGATTTCAATGAGTTGGTTCCTTTCTACCTTGGTAATTATCCTTGCACTACTTATACTCTCACTTGCATTATATCTAATCACCGCTCGTCGTTATCAGTCATCTGACTCCGTCGCCAATTCCTACGACCAATGGACTGAGGATGGTATTTTGGAGTTTTACTGGGGCGAACATATTCACTTGGGTCATTATGGTTCGCCACCACGACGGAAAGATTTTTTGGCTGCCAAATATGACTTTGTACATGAAATGGTGCGTTGGGGTGGTCTAGATAAATTACCCCCCGGAACAACTGTTTTAGATGTCGGCTGCGGGATCGGAGGTAGCAGTCGTATCTTAGCTAAAGATTACGGGTTTGAAGTTACAGGTGTTACCATCAGTCCCCAACAAGTGGAACGGGCTCGGGAGTTAACTCCTGAAGGAATAAACGCCAAATTTATGGTGGATGATGCGATGTCACTTTCTTTTCCCGATGCAAGTTTTGACGTAGTATGGTCAGTTGAAGCTGGACCCCATATGCCAGATAAAGCGGTTTTTGCTAGAGAGTTAATGAGGGTAGTTAAGCCAGGTGGATTGTTAGTTGTTGCGGACTGGAACCAAAGGGATGATCGTCAAAAACCCCTAAATTTTTGGGAAAAGCCAGTAATGCGCCAACTATTGGACCAATGGTCTCATCCAGCTTTCGCTAGTATTGAAGGTTTTTCCGAACTTTTGGAAACGACAGGATTTGTTGAAGGAAAAGTAATTACAGCAGACTGGACAAAAGAAACCCTTCCTTCCTGGTTTGATTCTATATGGCAAGGAGTTGCTCGACCTGCGGGATTGGTGCGTTTTGGTGTATCTGGTTTTATTAAATCTTTGCGGGAAGTACCTACAATTCTTCTGATGCGGTTAGCATTTGGTGCGGGGCTTTGTCGATTTGGGATGTTTCGTGCAGTGAGGGCTAATTCAGTTACTCCATCGGAAGAGACAGTTGCAACCGAAATTGCCCAAGTTTAAGTTGCCCAAATTTAAGATTAATAATGGCAAGAAGTCTCCCGTTTTTACGGTGAGATGGATTGCTTTTATTGCATCATTATACGTGGTAGCGCACCGCCGGTAATAGGACACAGGAGTGGAATATTCGGTCATCAAGATTACTTAACAGTTTTAGTTAAAAATATCTTGTGTCGACGCTCAAAGGTAAAAGCATTACCACCATTTGCATAAACGGAAAAGTTGGGTGGAATAAGCATGATATTGTTATATTGCATGTGGTAAAAATATTGATACGGATTTTGTAGTTGCGACATTATTTCCGTCGCAAGATCTGGCATCGAAAAAAATATAAATTCACCAATCCCAAGAATTAACCAAGCTTCCAATGAGTAATTCCCTTCAAAAAAAGGATTGGGTAAAGCAGTTGATTTGCAAAGTTCGGCAAAGTCGCTGTATGTTTCAATACTCCATTCATAGTATTTAAAAATGCGATTGGGGTTGAAAGTTAAAAATGGCTCAATAACATATGTCCACTGATTTTCGATCGCATCGCTGATTTTGAGAAATTTGAGTGATTCATTGATAAAGCAAGCAACTGCAGCTAGAGGGTTTTCGATTACTAATGCTGGGTGTTCGCCACTTCCACCACCAATTACTAATTGTTTCGGCGAACACTTGAAGTCACCATGTATATCTTCTAGTGGGTGATAGACAGGTAATCCTCCAAAAAGTCCTACAATCTCATGCTTAAATGAATCAATATGACTCATATAATAGTAACTCCACACAAATATTTATTAGACATAGCTTATTAAACATACAGCTTTACATAGTTTCAAATGAATAAACATGAAAATTACCCAGGATTATTATCTAATAGTTGACCTTGAAGCAACCTGTGCCAATGATAATTCTATTTCTCGCCGCAAAATGGAAATGATTGAAATTGGTGCTGTGATGCTTAATTCCAAAACTCTTGATGTAGAAAGTGAGTATCAAACCTTTATTAAACCAATCTTGCATCCCGTACTAACTGAATTTTGTAAGTCTCTGACATCCATCTCCCAAGAAAACGTTGATACAGCTCCTTTATTTTCATATGCTTTAAAAGATTTCCAGTCATGGTTTAATCCTTTTGGAAGTTATCTTTTCTGCTCTTGGGGAGAATATGATAAAAATCAATTTAAGCAAGACTGTAAGTTACATGGTGTCGATTATCCTTTCCCTGAAGGACATTTAAATATTAAGAAAGCATTTTCTGTAGCGATAGATTCCAAGCATAAGTTTGGTATGGATGGAGCCTTGAAAAAACTCGGTCTTCAACTGGAAGGAGTGCATCACCGAGGTATAGATGATGCTAGGAATATTGCCCGTATTGTTCGAGCAATTTTATCCTAGGTTGTGTTTTAAAAGTAATAATTTACACTATTGTTGTAGTTGAAGAAATAATTCAAACAGTAAAAGAAAATCCAGTTAAAGGTTAGGTTGACTACCGCAAGCTCACAATTATCTCACATTTCATTTTTAAATTAATAGTGTGGTTGATTTTGAAATAATACAACAGCTATTTTTCATTACAACCAAGAGCAAGTTGCGACAGTGTTGATGCCTAGCGGCTAGCAAAAGCGTACCCTAGGTATTACATTGTGTTATGAAGACCGAGAATCTCGGCGACTTTATTTCAGGAAGTGTGAATAGACTACTTGGATAATAAACATTAAGCAGATTTAGGATAAATATTTATGGCTTATCATAAGA
>JAAUYH010026700.1_pt1 | contig 13350 bp, 17 predicted proteins | sample 7278061 | NCBI WGS metagenome assembly JAAUYH01 (sample SAMN14350203, study PRJNA611818) | marine sediment metagenome | isolation source: surface marine sediment (0.6m) | place: French Polynesia: Moorea | collected 2018-08
ATCAAGAAAATTTGAAGTTATCAATTGTGGTGCGGCTTGATAAACTGAAGCAAATAAAAACCAATGGTTTTCGTTCAAATCTGCATTGTTTGAGTTTTGAAATGCGATTTGAAATAACTTTCCGACGATTTAACGGCAGCGCATGTGTCGTCACGCAGGCTCAAAGCCTCTATTGGATGGCGGACGGAAAACAGTCCTCCTTTTTGCAAGGACGACGGAATCTTGCGAGGATTAAACGCTTTCCAAGGAGTGGTAACACGTATTCAGGCCTAATTTTCAGTTTGTTTTCGTAATACATTTCAAATCAATATTCTCGATAGTAAGCCAGTGCAATTCATATCAATTTCTTATCCCTTCGATTTTGCAAATCTTCGAATGCTCCAAATTCGACTTTTTAGTTACTTCGGAAATCTCGCCCAAAAATTTGTTTGTCTCTCTTCTTTATACACGGTTCAATATATTTCAGAAATTCGAACTTATGTTTCTTCGTTATGTTGGAAACCGTTCTCTCTTTTTCTATGACTGGGGATGACTAAATTCCAGTTATCGTAGAAATATTGAATTCTGGCTTGCATGAGCCGTTACCATAAATCTATCTTATTCTTTTTACACTTGATTATGCTTTCTCCGTATCAACATCTTTTCACAGACCATCCTCACTGACATGCGCCCTTACCGTCGTTGCGACGCGCTTAGGCGCAACACTATGGCTCGTGTCCAGAAGAACAAGAATCCGGCTTATATGTACGTTAAACCGGTGACACTACAACCGCAACGCGCTCAAGCGCTTGATGAGGATAACGCTAAAGCATGTTTGCGACGTCTGCCGCGACCCAAAGAAGACTTTACTCTGCATAACCTCAGCACTGTTACGACGCTCGTGTTTTTACTTCTTCGAGTCAAGACTGTGCATGATACGTCTAAGCGCCATTAGGAAGGTATGGTGAATATCAAACCTCCGAAGTTTGAGTGGGAGACCCCCGAAGGTAATGGAAGTGCGCTTGCTCGACAAGAGAACTTGTTGCACTACCTCGAGCAGCATCTTCCGCTCATCTAGCGTTATTGGTATCGAATTCGCTCAAGCGAGTCGGGCATGAAACGTTGGTCAAAAGCGAACCGCAGTAGAGGTGACGCTCATCGCACCTGGCGCAAGTTGAACAATGTGATTGCGAAGGAATTGAGTAGACGCGAGAGCGAAGTTTCGTCCTCTATTCCAGGAGTTAACACTTCCTGTGCTCAAGCGCAAACATTCTAAAACGATTTGCTATTGAAGTGAAGCATAGCGAGCGTGAATTTTCCGCAGAGGATCTTGGTCTCCGCAAGCCGACTGTCAAAGATAAGCTGAAGGATGCCGCCACTAACGCCTAACAGTCGAATGATGTCGCTAAAGCGAAGAAGATGCAGGACCACTTGGACCGAAAGTTAGCGCTCGAGCGCATTAAGCGGCGTGCAAAGAAGGCTCGCAAACGTATCCTGAAACAGTGTCGTGCGCGCATGGATACGCAAGTATGAAACCGGCGTTGGGTACCAAAACTAAGAGTCCCTTGAACGAATTCTATCAGAAACATTGTTTCATCGATGAGATAGTACGTAGTATCGTATGTGTTCCGTCTTGCTCCTCTGACGTTGCTTGAGTGGCTGTTATCTCTTCATTCAGTAAATTCGCATGAGCGACATGTCGTGTTTCCAGAAATGGTGGAGGATTGTTCGCTTTGTAGCTCTGTTGAATTACCTAAGAGGTACAGGGTATGGAATCTAATTGGTCACTGACAATCGCCCCGGTATCGTGGGAATGTGACACGCTGAGGACATATCAGTCAGCAGTGGAATCACTTCGGTGATATTTCGTTGATTGCGCTTAAGCGCCCCCTGCCTCCCAGCATCCTTTTCCGTCACTATTTTGTATTATTCCAGCCACATACTATTATTGGATATCACAGAACTCTTGATTTCATTCCAGCTTCGCTCAGGTGCTATCACCTCGGTTTCGCACCTCCGCTTTCCTAATTTCGCTCAAGCGTTCTTCACGCATCAATAAGTAAAACTCCTGTATGGCACGCATTTCAGCCAGTCTTGCCTGCATTCTTTGTCGCTCGTAACATTCGCTTCGCGCCTAAGCGAACCAATTCGTGTTATCCTTTAACGTCTGAGCGTGTATTGATTTCTTCATAGCGCGTAAGCGCTTTCTGTCTGCGTATTGTTTTCACCTTCCTGCATAAGTTTGTGGGATATTGCAGTTGTCCTCGGACTCTGCCTTCTTCGCGCACATTTCAACAGCAAAATATGGATCCGATACTTGCACAAATTGTTCCTAGCATAGGCAATGATGTTCGTGGAAGCTTCCTGACCCCATCGAGCGTAGATAAATCGTGTTGGACTTTATAAAAGCCTCTGCGAATCCACCAGCACGATTCCTGTCACAAACGCTCAAGCGGAATCTACAGAAAATTGGAATGTTGCATCGATTCTCTGTGGTGATAGTGAATTTCATCTCTTGCTTGATTCCTACTTTTGTTCGAGTTCTATGGACGGCGCACTGTCTGGCTTTTGACCTCTCATCTAGGACTCCCTAAATATGACATGGGCGCCGAAAACGCATCATCATTTCGTTGATTGGCCTTACCGGGCAGTATCGAGAAGACCGCATCTCAAACGGCGGCAAGGTAAGGGTCCCACAAGACCTTATGTAAATATAGAAGGATATCCAAGGCACGTTGCCTTGATGCTGATCAAAGACACGCTCAAGCGTTGGCTCTAAGACAATCGAGGATTTTTGTCCTCATAGGTGGTCCTAGCGCTCGAGCGCCTACAACGCAAACCATCAAATCCTATGTCCTCTGTTTTGGTGAGATGCCATGTCGGAGTTCAGACCGTAACTGTGTAATTCACGCGGCTTGCAAAGCAGCGTACTTATTGTTCGGCGAAGCGAAGGCATCATCGATGAGCGCTCAATTCGTGCAGGCTGCTCGAAGAGCTTGGCAATGAACTCGTCCTCACGACGAAGCGAAAGCGGAAAGTGGGGATTCCACAAGTGTGGGCGACCTCGGACCTGTTTTTCAGGAGTTGTGAGGTGAGTTATCCATAAAAAAGGTGAATAATTCCCTCCTCATGATCATCGAGCAACTTGGAATACCTGGTTCGATTGGTTATTTGACAAGGGAATCTATGGGCATGTTTATCTTTCTCGGTTGTATGAAACTGGTGTGGTTGACCGCCTTGTGGTACTAGATGCCAGGAGGTAGCCTAGTCTTATATACGATTCGTGCGACGCATACCCATTAATTCCTTCCTCTCAATCTCTGTCCCACTGTGGTGGTCCAGATGTAGTCAAGCTCAAAATCATCCAACTGTACTAAGCCATTCGTGACAGGCGCGCTGGGGAGAAGCCTAAAAACTTGAAGAGACAACTACTGCCAATGTCTCGAGTGTTGAAGCTGCAGCGGGAAGATGACTATTAAATGAACTGATTCTTGTGGTTCTATTCTTCCTTGTGCCCTGGGGGCTCTCGGGCAGTGGGATGCATCAGATTTCTATTTTTTGTTTCGATGACGTCACTGACTTCTAACAATCAGAATTGTCTAATACCTGCCGTCGCGCAGTCAGTTTCCAAAGTAAATCAGCCACCATCGTTCCTCGTCGCATCGCCGATATTTCCGATCGTCAAAACCCTATCCGCCGGAGTCTTATATCAGCCGTTAACTTCATGTTCGCTCTACGCTCAAGCGCAAACCTAATCCTTGACTTCTTTCTCGCTCCACACTCAAAAATAAACCCAAACCTTCCGCTCAAGCGCAAAAACTAACACTTTTCTAAGACTACGATCTCATGTCGTCTTCCGTACCTCCATCATCGTTTGGTGGCTCTGAAATTGTTCCACAAGTAATCCGAGTCGCTTCAATGACTCAATCTCCAGTGTCACCTCATGACAGCGATCCCACTCTACCCGAACTTAAGTCTAAACGACTTTGTCGCTGCATTATAACTAACCATTTGTACTATTCTAGCTCCAGGTGCCGTTGAAGTGCCTTTGAATACAACGGTAAATGATTCTCCACTACCTGATAGAACTGCAGAATTGCCGCACGGTAATTTGGCTGAAGATACTTCCGTCGAGCTTCATATCCGCGACCGAGTCATCATAAATTCAATAGTGAACTTTTTGAACGGAGTTCGCGATCCGTATATTCGTGAACACACCTTCTTTCTGCTTCGCTCTAATCTCTGTTTAATGGTGGAAGTTCCCACTGCAGCCACCTGCTTGCAGGAATATGAGCATAGAGGTCCTTCGATATTTGTCTGGCTGCTGGGCATGGTCGCCAACATATGCCGAACCTCGGAGGGTTCCCGCTGTAAAGCGTACCTGGATACCATCTTCAAGGGATTTACGGACGGTCTTAACCCAGATTATAGATATAAACCGAGTGTTCTCAATCAGTACCCTTTTTCTTGGTTTCTGGCATTGCTAGATCGTCATTGCCTTCCTACTCCATCTGGATTCATATGGTTGTGACCGTTCGGGGAACCACCATTCGGTATGCCCGGTGGTATTTGTTTTTCGTGTCTCTTGGTTTATTCAACTTCCCTTGGGTGCCTGGGGATTAGTAAAGATGGCCTGCTCTGTGAGATAATCGTGTCAGGTATCGGTTGCACTTCAGTTAGAAATTCTGCAGCCCCGGACATTCTTCAATTTCATTGATTCTTCCGCTATTTAACTGCTCGCCAGCCGCGTTATAGGAATTACGGAAAGGCCGTTTAAACACGAACCCAACACTATTTATGTACAACATCATCTGGTATCCGATATTTGTTTTCAATACTTGCACTCTGACTCATTGACAAACCAAATGTAACTTATTTTAACTACTAGTTGCGTCTAACTTTCTTCTTAGGATTCCTCAGGTCCTGGATAGAACCAGAAGGAGTGCATAGCCTGGGAACTTGATCTCTATTATGCACTGTTTCATAGAGAATCGCATCATTAAGTGACCTTGGTACATGCCCATCGACAGGTTGGTCGTTATTCAGACCTCTGCCCACACTTTTTGGGTGCGATGAACCTGTAATATTTGATGCACGGCATAATTCGAGTAAATCGAGTTCCAACTTGTATCTCACTGCAGCACAGATAATATAAAGTGCATGAGTTCTTGAGAATAAACGCCGTTCTTCGGCGCCAGAGACTTCGCATTCCTTGCACTTCAGTAGTTCGTGTTTCACTGCTTGAGCGGTAGACATTATCCTGGACTGCACACCAACAGATTGAGCGCGCTGAGGATTCACTCTCGTCGATAATTGCCTGGCTGCATCTCCCCTAAATTCCTTGATCGGTTCTTCTTCTTCTCCGATTTTTTTCTCGGAGCTTAGCCTCATGAACGCACTTGTTGAAAATAAATTCCCTGACAGACAAGGTGAAAGAGTCTTCCGTCTTCCATTTCCAGCAAATCAAGCACTTATTGGAATTAAGCGCGATGAAGATGGGTCGATCTTTTGGTCCAGCGTTTGATCTTCCTGTGTTCATGATGAATCATCCTTCGTTGAATTTCGGGAATGGCGGTCAGGTTATAAGCTCGAGAGACGGCTTTCTATTGGTTGTTGGTCGATGCAAGTCACTCATGTGACCCGCTATTGTCTTCATTAATTGGTCCTTTCGGCTATATCGAATATCCGGTCGCTCTCGGGTCTGATATCCCGTTCCCACTTCTTTCCCCAACCGCCACCTACGACTATCATTCTGCTTGCCAACATGCCTAGCCGCCGCCAAGGAAACTCGGCTAATTCTCGGAAATCAGATTCAGCGCCGACAAATGTTCCGGTATCCGCTCGAGCGGCTCTTATTGGCTTAATTTTCAGCCGCGGCGGAGCAGAACTTGCCCGCCTAATATCTGAAGAAGAAGCTGTCGGTGCTTCCTCCATAACGTGGTTCTCGCCGGCATACATTGTATTAAAATAGTCGAGTCTTCCACAGGGATGTATCCGTACTGCTGGAGTACTATAAATACTCTTCGACTGCCTAATCTTGGTTGGAGATGGAAGGATGGGTTGGTCGCCGTTAGCCGTAGGCTATCCCTGCAGGGAAATTTCTTGTGTTTCTGGCCAACCGGGTACAGGAGGCAGCCCCTCGTTCGTTGGTCCCACCTCTGGCTCGCGAAATTATGATAATTTTATTCCTGGCCACCAGCGACTCAAGCGCTCAACGCACATTGTTTGATTTCTAAACTATGTTTTTGCATTTTTCATGGGCCTTACAACTCATTTTCTATACCAACCCTTTTGCTTATAAAGCGGTTGTTCATATAACCAGAGAAGAACATCCTAGCAATTCTTTTCACCATTGGAATGTTGCTCATCCCTATCTTGGTATCGACGTAAACGCCTGGAGTGCACAGGTTTTCTATACTTCCTTCTTGGAGCGTTTTCCAACACATAACGTGGGTGTGCAGCTGATATCACCTTAAAAGGACCCAGCCACATTCTGGCTTCAAGCTTGGATCCTTCAGGTTACTTGCCGCCTCTTAACAACACCCTATCATCAATCTGGTAGAGCGCTTCTTTTTGAAGGGTGCAGGGCGCTAAGCTTTCAGCACGGTTTATCAAGGTCAGTGCCAGCTCGACAGGTCGAGCGTTAGGCAATACTTCTTGTCCTGGGATTGCGCCAGACGATTCAATCGCGAACCTATGTTTGACTCCGAACATTATCTCGAAGGGTGCCAGTCCATCTGGTCCTGGTCTACGTCTGTATCCATAAAGTATCTTCTAGAGGGATGCGTCCCACTCCTTGGATTCGCTCCGAGTGAGGTTTTGTAACGCCTTCTTCAAGGTAACGACCGTGCGTTCGACTACGCCCAATACCTTGGGGATTGTATATCGATATGCACTTCCACTGGATGTTGAATCGATGTGGGGAATTTTGTACCGCCTAGCAGTCAAACTTTAGGTCATTGTCGCTCGAGATGTATTGCGGTGGACCGAACAACATGATTATTTCTTTCTTGACAAATTCCATCACACCGAGCGAGTTAAACAAATCTGCTGGTATCGCCCAAGCTACAGGCCACTTCGACATTTGTTCGACCGTTACGATTATCTATTGGTTCCTCACATTCGTCCGAGGTAGCGGTGCTTCAAAGTCTATGCACCATGTGTGGAATAGTCCGCTACTTTGGATCTTACCCGCAGACTCTTTTCGGTTCATGGTTTTTTTCTGACAGGTATCACAGCTGTTCACGAAGCTCGCCACTTCATGTCGCATATTGGGCCACTAGAAATGATCTCTCACAAACGAGTATGTTTAATTGAAGTCCCAATGCCCGACTTCATCGCGCAGACCTTTCAAGATGCTCTCCCGCATTCCCATGTGGGGTACAAACCGGATCCCTTACTTAGTGCGGCGGAACAATCTTTCATCATGAACCATGAAGTCCTTCGCTTTTTTCTGGAACTCGGGCGTAATCGAAATAGACTCATCCACTACCGAAAGGTTTTCCAAGTAATGTGTGATAGCCTTCAGGTTTTCTTCAAATTGCTGATTTTCATCAATAACCATCAATTCGACCGGTCGGGATGAGAAATTGGCGCAGGCGTTATCGCGTCCCGCCCGATAACAAATCTCGAAGTCGTACTCTGGGAGTAGGATGAACCAACGCGCGATCCGCCCATGAGGATCCTTTATATTGAAAGCATACTTGAGTGCTTGGTGGTCAGTGTATAGTTTGAATCTATTCGAAGTCACATAATGTCGGAACTTCTTCAAGGCGAAAATAACACGTAGTGCTTCTCTCTTAAACGCCGAATAATTGGATTCGGCATCAGATAGAGCTCGACTAGCGTAATGTATGGGATGATCTCTACCATTGTCGTAGGCTTGGGAAAGAACAGCATCCAAAGCTCTACTGGAGGCATCGGTGGATACTACGAAGGGCTTTTCATAGTCTGGATACTCAAGTGCTGGTGCTGATGTCAGCTTCACTTTCAGTTCTTCAAACGCGGTCTGCATTTCTTCAGATCATACAAACTTAACTTTGTCTGAGATCTTCTCACTCAATGGCTTGGCTATCTTAGAGAAGCCTGGTATGAATCTTCGAGAATATAATGCGAGGCCGAGAAACGATCTAAGCTCCTTACGCCTGGTTGGGGGTATGGCATCTCTCACGTTCTCCTCCTTTTGATCGTTAACGTGCACTCCATTTTTGTCGACAACATGTCCTAAGAGCTCCACACTCGGTTGCATGAACGAACATTTTTTGATCCTCAACCTTAATCCGTTGTCGTTCAGTATTCAAAATACATTCTCTAAGTGCCTCGCGTGTTCCTCAATGCTCTTGGAAAAAATAACCACGCCATCGACATAACATCGTACATTATCGACTTTCAGGAGGATCCTGTCCATCATTCTCTGGAATGTGGCCTGCGAATTCATAAACCCAAACGGCATTACTTCAAATTGGAATGTTCCATTTCTACATATGAAGGCCGCTTTTTCCTTTCAAGTTTCATCCATCTTGATCTGCCAATACCCTTGGAATAGATCTATCGTCATGAATGCTGAGCTTCCTCGCACGTCATCCAGAATTTTGTCCACTCGAGTTAATGGCCAGCGGTCTGCATGCATAAAGGAATTCAACTTTCGATGATCAACACAGAACAGTGGGGATCCGTCATTTTTCGTTGCAATAACTACCGGTGATGTCCATGATGACTCAACTGGAGTGATAATACCTGCCAAAAGCATTCCATCAAATCTTTTGTGAACAATCTCATTATGAGAGTGCGACATTCTCCTTGCCTTCTGTTATATAGGATTCTCTGACGTCAATTCAAAATGGTGAGTGACCGATACTGTTGATTGCCTCACGTCCTCAAACGAATTGTCAATTACTTCTGGATGGTCTCTGATGATCTTCTTGACTGCTTCGAATTCAGATGCGAGAGTTTCTCGTCCACCAATTGATCTTCATCACTGCTTTCTGTCTTCTTTTCAGGTTCGTTCGGCATCAAAACCAACTCTTCTATCGAGTCCCCTACTTCTTGTTCATCTTCATCAGCGCTATCTGATGTGAACTCATCTCCAGAAGTATTACCATTTTCCCGTTCGTACTCATGGTTTGAAATTTCGGAGTCTTCTCCGTAATGGATCTTAAATACCATGCGGTAATAATCCGGGCGAGCTCTGAGCTGAATGATAGTTAGCGAGCCGATAAGGATATCGTAGGGGGTCTCCTCTAGTACGAGGAAATGTATAGTTACTACTAGCTCTCCCAAGCTTATCAGAACCGCGTTCAATGTTCCCACACATTTTTCCGAAGCACTGTTCGCAACTTTGATAGACCGGTTCGTTGTTTGCATACGGAGGTGTAGTTTCTTCATCATCTTATGTGACATAACGTTTGGTACAGCACCCGAGTCAAACAGTGCCATCGTGGATTCAGAATATACTTCTACCCGGACCAGAGAATGTTGGGACATCGATACTCCATGAAATTCGTCCTCTCCGTCGAAGTTCACAATATCCATCCCATTTTTCCTGATAGAATCCTTTGCAGTTCATTCCTGGCGAAATCAATGTCTCCAGGTGCGATATGGCCGAAGGTAATACCAGCTTGGTCTTGGAGCAAGTTATTGATCTGATCATACTTCTCAACTCTCTTCCCAAGTTCAGCGATTACCATCTTGCCTGCAGACTTTTTTCCACTCTTTTTGCTCTTGGAAGCCTTACGAGTGATCGAGAAGTCGGGGTTCATCCTCGCAGCAATCCTTCGCTTCACCTGCGTTTCAGTGCAGGAATCGATGTCGTTCTGCATCCTTTGCTGAATAGTGAGTGTCTCTCCATCTGCGGGTCTTTTGAGCGCTGCCACGGTATTTTCTTCTTCAACACGATCATCTTCTATCACGAACATGATATTATTCTGCCCAGATGGCCCAGCTCCCTTGGCTTTGGTGGGCTCAGTGTTCTTGTCAAAGCTCACATCTTGCTTTTCTACAGCTTCGTTACTTCTCTTGATGAAACAGTTTTCAGCAGTGTGGCCAACCCGGTGGAAATATGTGCACGTAGGTGTTTCGTTCGACACTCAGAAGCTCCATGACCATTTTTACTCTATATGTAACTCTTAATTTCTAGCTCCATCCTACAATGCGACGCGTAATGACCCTTCTTACCACACTTGTAGCACACCGGCTCCGCCTGCTTCGGAGCTTGCCTTGGTTGCTTCATCATCATCAAATGGAGATTTTCGACCTGCTTGCACAGCTCATCAATCGTTGCTTCCTTCGGGTCCTTGTCGAACTTCTTTGTCTGCTGAAGGATCGAGTTCGTCGTTCCATCCAGCATTTTAATGTTTTCGGCATATTCCAGACATGCCTTCTTTATGCCTTCATAGTTCTTGGATCCTTTGAGCAACACAAACTGGAAAAACATCTGATCAGACTTCAGATCATCTCTGAGTACCTCGAATTTAACATTATCGCCTACTTTCGCTTAATTGTAGACGTTGTCCGCCCTTGATAGGAAGGTAGGAATATCTCCTCCGTCATATCGAAAGGTAAGCGCTCCCCTCATTATCTCGGAATCGGTCTTCTGAGTCGAGAACTTCTCCAGAACCACTTTCTTTACTAGGTCGTAGTCCTTGGCTTCTTCAGTGAGTGCATTGTCCAGAGTGAAGCGATCAAGGTAGAAGTCAAAGGCTGCATCACTTAGGTAGGCCACTATCTTTTCAGTTCTCTCACTATCCGGCAAACTCTTGGTCACAACATTCTCGTAGAGATAGAAGAAATTTTGGGCGCCTTCACTACCCTTCAACGTTGTCAGCTCATTAGAAGTATTCATCACAACTCACGTCGAGACCACCAATGTAGTTTCAGTTTTCTACACAAAACAAACCACTACAAATAGAAGGTTGAAAATTTACTCGGAGTGAGTTAACAGTTCTCCAAATTATCTGAACTCCCTGTTTATTGATTCCGATCGCTACAAATATCCAGTCCGCATTCGTAGGAATCCAAGCTTTGCAGCCACAGAATAATGTTTTCTTGGATAATTCGTAGAGATATTAATCCTTTGCCATACTTCTATCTCGGTATTTTCCGTTCTACAATTTTTCGAAACCGAAAATTCACCTCAGCCGGCAGAGAGAGCGAATAATAAACGATGTAGTGGCATCCTCCAAATTTCCATTCAAAAAGCATAACTGATCTTTTGGTACTATTCATTTCCGACAATATACGCCATTCAACTTTTTTGACAATCGAAAACAAGATTTCTTTGACGTATAGTCGACTACAACGGTAGTTATGCGTAGAAAATTTGCGGTAGTACCCATTCTACACACAAAATAATGGTACATTCGTCATCACAGTGAGTTCAAGATATGGCAACACAGCTTTTTCACTGTCACTTTACGTATCTTCGAATATTTCTTCTGATTAAGGACCTCCCTGAGACTCTATTTCAGTAGTTAGTTTGTGACGGGCTTCGGCATAGATCTACTGTTGTGACTTTTAACACACACATTAATGATCAAATGGATTAGCACAGCCTGTTCCTTTCTGCACACGCACTTCTGCTGGACTGTTTTTGTACTGACTTCCGCTAGGACACTGGTACACAAGGTACCGAACCTGTCTCCGAACATCAGAACCGCTTGCTGAAATGACTCTGTTCTCTTGACGCAGAACAGTCATCAAAGATTGAACGCACTGCTTCTTCGTGGGTTTTTGCATGCTTCTGCTAAGATTTAATGAAGAAAAGAGTGAACACGGAAGTACTACTATTAATACTACGGTCACTGCAATGAATTCCAATGAATTGCAACGAGTGCAATGAACGCTCTACCGCATTGTAATAATTGCAATGAACGCTTCGCCTATTTCAATCATTGCAATGATTGATCCTTAGAAAAATTGCTGTTTATGGCATCCTATCCCTGACTCCCATGTGTGTTCCATTCATTCCACAGTAATACAGATGAACTGAGCAGTGTGATACTGTTCTGTAATTTCAGCACTCTAACTACAATAGAATCCCAATCTGTACTTCTCAGTACGCGAGCACGAAAAACCGCCTATTATTATTTCGGGGATTGTGTCACAGTGCGAAGAGGCCCTTACTAATTTCTGAACGAAACTACTTTTATCTACTTCTTCATAACCTAAAACCTGAAATTCATGGAATCTCTCACTATGCCCAATAGGAGACCTGCCGCACGTTGGCCACGAACATCCGGCTATTTCGCGGCCGACCATCTTAAAAGATGGTAGACTTGTTGAGAACGAAAACCACAATATTTCCATGTTAACGGCAATATCTGCATGCAAATGCTCATACAGTATTCTGGCATGTCGCGTCAGAAAAGTGCTAAGACGTCAAACAAGGCACCGTCCATCATAACAAGTTGCTTCCTTTCTTCTCGTGAACTTTAAACATTCGAGTATACGCTTTAAATTCGGCTTACTAGATAGAACAATACAATAGACGTTTTACTGATGATCATCACGGTCAGTTTCGACACTTTTTTGAGCTTCGCGCACTCCAAGTACTGTGCTCTTTGTGCACATTATGCATTCGTTCGGCGCTTGATTCACTTCGTTTTCGAACATGGATCATTGCTTATACCAGACCATCAAATACAGTCGAATTCGGACCACGATCACATTTGCGTAGTAGTTGTGGATATGAGTTTTTGAACGCTTCACGTTATGACTGATTACTATCTCGGACAACTTTTTGCGATTCAGATCATTTTTCACTGCTGTTTGTTCTGCCCGTCTACTCCCAACACAATAACTAGTCATCTTCAAATCTATATCAAGTTCCCGCACACCAGATGTCGACTCAATTCAGACATGACTTGCAGTTGCCGTTCTTGAGTCAGTCAGACTGGTCCTACTCGTATTTACCATAACTCTCAGTGTAGTGAATGAGTCCGATTTTTCATCCCACTGAACCCCGAAATCCACACAAAATTGTGAACAGATCCTTCCAATTATCGCACGGATCTATGTAGTACGAAGAGAACAAAACTAGGCGATCTACACGACACTGTCCCTGAACGCCCTTGTTCTATCATCCACACTTGTAGCTGAGGCGCGGATAGGACCTGGACAAATCAAAACTGTGGATGAAGAAAAACGAACTGGCAATTAAAAGCCATAACAGTATGCAGGATGCGAAAATGAGTACCGGGGTACAGCTGTCTCGAGAGCTTTGAGCTGACGATATCGTCAGCCATACACACACACACATACGCGCGCGCGCGCGCGCGCACGCAGGCTCCAGTTTAGCTGATCTTGAGTTGCAGAGCTGATTGTCGTGATCGATATACGGGTTGACATCAGAATTGTAGACACACATACAAGACA
>JAAUYH010031934.1_pt1 | contig 13350 bp, 6 predicted proteins | sample 7278061 | NCBI WGS metagenome assembly JAAUYH01 (sample SAMN14350203, study PRJNA611818) | marine sediment metagenome | isolation source: surface marine sediment (0.6m) | place: French Polynesia: Moorea | collected 2018-08
CTTGACGGTTTAGATGTTCCGAACTCGTTGTTCGATCCTACTGCAGCCAAGAAAGCAGGCATCTATGACTAAGCGAACCTTCGACAATCAAGGCTTCGAACAAATGCTGTACTCTAGTGTACTGCGTACATTCGAACTGTAAATGGTACTGTATGCGTTCGAGTGAAAATAATGATCCTTTACTATGCGGCAATATACCGTACTGTACAAATCGAATCTTACAGTGAATTAATATCGAATACTGATTCGATACTTCGCATTACTCGTTACTAAACACCGCTGAATGAACTTCGCACGCTATAGTAGTTCTGGGAATGATACCAGGCCTCATATCTAAAGTTAACTAATGCTAAAGCGAGTGGGTCGCAATTTTCCGTTAGTTTTCGTATTGGAGCTCGTGCTTGCTGCCCTTTAATCATTTGCTGACGACAAAGTATGAGGATTCGCATCTCATTATCTCATAATATACAAAAAATTAAATTCGATCTTTCTGAAATAAATTTTCGTCGCTCGGAAGATGAGACAAACTAGATGGAAGATCTTGGTCTAAATTATGAAATAAAGCAGTCTTAGAACCGATTAGTAGTTGTGCCATAGATCTTTGCGCTCCAAGATCGTAGCACAACGATTCAAAGTAAATTAAGTGGCATAGACTCGAAACGATTTCAATACGTAGAGCACCGAATACCCCATGCTCTGTAGGTCAGGGATTGTAGAGAAGTCCGGCAAGCTTTAAGGAGTAAAAGAAACCATTTAGCTGAATTTCTGAAGAGACAATCAGGCAAATTTTAGGCTTGCGAGGAAAAAACTATCATTACGTCGTGGGCGTTTCCAAAATTCGATGGAATTCGTGAAATAGAAATTCAATTCTGGAGCCCTGCAGAATTAAATGACGATCGTGAGTGAGTGTGTGTGTGTGTGACGAGGAGATTTATGTAAGTAGATGGGTACACAAAATTCTTGAATTTACTTTATAGTATTGTATTGCAGTTCCATGTCAGTTTTAATGGAAGAAAGTATTGCACTGGAGTTCCAATAAATCACAGAACCACGCTCTCGCGCGGATATTGTCTGGCATGATTTGAATCTAAATTGGATCAGAAATCACTTAGGACAAGTGATATAGCATATTGTTTTTGTGAGGGCTAATACAAAATCCAATTCTCCGCAGTATTTGGATTTCATCGGAATAGTACGGTGTTCTTGAAATACACGAAACATTTGTACCCCGTTTTCAACTTCAACCACAATGTTTCATAGAATCTATACGATGGAAGAACGGCAGGCCTAGCATCTCATAGGAACCCGACTCTGAATAGAAGTTCCACACAAGTTTGGTCGGCATCGAAGAAGAGCCAATCTGGAAAGCCGTTCACAGCTTCCGACAATTCATCAAAAATGTAAACAGCGCTCATAGTGTCGCCGAGAACTTCATTCCAGAAACGTTTTGGCGTGACAGGTTGATAAAGAATCGATGCAACGCTACGAACATGCGACATTCTGCGGAATTTAACCACACATAGGTAAATTTCGTGAGCGACAACCATCTTTTGATTGTGTATCATGGCTTGTTGCTCGATCGCGACCATGCAACATGTCTGACCAGTCGCTACAGCTCCATCTAATTCGTCAGCCCGACTCAGTTCAGTTGAAACGAAATCAGGCACGTTAACAAAACTTTCATGGCCAAAAAAGAATCTTAATGTGTGGCTAGATCGAATTGTACTGACACAAGTAACTTTCGGTGAGTCACTCCTGAAAGAATAGAACCAACTAAGGGTATCTCCTGACTACGAACAGCCCACACAACGGCCTATATCGACTGATTAGACTTCCGATAAGCCAGCGACAATGTCCTTGACCATTGAAAATTATCAGGCTCTACAAGCCGAATCAATTCCTACGTTGCTTTCAACTTGGCAAACGGAACTCCATGCACCTGCAATGCATGAAGTGCTGATAACAGTTTATCATGGCCATGATGAACCGTAAGGTTCATACCATAAAGAAGTGGTAAGTCCGACAGAACTAACACATGTCTGAATGAGAGCAGAGTTGATGTAAGTCCTGCAGCAGTATGTAAGCTAGTAGAATAATCGTTCCCAGTTACTCTCTCGATCTCACCAAGACCCTATTACCTTGCTCATGATTGCCATTCAGTTGTTTCGTGTGCCACGGTTGTAGCCAATTTCTTCATCCGTTCATGGCTGTCTCATAGCACATGCTTGTATACTTTCCGTTCTTTAGTCCCATTTTCCTCTGCTCCCTCCTACAAAATCAAATCGTTCCAAACGAAGACATATCAAACCTTCTTCTCAAATACATTCCTCAATCAGTCTCTTATCATGGTGAAACATACCACAAACTTCATTGTCCATGCACCAGCAAAAATACGGCATCTATTCTTTCACCAGTCTGGCTGAGTCGTTGAAATCTGTATTGTCGTCGTAAACATGCGCTTTCTCCATGCCGTCTAAGAATGCATAGCTATCGAGGTCTTCCGAGCATGTAGTATAAAAGAATACAATATGGCGCGCTATTTCGTGAACTAGAACCAGACAGAGCAATTCTCTCCGCTTGACTAATTTTCGGCATATACTTGCACAAAATTTTATCAAGGATGCCAAATCATCAACAATTCCGAATTGACAATCCAAAGTAAGTTGATCGATTGGACCGGAACACTCGAAGATACTCTTTTCTTCGCCACATACGCTGTCGAAAATTACACGATGCAACCGGTTACCAAGTGTCTTCAAGCGAGCATTTGTGTATCTTTCTTTATCAGATACCTGCTTCTATATAGCAGGGAATTTCAGCTCTTCTGGCGCTTCGTCGAACCCATTTCAAATGCGATTGTGTAAATCTGTAAGTACAGCAGAACCGTTCCGTCGACATATTCGAGCTCGAACTCTCTGCGCTATTTCGATCTCAGGAGCTCTTCCACTCCCAAACCTCCTTCTTTCAGTCCTTGCGCCTTAGAGAAGCTAAGTTTCTGCTTGTCGCCGGAGTAACAGAAGGTCTTGCACGTGACTTCGCTTTGCGCCATGTTTTCTTGTAAACTGGTTTAGTGATTTCGGTCAAGTCCTGTTCTTCGTGCATTTTTGATGCGTGGTTGAAATCATTTAGTAAAGCATAACGTAAGGAAATCCGATTTAACGCTTTCAAAAATAAAGCGTAAAATGCAGGAAATTTTCAAATATGTAGTCGAATTGGTTTCATATCGAAAACATAAAATGTTCAGATAAGGATCAGGATCTCGTAGCACTTTTTGTATCACATGGGCTTTATCATGCCAAAACGGAGTGGTACAGCTACTTTGTAAAGATGAGGCCTGTAAAATATAGAGTCTGAACTACGCAGAAATCGTATTTAAACATCAAAACACAGACATCTCTGAAGTGAGTTATGAGTTAGAAATCACTTTTTACATCTCGCCTACGCTCCCTCTTAGCGATCTTTGACTTACACTCACAGTATGGATCGTGTTCACAAAGTGAATTGATTAAATTTAGGAATCGGAATTGGATGGTGCAACTAAGATCAGACCAGCAAAGAATAAATGCAGCAGTTTTATTTGAAATTCGATATTCGACAATTTGTTCATTCTAAAATATCTGTATCTAACGTAATAGGTACTGCCGAAATTTCAAGAGCTAACACAAGTCAACTTTTAATGAGTTTCGAACGCAATACATAGCCATTCTATTGGTCAAATTAGAATTCGGCATGAATTTGAAAAAATTCTTTAATGATATTATACTAAAGGACTTTACTTGATTCAAACAATTGGTTGATGAACTCCTATTTGCGGCTTCTTTTCATACGTGTCCAGTAGTGGTTTTAAATATGAAGGCGTCATCTTATCATACTTATTTTTAGTCCATATAAAATCAAGTTCTCGCCAACTTGAAGGTCTCAAGTTATATGATTCTGAATCGTACTCTGTAGTTCTCTCACTACTGCTCTGTACAACGGAACTTGCTGAGTTACTTCTTTGTTCATTTGGGAATTGCCAAAGTCGACAAGTGCTGTGATTATGCAAACCATGTCAGTGATAAATGCAATACTCTACCGCAGCTTGCTCATTTTTCGATGATACAAGCGATTGTACATTGGGCCAGCTATTGTGGAACATATGTTTAGTGAATCTTTAACAGTGCTACCAAAATGCTGCAAACGTCATTTGGTTCTCGAACACTTAATCAAAAGGACTTGGATGATTGTAAATGTCGACAGCGAACTGTTCAACTATCGCTTGCTGTTTTGAGAAATTCAACTTTTCCAATCCGGAAATACCTACCCAGAAGCACATGCGGAAAAACTATTTGAACGTGCCCATCCTCGTAAGATGAGTCGAAACCTGTTTTCTTGGATGCCTCTTAGAAATACTCAGACTTACTTCAGTGTAACCTCATTGTACATTGTCAATAATTACTAAAGTATCAGAATATGACTTGGGAATCCGCTTCCTTTCTCGTGCACTTTTTCTGGTTTGGTTAACACTTTCCGATTCGCTATCATTTTCTTTTCGCTACTACTTGATACAGGAACCTTTCTCACCTCTTTATCGAAGACTAAACTATTCAGAATGAGCGTATCCCAACCATCTCAACGATGATGTAGATTTTGAGGCATATAATCCACGTCAACTTCTACTGTCACACTCATAAGGGCATGCACATGCACAAGAATAAAAAATAGAATCAGGTAATGTTAACGATACTTCGGCTAAACTTCTTGTATGCTCGGTAATTGAAGAACTTGCATTTCTCGATACCGAATCCAAGCGTAAAACATATCTACGTCTGTTTCGTCTTTCTTCTGCAATTGTGATCAGACTTCTGTTACGGCAAACAAGACTGAGAAAGTACTAGTCTTCTGCATATTGAGTTTCGCTGAATGTGAGCTATCGAATGAAAGTTTCATGTTAACTTTATTAATAACCTTGGAACAGAAGTGAGCAAGGTCTACCTAAGTTAAGCCTTTCGCCCTCTGGATTTGAATCATGATGACATTGGACACCAGCTTCACTGCAATGTAGGTCCGAAAATTTTATGTTTGTTCGAACAAGATTCGAGCATAGTCTGGAAAAGGTTACAGTGGGTTAATTTTAAACCCTGCCATATCAAATACGAGCAATATCATTCTTTGTCCCTAATTTATTTCGGTACGTGGTGGTAATGTCTCGGAGGTTCATTAACTCCTTGAATAAATCTGTAAATCATTATCGAGGCATAATGAAATGCGTTATTCTTCTCTTGCATCTGAACAGTGCCCACGATACTTAAATACTGTAAATATCGAATTTCCGTGCTTCTACATATGTCACGATAATCTTGCTACGGAAATGATTCAATTTTATCCTACAAGTTCAGATGTTTCATTCAATGTCAACGGATAGTCCTTATGATTACACCCGTCCGTGTACAAAACTCTGCCTGAAGGTGGATTATTGACTCAATTCCATATTTCTTTCTTTTCCATAGCGGAAAAATACAGTTATCTATGATAATGTAGCTCCTTCTCTTCAGAATAGCACGTTTTCATCAACATTGCGACTCCTATCACAAGTGTCAGCCTCAGAAATAGATATTTTTTCATCTAAAAAGAGCTCGCTTGAAACAACTCAAATTCAGGTTTATATTCAGGTTGATGTAGTATCGCCTTTTCTGTTAGCGCGAAGAGTACTCTTAGAAATATTAGTTTGCCAAGAATACATTCTTTTGTTTGCTTTGCGTTAACATTAGCTTGGGTGATAATCAGAGTATACTCCAGTTTCTTGTCAGTTCTCTTTGATTCATCTGAGGCGTTTTCTACTTTGTTTATCAGATTTAGACATCTTGTATCGACACGAACACTGAACGACGACTCCAGATACCTTGATTGAACGTGTATGGTATTGTCAGATAAGAAGAGGCGATTCTAGTTCGGAATCTGGTGGTGCAGGGCATAGGGAATATCGCATAGGCAATGGAACCTTTGATGAACAATCCAGCATGACATAATTAAAATTCAATTTTTCAGAAAGGACTCATGGCAACAATGTCTTGAATGTCAAAGCATTATCACCAATGGAAGATCATTAAATGTACATTGAATGAACCTGATTCATTCAAAGATTTATTCTGACTTTGCTGGTTTCTTCAGAATTATAAGCCCAGATTATCAGGGATCCGAAGCAAAACTTGGTAGGTAGGGCATTGAGAATGTTCGTAAGGCACTCCTTCTAGTGCTAGAATAGAAATTGGTACTAAATTACCAACTAATAGAAATAAATCAATGCGTAGATTATGTCGTCTGATGAACTATTCTTCGATTAAGGCAAAAATCGTGTTGTTTCTGGATTACTTTTTAACGATGACCCTCGGAATAATAAATTTCCCGTAAAATGAACTGAAGAATTGTTCCGCATAAAACATACATTTTCATATTTTCAGTAATCTATAATTAATCATGGTGAAGTAGCGTACTTATGCTGATACAGGACACGAAACCGGTACTCGAAAAACTGAATGATTTGTTTGTCAGAATAAACCAATTAAAACTCATTTGTGCTTCATAGTTGTAAATCAAGTATTTTCTTCAAAATTTCCGAGATGCCATCCTTAGAGGGAACACTAAGTAGAGTAAATCCCTCAAAGGTAACGCAGTTCTTAACTAAGTTGAACTTGATCGAATTATTTCATGCTGGCCGAAGCCTGTTCGTTCGCCGCTATTGAGAATCTTGCTTCGCTGTCTGTAAAGACTCCTTCTTCCTAGCACGGCTTGAACTGTTTACGAGCATTATTATAATTGATTTTTGCGAGACAACACTCTTAAATCTGTTTGGACCCACCTTCAAATTATGTAAATTGTACGAGTCTCAAGGAAAGATATTTCTCTAGTCATGTCATTTCTCTTAGATTATTCACAGTATTTTTTGTTCCACAAGTTTCCTAAGAAGTTTCATTTATCCTCTGAAACGTTGACATTGAATAATTTATCTTTGCGAATAGCAATGTCACAGTTTTTTATTTTTTACCGCATTTCGAAAAAATAAAACTTGTGTTTTTTCCTCATCTCTACACTACATTCCACAGTTCTTAGTTTATTTATGGAGAAACAATAGTGTTAAAATATCGACATAGGTTACTTTTATTTATAAAAGTGAGAAAGGTGCAGAAAGAATTTATTAAACTCGAAGAATTTGGATTGTGCAGATACACGAGATAAAGTATAAGATATAATATTTAAATTTAATGTGAAAGACGAATCGAATAATTCAATTTACAATGTATTTCTTATTCTCCACCTTCTGTTTAATTTGATCCTACGCTGAAGCCTGTATGCGATCAAAGTCAGCATCATCCAGAGATTATAAGTTTCGTTGAAAAATAAGAAATTTCTGTTTATTTAAATTATTCCGGCTTACTCATAAACACTAAAACCTAGTGCAGTGCATTGTCGTAAAGTGGTGATACAGTAACCTAAACTTAATTCTATTGCTTGGCGATTCTGGAGCAGGTAATATCCGGAATCAATGGGAAGCAAATCGTACACGTGTTTGGCTTAGTGGCGGGCTTGCATTTGCGTGTGCCAATAGAAAACTAATGTTTCTAGTATTCCAAAATAATTGGGAGCTGACGTATCAGTCGAACACGAATGTCACGAAAAATCTGACGACCAAACTGCAGGATAAGTCGCGAGACCGCGAAGAACAATTCAAATTTCAACGGCACCGTACAGTCCTGTGTCTTTGCATATTTTATTCAGAAATTTAGATGCTACGTTTACCTTCGATAAATTCAACGACAATCTCGAATACTCTGTTCGATTCCTGCGTTCAAATCATGACAATCAACACTTGTTTCGCTCCTAGTATTCGTGTTAATCTACAGACATCTACCTCACAAACACCAAAATTCAGGTTAACCGTATGTACGCTAGCTCCGGAGCGATCGAGCGAGTCGAATTCCAGAGACGCCAAGAAAGCTTCGAAGCCCACTCACCGAATACTTCCTGACAATGTAACTGATTCCGAGCGACCGCCACCTACCCCGAGACATCACTCCGTGCCTGCAATCGGGTACTATCTCGAAAAATGGCTCGGGATTGGCACCTCGCGAGCGGAGATGCGCGAACGCTACGGTCCCATCTACTCGTCGAACTACTACATCGACGAACGGACGTACATTTCCGATTACGACGCCATGGTCGAAGCGTTTCGCGACCCCGAAGTGTTTCGAACCAAGGGGTCCTTCGAAGCGTTCGAGACAATGTTCGGCGAGGATAACATCACAGTGAACGACTTTGAGGTTCACACGAAGGGACGGAACAGAATCATGCCCGCATTCGCACCCGCCCTGTTCCCGCAATACATGGGCTACATCAGCAAGCGCGCGCGCAAGACCTGGGAACGAGTGCACGAGCGTTCATCTGCGGGCGAGCAAATCAAGTTGGAGCCGGTGTTTCGCGAGAACTATGTGGCGATTGTCGTGGAGATGACGACGGGCATTGATATGGACGGCGAGAATGCGGCACGTATTCGTCAACTGTTTCAGAAGTTTCTGGTTTCCATCTTCAGTCCCAAGTTCGGACCGGTTCGCAATGCAGGCATTAAGTCGCGTGATACCTTGATGGGCATAATAGCAGAAGTGGTACGGAAGAACTTGCGTGAACGACGCGACGAGATCAACAAATTGCGCGGCTATGGCGACAGGATTATGCGAATGGGTGTGAAAGAAGTGGCCGTTGGCAATGTGGACATTCTGTTGGTGCTGATGGCAGAGTCGTCGTTGAGTACAGAGCCTGGTGCGGCAATTGACGAAGAGGTGGTGGAATCACTGTGTTACATCATATTGCTGCTGTGGTTTGCGGGATACAGCACTTCCGCCGCGACGAGCACGTGCATGAGCTTCGAAATGGGACTCGACGACTCCATCTTCAGACGACTCGTAGCTGAGCAAGACCCGATTGTAGCGGCGGCGGATGGCGTCAAGAACGTGACCTACCAGCAGCTGATGAACGAGATGCCGTTGCTCGATTCGTACATACTCGAAATCCTCAGGGCTAGACCTCCGGTTGGGGTGCTCGGAAGAAAGGTGTCGAAGGATATTGAAATGTTGGGATATTACGTTCCGAAGGATACGTTAGTGTTCTTGGACCTTGTCGCGGTACACCTCGATTCGAAGTTGTATCCAGACCCACACAAAATCGTCGTCGATCGATTCGTGAAGAAAGAGGGTAAGCCGAAACCTCCTGGCATTCTGTCGTTCGGTGCTCCAGGTTCGCCGCACTATTGTATTGGTGCAGCATTGGCGAAGGTGATGATGAAAACCACGATGGGAACGCTGTTGCGTGAGTACTCGTATGTACTCGACAAGCAACAGACAAAAGAGTATCAAAGCGTGCCAGATATATCGCCCAAGTCGGGAGTTGTTCTTGAATCATTCACGAAACGAGATCATTAATCTTGAAATTCATCTTTACTATCGACCTGAACGTCATCGCACCACCTCACCCACCCGGGAAAGAGGTTGAACTGCGCCCTGGTTCTACAGCGAGAGCACGCTCCTAGATGAGCGTGACCGTGGGCGCGTGTACGCGCCGCGCGCGTTTACTAAGAAGGAGTTCCTGTGCATGATGTGCGTAACGGAGGCAAAAAATGTCGCGATTGCGTAAAACAAGACGATGTCGAGGAGATTTCGAGCGTGCACGGCTCGAGATGGTTGAGTTATTGGTTGAAAGGGAATGGAGAGAAGAGTCTGGAACACCTACGAGGTTGTCGGCTTTTTTTACCCATTGGGGGTGCTTTTGGCATTGCAATACGCTGCGTCGGCGCGCCAGCTGGAAACACCTGGTCGACCTGCGAGAGCTACATAATAGTAAGTACCTCGTTACACCCAGGGCATCATCATTTAGCTGCAGGGTGTTAAGGTTAGATTTGCGTCCTTGGTAGCGATTTCCATTTGGGTCTTCGAAGTGACATCCGACCTTTTGCAATGGTGGTGTGTGGGTTGCACTGTTGCTCGAAACAGATTTTGTAAAACCTGAATAAAAATCATGTTCGTCTTCACAGCACCTCAATTACTGCGAGTACCTGCCTGCTCCAGAGACGGTGCTCAATGCTATGTATTTTAGGGCAAACATTTCTTGTTAACGCTTGAAATGGAAGGGGGCATTTGCTTGAACGTCTTCGATGTACCAGTTTAATTATCAATAAATTACAAGAACTGCTAAACAACTATCTGCATGACAAGAGGTCGTGTTCTCTACACTGCGATGCAAGTCCTCTGAGATCCGATGGAATCCTTCGCGGCCTCGAATCTGTGACCATATTTCTCCGGTTCGTTGCTTTCGCACCTGAAAACTGTAAACGTTATAATACGAAGTCAGTTTCGGAGTAACCACATTGTCGTACCTGCGTACCATGGCAGAGGGAGAGAGAGATGATACGCAACCTTGGTTCTGCGATTATTCTTCTAACTCTCGTTCTACAACTACGAGGCAGGGTTGTCGCCAATTATATTGCAGTTTATTGCTAGTTAAGGATGCAGTTCTAATATTGTATTTTAGTTTACTTCCAATCCCGGCACGTATTGAGCTCTAATCTTTCCAGTCAATCGCAATTGTAAATTTATGTTCCTTATGCAATCTTCTCGGAAGTCACACGCGATTTTGCAATGGCATCCCCAACAAGATTCACATCCCAGAGACGATGATTGTACTTTAAGAATACAAGGGCCTCAAACAGCTGTGGCAACATTGCTTTTCGGTTCTGATAAAGCACCAACTTTCCAGTGCTGAGCACGCGTTCGACCTCGGCTGAAGATCCAAGCAAAAACCGAAGATCCATCTACTCCGAATTGTTCCTCGAAAATCTCTTCTCGAACATCAAGAAATCGTTTGAGCATGGTCACCTTTCCACACCATTGAGTAGCGTTGTCCAAAATAGGGCGGAGCTCTGTCAAATTTCGCAAAATGGCAGCTGATTTTGACTTCGTCTTCACTTCTTTCATCGTCCTATGAATGCTCTCAATCACATTCCTCAGCTCGTAATGTCGTTCAATCATGCTTCGGGCTTCCAGGTTAGGTTTGTGTGACATACATCCTATGTGAGGCTTTCCTGTCATTTTGGGAACCTTAATATTTGTGCTCATATTTTTCGCCTATCAATGCGACACACCATGTAGAAAAGTCACAATCATACACGGCAAATATCTCGTTGATAAACTGAATACATGATTCTGCGTTGAAAGAAGTAGCCTCACAGTCATTATCTTTGTCTTCGTCCGAAACTTGGCTCATCGGTTACATTTCAAGGTGTGTTAAACACGGAATGGAAATAGTTTTAGAGGTGCTGTTTTCCTTGATTTCACATTTGGTGCAATACGATGCAATGATAGCCGTGAAGTGCATGTCATTTCTTGACCACCCATCATGAATGATAGCACCTTTCCTGTTGCGCATTTCAATTTTGAATTTCTCTTCAACAAGTTCGTCAAGCGAGAAGAGAATTGAGGTGAACCTTTCAATAGATACGGGGACATTGTACTTAGATAAGCTTCAGAACTCTGATGCTTCAATTAACGATAACGATAAATGCTTATGGACAACGAGCTTGATATAGAAAAAGACTTGCTTGTGAAAATCGGAGACAGAAGATGCCGTGAAGTAAGAGTGAATAGTTACACCTTCTTTTCGAGAGATACATCGAGCGTCATTGAACATCTTGTTGATTGTACGTTCTTGTTCCGCAACGGGTAGACCTCTTGCAAAGCATGAAAGCAAATGGCGGTACGGGTTTGTGAAACCAGTGTTCTCCTTGAATGTAATAACTGGATTCAGACATTTCGCATTCGGGCATTATTTCATGACTGACTTTACCACGGCCTTTTTCGGAGGTGGGATGAATTCTACCATGGTCTCCCTCGAAATGTGGACCTACCGTCGACTCCAGTGATTTATGTTGTGCATCTAAAATTAAAGAAGAATGAATCAGCAATACGTGGCATGATTTAGTTTCTCTCAATAGGTATTGGGATTTCTTTCATTGGTTCAACCTTCTATTCACATTGCAATCATCAATTAATTGGAATAAAAATCGACTGCTTGACATTTCTGCTACGAGAGGAGAGGGCTTATATACGGCTTGCTAGCTGAACTGTACAATCAGGTTTCCTGACGAAAAGGTGGCCTCCCTGACACCTTCCTTATGCTTGCTGTGAATATTAAGTGCCAGGTGGTCATGACAGACATTGGACATTCAGCAGCTCTTGTAATCGTCTGAGAATATAAAATTTAAATATATGTATTATCAAGAAACTTGTATCTTCTGTGGTTTTATCTATTGTCTGATCGGATGTAATAGCCGACCAGATGGCATTAACTTCAGTAAAAGGCCTGTTTTTCCTTGTCTTTCTTTAAAAAAATTAGCCAAATTGTATTTCGATGAAAAGTATGCCACATACCATGGGTCTCCAGAAGTGTAATTATCTCTTATGGCCGCAATATCGATCAATATCCGTTTTTCAGTGACTGAAATCAACTTTGTAATCGTGTCAAAAAGACTTTTTGAGTCCGTGTACATCAAAGTTTTGACGTTTTTGTCTAGCATTTCTGTTAAACCTCTTGAAAGAGCTGATGCAAAATCGAAGTAGTGGCTGAATGCATACACTTCCGTACCAAAGACGGAACGCGTTATACGATGACATTATCAAAACCTATAATGGATTATCAAACGTTTTCATATTTATCTTTCTACAAGATTATGAATCCTAGTTGTGGAGTTAAAATTTTTATTGTTAGCGAAGAAAGTAGTTGCATAGCCGAAAACGCATAGTGATGGAAGATGTAACTTAGAAATGACTATCTTTGTTGGTATTTTAAGCTCTCTGATGGTATCATTACATGCCTTTACAAGCTTTTCTGCTAAATTTTTTTGTTTGACTTGTGCCAATCGAGCATTTTTGAAAGACAATCTAGTCTCGTGTTGGTTGATACATAATAAAATCTGCTTGTTGTAGAGGAAAAAATTTTACGTAAAGATGTCTTTTCTTTTTCGTCTTCAAAAAATGAATGGACTTTTATATCAATTTCTTTATCAGTATTAGCTTAGTCGATTTGATGAGTTTGGCATCCATTTCGTATACTTTGTTCCATCCAAAAACCATTGAATTTCATTGAAAAATTGTGTTTCGAGGCTTGCTGGCAAGTCGTTTTGATTTTTCGCTTCTAGGGATGTAAATACAGGGTGTGCAAAAAAACCGCGGATTTTGAATGGGCCATTATTTTTATTTAAAGGTACAACGACAATCTGTTCTGTTTCGCTATAACATGTTGACGTGATTGCTCGGGTTATGGGTCAGA
>JAAUYH010015584.1_pt1 | contig 13349 bp, 13 predicted proteins | sample 7278061 | NCBI WGS metagenome assembly JAAUYH01 (sample SAMN14350203, study PRJNA611818) | marine sediment metagenome | isolation source: surface marine sediment (0.6m) | place: French Polynesia: Moorea | collected 2018-08
AATGGGACCGGCTGATCGAGGCATTCAATGGATAACAGCTACCTGGGCGACGCGCGCAGACTCGAAGCGGACCTCACTGCATTCATGCAGGACATCATCCGCATCCCATCCCTGAGTTCGCAGGAAGCAAACGTCATCGCCCGCATTCGCGAAGAGATGGAGAAACTCGGCTACGACGAGGTAACCGTCGACCCGATGGGCAACCTGATCGGACGCATCGGGTCCGGGCCGCGCGTCATTGCGTTCGACGGCCACGTCGACATCGTCGACGTTGGCGATCCGAACCTGTGGGACAGGGAGCCGTTTTCCGCCGAGATCGAGGACGGGGTTCTCTACGGCCGCGGCGCCAGCGATATGAAAGGTGGTGTGGCATCGAGCGTTTATGCCGGTGCGCTGATGCGTCAGCGGGGCGTGCCGGATGACGTTACCGTGCTCGTGACGGCAACGGTGCAGGAGGAGGATTGCGACGGCCTCTGCTGGCAGTACATCGCCAACGAGGGCGGCATTTGCCCCGAGCTCGTCGTGATTACCGAACCGACGAGTCTGCGAGTCTATCGCGGCCATCGCGGGCGCATGGAAATGGAAGTGCACACGTCCGGTATCTCCTGTCACGGTTCCGCGCCGGAGCGCGGCGTCAATGCCGTTTACAAGATGGCCGACATCATCGCCGACATCGAATCGCTGAACGAACGTCTCGAGCCGCGGGATCCGCTCGGCAAGGGCACCGTGACGATCAGCGAGATTCGTTCGACCTCGCCCAGCCTGTGTGCGGTTGCGGACGGCTGCACGATTCATCTCGACAGGCGCCTGACGGTGGGCGAAACGGAGGAGACCTCGGTCGCCGAGATCGAGGCGCTACCTTCCGTGCAGGCCGCAGAAGCCAGTGTTTCCGTGCTGGATTACAATGTCCCCAGCTACACCGGACTCGAGTACCCGACGCGCAAGTACTACCCGACCTGGGAACTCCCGGCGGATGCGCCCGGCACGCGAGCGGCACTCGCGGCGCATCGCGGCGCTTTCGGCGAGGAAGCCGAAACCGGATTCTGGGTATTCAGCACGAACGCGGTAGCGACCGCGGGCATGCTGGGCTTCCCGACGATCGGCTTCGGGCCCGGCCACGAGAAATTCGCACACGCACCCAACGAGCAGGTGGAGGTCGAGCACCTCGTGCGCGCGGCTGCGTTCTACGTCGCGCTTGTCGACGAATTTGCGAAGACTCCCAATGAGGAGGCACTGACGTGAACCCGATTACGCAATCGATTCCCGCGCACCTGAAAGGGCGCGACTGGCTGATGACCCAGGACTGGTCCGTTGACGAAATCGAGACTGCGCTCGATATAGCCGACCAGCTCAAAGCAGAATTCAAAAGCGGCGTGCCGACGCTGCACCTCGCGCACAAAACCGCGTTCCTGATCTTCTTCGACAAGTCGACGAGAACGAGGAACTCGTTCGAAGCAGGAATGACGCAGCTCGGCGGGCACGCGCATTTCATCGACTCGGAAACCTCGCAAATCGCACACGGTGAAAGTCCCAAGGACATGGGAATCATCCTGTCCGGCTACGGGCACGGCATCATGATCCGTCACGACCTCGTGCCGGGCGAGGGCCAGAGCTACATGCGCGACGTGGCGAAATGGGCAGACATACCCGTCATCAACATGCAGTGTGACGTGGACCATCCCTGCCAGACGCTTGCTGACCTGATGACGATCCGCGAGGAATTCGGCAAAGACCTGTCGGAGCTCAAGATCGCGGTGTCGTGGGCGTATGCGCCGAGTTACGTCAAGCCGATGTCCGTACCGCAAGGGCTCATCATGCTAATGACGCGCTTCGGCATGAACGTGACGCTCGCGCATCCGCCCGAGTACACGCTGATGGACGAGCCGGTGCGCCTCGCGCGGGAGAACGCGGAGCGGTCGGGTGGCGCGTTCGAGGTCGTCGACAATATGGAAGAGGCGTTCGCCGACGCCGATATCGTCTACCCGAAGAGCTGGGGCGTCGAAGCGCTGTTCGGCAATCCCGATGAGGCTATGAAAGTCGCCGAGCAGTATCGCGGCTGGATCTGCGACGAAACGATGATGGCCCGCGCAAAGCAGTCCGCGATCTACATGCACTGCCTGCCCGCGGATCGTGGCTGCGAGGTCACCGATGCCGTCATCGACGGTCCGCAGTCGCGCGTGTACCCGGAAGCCGAGAATCGCCTGCACACGGCCAAAGCGCTCATGGCCCTGACGATGTAGGGGGTCGACGTGAAGCCTCTCGTTGTCATCGCCATCGGCGGCAATTCCCTGATAACCGACTCGCAGCACATGTCGGTCGTCGACCAGTATCGTGCCGCAGGTGAGACGGCGTCGCACATTGCGCCGATCGCCAATGCCGGCAACCGGGTCGTGGTCACGCACGGCAACGGGCCCCAGGTCGGCTTCATCCTGATGCGCTCCGAGCTGACGCGCGACGTGCTGCACCAGGTGCCCCTTGCGAACTGCGTCGCGGATACTCAAGGGTCGATCGGTATGCAGATCGCGCAGACCCTGCAGAATGCATTCCGGCGCCTGGGACGCGAGCGGCAGGTCGTGGCCGTGGTTACCCAGGTTCTCGTCGACGCGGAGGACCCGAGCTTCGCGAATCCCACCAAGCCGATCGGCCCGTTCATGAACGAAGAGGAGGCACGGCAGCGTGCAGAGGACGATGGCTGGGCGGTCGCCGAGGACGCGAATCGCGGCTGGCGTCGCGTCGTCCCGTCGCCGGAGCCGCTCGAGATCCTCGAGATGCCCGTCATTCGTGCGCTGGTTGAAAGCGACACGATCGTCGTTGCGGCAGGTGGAGGCGGTATTCCCGTCATTCGGAAAGCGGACGGTTCGCTGCGTCCAAGACCTGCCGTCATCGACAAGGACGCGGCGTCCTGCCTGCTCGCGCGGGAGCTCGGAGCGAGTATTCTGGTCTTTTCGACCGACGTCGACAAAGTCGCCCTTAACCTCGGCACGCCGGAGCAAACGGACATCGATCGCATGACGGCGGCCGACTGCCGGCGCTACCTCGACGAAGGCCACTTCGCCATGGGCAGCATGAAGCCGAAGATCGAGGCGGCCCTCGCGTTTCTCGACGCGGGCGGCGAGGAGGTCATAATCACGCAACCGCATCACCTCGAAGAGGCAATGCGCGGAGGGCAAGGCACGCACATCGTGCCCTGACGCAACCATGAACGGATACCGTTGCATTGCCTGCAATACGGAACAGCGCAAAGACTTCGCCGGTTTTACGTGCCCGGCCTGCGGCGGCAATCTGGATATCACTTACAGCTACGCGGCTGTCGGCCCGGATTTCGGTGCGGGCGATGGCATGTTCCGTTACGAATCGCTGCTGCCGTGTTCGGACCCCGGTTCGGCGCTGCCCCTGAAGATTGGTGGTACTCCGCTGTACCGCGCACAGCGGCTTGGCGAGTCCGCGGAACTCGATAACGTGTGGCTCAAGGACGAGACCGGCAATCCGAGTGCATCGATCAAGGACCGTGCAAGTGCCGTCGCGCTGCTGCGAGCCGCGGAAACGGGCGCCGACACGGTCGCTGTCGCGAGCACCGGCAACGCAGGCTCATCGACGGCGTGCCTGGCCGCGGCCATGGGGCTTCGCGCCGTGGTCTTCGTGCCCGAAACGGCGCCCGCGGCCAAACTCGCACAGTCGCTTGCTTACGGTGCGCGGGTACTCGCGGTCCGCGGCAGCTACGACGACGCGTATGATCTCTGCCTGCACGCGTGCCACGAGCGCGGATGGTTCAACAGGAGCACGGGATTCAATCCGTTCACGCGCGAGGGAAAAAAAACCAGCTCGTTCGAGATATGGGAACAACTGGGACAGGTGCCGGATCGCGTCATCGTCCCGACCGGGGACGGCAATATCCTGAGCGGCGTCTGGAAAGGCTGGCGCGATTTGCACGCGGCCGGGCTGATCGATCGCCTGCCCAGGATCGACTGCGCGCAATCGGACAAGAGTGCCGCGATCTGCCGCACTATCGAGCGCATTCGCGGGAGCGGACCAAAACCGGACTGGCGTTCGGTCGAAATGGAGCGCGTCGCGGCGAGCACCGTCGCGGACTCGATATCCGTCGACCAGCCGCGCGACGGGCTGGCGGCCGTAAGAGCAATTATAGAGTCGGGCGGCGAAGCCGTTACCGTGCCCGACGAAGAGATCCTTGCAGCGATCGGCGAACTCGCAAGCGCGAGCGGCGTGTTTGCCGAACCGGCGGCGGCGGCGCCCTGGGCTGCCGCGAAACGGCTCGCAAGGAGCGGCAGGATCGGCAAGGACGAGACCATCGTGCTGCTCATCACCGGTAACGGCCTCAAGGACGTCGCGGCGGTGCCGGTCGGCGAGCCGAGCCTGGTCGACGCGCTAGAGTAATGCGTACATGTCTCGATTGCGCCGCGTCCAGGCAGGGTATAGCGTCGATATGCGGATCTTTGATCCGCGGGTGCGGATGAAGGAGACCGGTATGGGACTCATTAACGCGCTGATCATCGCTGCGCTGCTGGCGACGGTAACCGTCCTGGTACTCGGACTGCGCTCGATGGCGATCGGTGGCACCTACGACCAGGAGCACGCCGAGAAATTCATGTGGGAGCGCGTCGGTTTGCAGGCACTGGTTGTCGTTCTGCTGATCGTCGCCACGGTCCTGCTGAACGTCTGACGGCCGGGCGAGGCAGCCCTTTCTTGCTGTGTCACGAACGGGCGACATAGCCGGGTAAGTGCGGTTTGCACAATCTACTCGGCGTCAGCTGCCTTCACGTTGAAGTTTATGAGGGCGTTGCCGGTCCTGGCATAGAGCCGCGCCCAAAGCGCGAACATCATCTCGGTGCCACGCGCTGTCGTAATGTCGCCGAGATCGATGATGTTGTCCGCTTTCCAGCCGAACGCGTCGACGAGCAGCCCCGTGACCGTTGCCTTCGCCTCCGCGTCGTCGCCGCTCACGAACAGGTTGTGGTCGCCCTCGATCAGGTCCGGCCTGTTCATCAGGCCGTAGTTGATCGTGTTGAGTGTCTTGACGACGTTCGCGCCCGGGCAGGCGCGCTGCACCTGCTCCCCGAGCGAGTCGTCGTTGCATACGGAAAATCGCGGCGGAAACCCGACCGAGAAGTCGAGCGGATTGGTTACGTCTACGAGTACTTTGTCAACGAGGTTGTCTGCGCCCGCGAGATCCAGTGCGCCGAGCGTAATTGCACCTGCCGTTGCGTTGACGACGACGTCCCCGTGTTTCGCGGCGTCGGCGAACGTGCCGAGTTTCACCTCCGGGTGTTGCCGCTGCCAGTCGCCGAACGACGGGTTTCCGAATGCGTCCGGTTCCGTGCGGGCCTGCGTCGCCGCTACGTCGCGCGTGCCGTAAAGCACGTCGTGGCCGGCAGCGGCCAGCGTGGAGCCGATGGTCTGGCCGACGATGCCGGTGCCGAGGATTCCGATCTGCATATTCGCAGTCTCCCTAACCCGCTTCGACCAGATCGAACTCCGGCGTCACGAGGTAGTTGGCCAATGGACGCAGGCCCTGCACAACTTCGTGCTCGCGCTCGAGCACGCTCAGACGGTACTCATTCTGCGGCTCCTTGCCGCGAAGCAGCTGTGCCTTTTTCGTATCGCGATAGGTGAGATCGATGAATATCCGCATGTCGGCGTCGACATGCAGCGGGTACAGACCGTCGACGATGACGACGCTGATCGCTGCAAAGTCGGTGTGCAGCTCGTCGATCTGGTCGGTCAGCAGATCGATGCATGGCAGCACGGCGTTTTCCCCGGCTCGAAACGCCTCGAGATGGGCATCGAGCAGATCCCAGTCGATCTCGCCGAGGCCGACACTCTCCATGCCGTTCGCCTTTCGCCAGGCCTCGCGGTCCTGCGGCCGGATCTTGTAATAGTTGTCGATGTGCAGGATCTTGGCTGGGCGTCCCTGGTCTTTGAGTGCCCTTGCGACAACGTGCGCGAGCTCGGACTTGCCCGATCCCGACTCACCGCCAATCGCCACGACGACCTTGTCGGCGTCGATGTCATCGAGCCGCTCGACGATCTGCGCGCCGGCTTTCCTGTGTTTGTCCGCTATCAGCAATACGTCGCCGAGCATGTTCGTACCCCTGTTCCGGTCATTGAAGATTCACGGTCGTCCAGTGACCACTGCGCAGCGTCACCGTCTCGGCACCCACGTTGACGGTGGCACCTTCTTCGCCGCGAACCCTGACCACGTCCTGGTCTACCTCGAAAAAATAGCGTTGCCCGCGGAAGCCGATATTGAAGCGCATGGCGCGCCAGTGTGCGGGCAGGCGCGGCGCCAGGCTCACGACGGGGCCGGTGACATCGAGCCCGGCATAGGAGACCAGCGCCAGCAACACGGTGCCTGCCATCACGCCGGCGTGGATGCCTTCCTTGGTCGTGCCGCCCTGGGTATCGGCGTAATCGCTGTGTAACGCCTCCTCATAGAGTTGCCAGCTCAGCTCGGCGTGTCCGGCCCGGTTGGCGACGTGCGCGTGCACGAGTCGGCTGAGTGTCGAGCCGTGCGACGTGCGCGGCAGGTAATAGTCGAGGTTGGCGGCGAGCATGCCGTCACGGGCCGGGTAGCCGAGCGACGCCACGATCTCCGCTACCTCGTGCTCGAGGAACACGTAGAAAGGCATCAGCGCGTCTGCCTGCTTGGCGACCTTGTAACCGTCGGGCGACTTGCCCTCGGCCTTGAGCAGCCGGTCCATGCGGCCGATCGCGCCATACTTTTCGCGGTAGGCATCCCAGTCCAGTTCCTCGAGGTCGAAGTAGCCCTCGAACTGCTCGAGTACGCCGTCGTCCGAGATGCACAGCGTCAGCCCGGCCGCAACGTCTGCCCAGTGCGCGGCCTCGTCGTCGCCGAGGCCGGTTCGCTCAACGACACTGGCGCGGGCATCATCGCCGATAAGCTCCAGCACCGTCGCCGTCGTGCGTAACAGCCACGCCGCCATGATGTTCGTGTAGCTGTTGTTCTTCAGGCCACCGTGCGTCGCGCCGGGGGGCTTCTCGTGGAACTCGTCCGGACCCATGACGCCTGCGATGTCGTAGCGCCCGGTCGCTTCGTTGCGCGCTGCAATGCTCGACCAGAATCGTGCGAGCTCAATGAACATCTCCGCGCCATAGTCGCACAGGAAATCGACGTCCCCGGTGGTCCAGTAGTACTCCCAGGCGCCGAAAGGTATGGCCAGCGAGACGTGCCGCTGGAGAGCGCTGTAGTCGTCTCCCCACTCGCCGGAGACCGGGTTCAAGTGAACGACCTGCGTCTCCTCCGAGCCGTCGCTGCCGCTCTGCCAGGGATACATCGCACCCGCGTAACCGTGCTCGCGGGCATAGTCGCGCGCTTTGTCGAGGCGACGATGGCGATATAACAAAGTCGCTTTTGCAGTTTCCGGGTAGTGCAGGTTGTACAGTGGCAGGATGAAAAGCTCGTCCCAGAAGATGTGCCCGCGGTACGCTTCGCCGTGCAGGCCGCGCGCCGGGATGCCGACGTCCAGCGCCGCCGTGTGCGGCGATGCCGTAATCATCGAGTGATAAAGATGCAGCCGCAGCAGCTTCTGGCTCAGGCGATCGCCTTCGAGCCGGATGTCGATGCGATTCCAGATCGACTCCCACGCCTCTGCATTTGCCGTCCCGGCCGTTTCGAATGATGGATCTTCGATACTCTCCCTCGCAGCCGCCAGCGGAGCCCCCACCGCGTCGTCGGCGGAGGTGAAGATGCCGACGAGCTTGTCGACAGCGAGTGTTGCGCCTTCAATCACGGCTTGCTCGAAAACCGTTGTCGCCACGGCGGGTACGGTGTCGACTTGATACTCGGGTGCAAGTGCCTCGTCATCGAGCGTTGCGGCGAGCTTAGCGGCGACGGCGATCTCGATGCCTGATTGGCTCGTGCGTGTGGCGACCCAGCTTGTTGCGCCCGAGCCGCCGGCTTCGACCGGCTCGAGGTGGCGATTGGCCAGGTCGCTGTAACGGGCGACGCCAGCGTTAACGACTTCCCCGTCGAGCATCGATCGCACGGCGATGGTGCCCGCGTAGTTGAGTGGCGTGATGGCATAGCGCATCGCGGCCATATGCGGATCGGCCATGCTGGCGAAGCGTTGCGATTCGACGCGCGTTTCGCGACCCTCGGCATCGCGGACGTGGAGAGAGCGGCTAAGAACGCCACGGCGGAGGTCCAGGTGCCGGGAGAACTCGACGAGTTCCCAGTCGGTCGGCGTGAACCACTCGCCGCCGTCAACGCGAAACGATATCGGCAACCAGTTGGTGCAGTTGACGAAGTCCTCGTTCACGACGTCGCGTCCCGCGATGTGCGAGGTCAGGCGATTGTAGACGCCGGCAATGTAGGTGCCCGGGTAGTGCAGGTCGCTGGCCGAACACTCTTCCTGCGCGCCGCGCGTGCCGAAGTAGCCGTTGCCAATTGTGAGCAAGGCTTCCCGCGTCGTCTCGAGCTCGGGCTCGTGTTCCGTGTCACGAAGCAACCAGTTTTCGGCTTCGAGACCTTCCATGAACCAGCGTGACAGCCCGTCGAAATCGATCTCGCCAAGGTCGCTCACGACGATATCGGCGCCGTTTGCCCTGAGTTCCTGCGCGTTGTCCTCGCGCGCGACGCCGAGTACGAGGCCGAAATTACCGGCGGCGCCAGCCTGCACGCCGGACACGGCGTCCTCGACCACGACCGTGCGATCGTAATTGACGCCGAGGTTGTCGCTGGCCACGGTGAAGATGTCGGGTTCGGGCTTGCCGTGCAGGCCGAGCTCGGCCGAGACGACACCGTCCACGCGCGTCTCGAACAGCGGCAGCAGGCCTGTCGATTCGAGGATGGTCTTGCAATTCTTGCTCGAGGAGGCAACGCCGATACGAATGCCGCGGTTCTTCAGGTCCCTGATCAAATCGACCGATGTGTCAAACACCTCGGCGCCGCCGCTGGCGATGATCGCGTTGAACAGCTCGTTCTTGCGATTACCCAGGCCGCACGCGGTTTCCTGGTCAGGCGTATCGTCAGGGTCGCCGAACGGGATATCGATGCCGCGCGACTCGAGAAACGAGGCAACACCTTTGTAGCGCGGTTTGCCGTCGACAAACGGCAGGTAGTCGCCCGTGTGAGTGAACTCCCGGAACGGCTCGCCGTGTTCGGCCTCCCGGCGCCGCAGATATTCGTCGAACATCTGCTTCCAGGCGGCGCTGTGAACGGACGCGGTTCCCGTGATCACACCGTCGAGGTCGAAGACGACGGCGTCGAATGCGTTTTCCTGCATGGCTTCTCGCTTTTTCCCCAGAGCCTAACGGATCGTGAGGCCCGGACCAAGCGCGGCCGCTTCGGGCGCCATTCTTACTTCAGTTCGCCCAGCCGCTGCCCCTGCAGGTATTTCCTGCCGATTTCCGCGTCGAGCACGACGTTCCTGTCCTGGAATACCGTAACGATATCGGAGCCGCCGAACAGGAAGTAGCCGAACTGGTCGCCCTTACGCAGCTCCGCGCCGACTTCGGTCGTCAGGTTGACCGACGAGACATAGGCCATGCCGATCGGCAGTACTGCGACCAGGCCCACCTCGGGCGAGTCGATCACGACCAGGCCGCGCTCCTGGTTGAACTGGTAGGTGTCGCCGTCGACGACGTTGAGCGTGCCATCGTCTTCGCGGAATACGTCCATGTATACCTTGCCGCTGATGTTGCGCATTTCCTTTACTGTTCCCGCTACCGGCACGTGGTAGCGGTGATAGTCGTCGATGTACAGGAAGCTGTGCGTGTAGATGCCGCCTGCAAACGCGTCTTTGTACGGGCTGTCATCGAGCAACTGGGCGATCGCCCAGTCGACGCCTTTGACCGTGATACTCGAGTTCTCGTCGATCGGCCATTGCCCCATGAACACGGCGTCTGCAGGTGAAACGACGACACTGTCGTTACGCGGCTCCGCGACCGGCCGCCTGCCCGATTTCACCTCGCGCGCAAAGAACTGGTTGAATGTTTGCCAGCGACTCGGGCCCTCTATGTAGTCGTCGAGGTTGTAATTCGTCGCTTCGCGAAACGTCTCGATACCTGCGGCAGAAGCCGGCGTATCCAGGAACGTACCCCAGGCACGGACGAGGTCCTTCATCCACGCATTGAATTGATCATCTTCGTTGAGCGCGTTTCCGGGCGCCTGGTTGACGATGTAATAGAACTTGAGGCACTCGGGAATGACCTCCCGCTCTGTCGGAACGAAAGTGACAAGGTGATCGAGGTAGGCGACGAACTCGTCGACATCGTCGATGCCCTCGAGATCCGCGCTTTCAACTGCCGCCTCGACCGACTCCTGAAGATCCGGACGCGAATCCAGCAGGCTCAGAAACTCGGTCACGACGGGCTCGTAATCATCCCCGGCATGGGCCCATGGCAGGGGAACGACGAGAAGGACTGCCAGTAGAGCGACACCGGCCAAGTGTACCGGGCGCCGGTTTTCGTTCGGAAGCATTTCAGACTCCTCGGCTAACCCACAAGCACGATCTGTGTCCGAAACGCGTTAGCTTCAATTGGGGGATCTTCTTAAGCCGCCTCCGTCATACCTTCCGTGCGACTCCGACGCCGATCGCGGAGCCCAGCCCGACGGTTGCAGCCCACATCCTTGCTAACAGGCCGCCGCTCTCCGGGAGCCGGTGCTTCGCGTCGTTGCGGTGATGCACTTCGTCGTCACAAAAACTGCGCAAGATGAGCGCAAGGTCAGCAAGGGCAGGCTCGTCCTTGATCAATTCGATCTGCGCGCGGTAGTGCCGCTCGACGAACGTCTCTACGGCTGCGACCGTTCGAAATGCGGCGCGGCGCCCGAACAACGCTGAGCCGGCGCCCAGCAGCCAGCCGGCAGCCCTCCATACTGGTCGCAGGCGACTGTGATGACGTTTTGGCAGCCACTCCTCGAAGAACCGCAGGTGGTGGAGCTCCGTACGAAGGTGCGCGCTCGCGAACCGCCGCAACGAGGGATCGCGTGATACCGCCAGCATGCCGCGATAGATCTGCACCGCGCCAGCTTCCCCAGCGTGGTCAGACCGCAGCTCTGCGACCAGCAGCGGCGACAGTGGCAGCGCCTCAAACGGGTGGATCGACAAATCCCAGCTGTTCATGTAATGTCCGTTTGTCATATAGACAGTACTTAGACATTATCGCGACATGACCAAACTTGCAACCCGTCAACTGGCCACTCCGGCACACATCTCCAGGAGAACGTGACCGATGCCTCGCGCGCCACGCGCGGGAGATTGGCTCTCGTTGCTCGTCCTCACCGTACTGTGGGGCAGTGCGTTTTTGTTCAACGAGCTCGCGCTGTCTTCCTTCCCACCCTCCATGCTCGTTGCCGGTCGCATCGTGATAGCGACGGCGCTGATATTCGGCTATCTGCGCGCAACTGGCGGGTCGTTGCCCGCGCTCGGTCTTGCCTGGTTGCCGATGCTCGTACTCGCCGTGTTCGGCAACGTCGTACCGTTCCACCTGATTGCATGGGCACAACAGCATATTGATTCGTCACTCGCGGGAATCCTGATGGCCGTTATGCCGCTGTTCGTGATGACGCTGGCGCACTACTTCGTTCCCGGCGCAAGACTGACGCGGTATCGCGTGACAGGGTTCGTGATTGGTTTCACGGGCGTCGTTGTAGTGATCGGGCCGGAGTTCCTGCGCGGACTGGCCAACAACGCCGCGCTCCTTGGTGCGATCGCGGCGCTCGGCGCTGCCCTCAGCTATTCGATAAGCAGCATTTATGCGCGGCGTCTCGGTGCGGGCGACCCCGTCAAACGCGCGGCCGGCATGTTGATTGTGGCCAGCTTTTTGTCCGCGCCGATGGCACTGGTCGACGTCTCCGCGATCGCCAAGCCAGGCATCGCATCAGTCGTTGCATTGATCGTACTGGGTTTGCTGGCGACCGGATTCGCCACACTGCTCTACTTCCGCTTGATCCAGGGCCCTGGACCGACGTTCCTCTCCTTCGTGAACTACCTGGTGCCTGCCTGGGCGCTTATTGCCGGTGCGGTGTTTCTCGACGAACCACTCACGCCGGCAGTGTTCCTGGGGCTGTCGCTGATCCTTGCTGGCATCGCCTTCAGCGAGTTCGGCGCACGCTTGATGCAAACGCTGAGAGCAATCCGGCTTCGGCGTCAGCACGTCATGCAGTCATCGATAGCTCGTAACCCAATACCAGCCACAAAAAACCGGTAATGTGAAACAGGTAATTGATTTCCGGTAATACATGACGTAGGATCTCGTCCTCACCGGTAGCCGCGACAGGCATGAGTATCGTGAAAGAGACCGATTGGACGTTCTTCAGCAATTACGCACATGTCCTCGTGTGCCTGGCCGAAAACCCCGAAGCCAGGCTCCGGGAGGTCGCCGAACGCGTCGGCATTACGGAGCGCAGCGCTCAGCGTCTGATCTCCCACCTCGATGAGGCGGGCATCCTGACTCGCGTGAAGCACGGTCGCCGCAACAGCTACATGATCGACACCGGAGTCCATCTGCGGCACCCGATCGAGGAGCACTGCACGGTCGGCGAGCTTCTGAACCTCATTTTGTCACCCGCCGGCTTCAAGCGGCTGAAGGCGCACAATGCCGCGCTGGCGGCAGAGTGCGGCGGCTGACATCAGATTCGAATACAAAGTACGAGGCCTGAACTATGAACACCCATACAGCCGGGGTTGTCGCAGCACTGCTGCTGGTTGCGCTTTACGCGACCGACGCGTTTGCGGTGGAAGCACTTTCGACCGAGGAGCTGACGTTGCATTGCGCCGTCTACGAAGAGGATCCGGACGGCGAAGACGGGATCTTCTGTGTCCGTTATATCCAGGGCTTTATCGACGGTGCCGTTGCAACTGACGAGCGGGTTACCCGCAACGTCGCAGCAGAATACGCAGTGAGCGAGAGTTTTTCCGAACGCGCAATTCGTACGCGGGTGTGTTCGAGACTCAGGCGCTACGGCCCGTCCTTCTACGCGGAGTTCTGCCTGGGTGACCCGGTACCGCTGGCCGACGTTGTCGAGGTTGTCGTTGCGGATCTGCTGAGCCTCGAGGGCCTGGAAGGCCGGGAGCAGGCCAGGGACGTCGTCTACGAAACGCTGCGGCGTGTATACCCCTGCGAGGTCGACGAGGATTCACCGCGGATCACTCAATGAGCGCTTCTTCCGACACGACGTCCCGGCGCTTGATGCGCATGCTGGTCCTGGGCCTTCTGCTCGTCGCAGGCTGGCTGCTGTGGTCCGGCCTGTTCAAGCCGCTGCTGCTCGCTCTGGGCGCGTTGTCCTGCGTCCTGACGCTCTACCTCGTCCAGCGCATGGGCTACTTCGACAATGACACGTTCGCGTTCAGGTACAGCGCGCGGCTGCTGGG
>JAAUYH010132420.1_pt1 | contig 13349 bp, 10 predicted proteins | sample 7278061 | NCBI WGS metagenome assembly JAAUYH01 (sample SAMN14350203, study PRJNA611818) | marine sediment metagenome | isolation source: surface marine sediment (0.6m) | place: French Polynesia: Moorea | collected 2018-08
ATTTTTTCTCGCCCACTGGTCGTGTACATAGCAAGTTGCGCATCACAGCCGCCCTACCACTCCACGCTGGAATCAAGCGCCCATATTTCAGTCGTCCCGGCATCGTCGTCCCCTCATTGTCACTCATCGCGCCTCACCAGCCCATCCATCCGTCTGCACCATGCTAGCGTTTTGCCACCCACTTCCCGTGCCGTCTGCGTTCCGCCAAACACCAGCCATCAGCGCGCGCCGGCCTCGTCTCCCCCGCGTCTGCGCCATCCACTCGCAATCCTCATTTCCGAGCAGCAACACCAATAACACTAACAGCAAAACCGAGAAGGACGAAGAAGCGAAGCCCCGCGTCCGCGTGTCCCACCCCGACGACGGCCAAGCAGTGGCCGCCGCGCGTCGCGTGTGGGACACAGCTGGCATACGTCTCGACAAAGATGACGCGTGGGGTGCGGAAGACTGCGTGGTAGTAGCGTGGCAAGGCGGGCTGCCAGTGGGTGCGGGCCGAATGGTGAAATCGGAGGGCAACGCAAGAATCGAGAACGTGTTCGTTCTCGAGGAAATGCGCGGCCGCGGCGTTGGTCGCTCCCTCGTGCAATCGCTGCTCGGCACCGCAACCCGGATGCAAGGCGCCATCTACGTGAAAGCCACGCGTTCAGAACTTGGCTTTTATTCCATCCTAGGGTTCGAAGCACAAGGCAATGAAAACCCGGACGGCTCACGCCTAATGGTATTACGAGTGCCGGAATGCGCGCCGTCAGCGGGTTGCGTAGGCCTACACCACACCAGCATACGTGTACGCGACATCGAACGCTCGCTCGCGTTCTACGGCTGCCTCGGCCTCTTCGTCACCGACAAATTCCTCACTGCCTCGGGTGGCCGCGCCTGCTTCGTCGAGGGCCTCGGCGCTCGGCTCGAACTGGTAGAGAGCGGTATGAACGGCGCCAAAGAGGGGGTGACGGAGTTCGGCCCCGCCGGCTTCGATCGCTTGGTTTTCGATGTCACTCGCGCATGCACCGACCTCGACACCTACATGGAACATCTGCGTCGCCGCAACGGCGGCGCATTGAACGTTCGTGGGCCTGCCGCAAAGCAGGTGGTTGGGAAGCATGTCGTGTCGGTCGCCACTATCGAGGACGTCGACGGTTTGCCCATCGAATTTATTCGCCGTTTACCCATCGAGTTGCCAAACTCGCTGCGTACTCGTGTGAACTGGTAGTTTGGGGACAAGGACCCGACTCATTTTTTTCTTCATCAACAACGGAATACTCTTAGGAAACACTGCTAAAAAGCATCAAAGTCGAAATGTACATGTACAGTAGGGTGCGGGTGTGTGTGTAGAAGGTGCGGGCGCGTGCCCGTGCCTCGGACTTAAACATGTTTATTCTTGGGGGACAACGACAGTTAACAAGTTCTCGCCGTTGTTCGGCACACAACCAAACTCATCAAGCAGCACGATTTCAAGTGTTGCCTCGCCACCGTCGCCCCCGTCAACCACCCACCCCGGCACATGGTACTGTCGCTGACACATCTGCCCCTTCTCAGTTTGCACGATGGGACTACCATCCAAAAATCCACAACGTCCCCGAACGCCAGCAATATTCCAAAACCTTCCGATACACACGCCATTCACCCAAAGCACACCTTTCCCCTGCTTCCCAAGGTCGATTTGCCAACTCTTCGCCATCGGCACTGTCACACTCGTATGCCACCAGGAGGGCGTCTCACGTTCCCCGCCTTCTTTCTCCTCCCAGAACGCTTCTTGCTCACCATCAAACGCCACGCACTCGCCATGCGTATGTGGCAACACATGCCATTTGCCAACACGACGCCACACATCGCCCTCCACCACCGGTTCACTCAGCAGTCCTTTCCGTTCATGCTCCATATGTGCACGACGGCCTAGCTGCCAATCGCCCTTCACCAGTCCCAACGACACCACCAGCACCGTGACTGATACACAAGCCCCAACATCGAAACCCGACGTTTTCAACACTACCTTGTGCTTCATTCCAGGATCTGGTCCTTCATGCTTTGTCCATGTGTTTGTGTATCGGTCTTCCCATGGCGCTTCACTGTCGGTTCGCCCCGCAAACGCCCCATTCACGTATACATGAGCATAATCCCCAGCCTCGAACGTGAGTGTTACCTCTCCATCACCACAAACTTCATAGTCAGCTGTGTAGAAGCAATAATCCGATGCATCTCGCGTTAATGCCACTTGTTCCGGTGGTTTGTCCACAAGAACGAGATTTCTCTTCCCCCTGCCCAGCTCAGCTATCTTCTCAACCGTTGCAGTCGTAGGTAGGGGTTCTCGTACAGATTCCCAGACCCATGCGTCGCTATTCGATGCAATCGCAGACACCGGTTTCGATATTTCCCTTATCACGGGTAGCACCGAGCTGTCGAACAGCAGTTCATTCGAACCACACTTCCTAATCTGCACACATTTCGGAGACAGCGCAGTTCCCTCCGGCACGCCGCTCACGACTAACGGCAGTGCTGACTCCGTGTCATTACAATAAAATAACACCGCGTCACTCAATTCAAACGCCACAATCCCGTTCTCACCCCCAACGGGGTACTTCCTCACCTTTGCCTCACTCACGCTCAGCACCGGCTCCACAAACCGCACCAACACATCATGAAGCTTCGTCAACATGCGCGACTTCACGGTGCCTCGATAAAACTCGTCGACCGGCGCGTCATAGTCGTAGCTAGATTTCTGCAGGTACATGCCATCCCTGCCCCAATTTGTACCGCCCATCCACATGTAATAGTTCACGCCCGCGCCACCATCCGCGAAAAACCTCGCCACACAGTACGCCAACTCGGCCACCTCCCTCCTGTGTGTGGCAGCGCCCCACACGTCGTACCACCCGGTCCAGCACTCGGTCCACACCGGGGGCTGATCGGGGTGTCGCTGGCGATGACCCTCCAGCTCCTCACTGGCCTTGAACGAGTTGATGGTTTCCACCACGCCGTCCGCCGCCCCGTAGCACATGATCGCGGGCACCCCGAACCGCAGGTCCTTCTGCAAGTCGGCCACCCACTGCAGATACCTCACCCCCTCGTCGCCGTATTCCTCGCTCACCATCGAGTACTCGTTCTCCAACTGCACCAGTATGACCGGACCCCCTTCCGGCGCCATCAGCTCCCTGCTGCGCAGTTCCCCCGCCACGTAGCGCACCCACGTCTCCACCTCGCGCATGAACGGCTCATTCCAAGTGCGGAAGCGCAGGCCCTCCACGTCGCGCAGGCGCGACGGGAAGCCGCCATACGACACCTCGGCGCACACGTACGGCCCGATGCGCAGAATCACGTGCAGCCCCGCCGTCCCCGCCGCCGCGATGAACCCGAACAAATCGTGGCGGCCCGAGAAGTCGTACTCGTTTGGCGGCGGGCTCAAGTTGCCCGGTGTCGGCTTCGGCTCGTGGCCATTCCAAAACACGTCTGCGATTATTAGGATCAACGCTGAGGCGGTTGGGTGCGGTGAGTCACGTACAAGTTTCGATAGTGTTGAGGTGTGCGTCGTGAAACGTCGCGAATAAATCGCTCCACCTGGACGGGTGCACCCGGATATAATGAACCGATCCCGAGAGAATGAGGAACGGGCGGTCGTTGAGTCGGAAGCTGCGAGCGTCGTATGTCACCGCCATGATCGGGATGCGCAGAGATTGTGGGCAAGAATCTGAGATACTGAAATTAGATTATCAGTACCTTACGCATGGATACAGTCGTAGCAGGTGTATGCATTGAGGTGTCGGAAATAGTCGCCAATTCATTGCTGAGGTTTAGGGAGCACTTCATGTTTATCAAAACTAGCTAACCTAACCGACCTTAGCTAAGTCAGAGGGCAGCAACAGTCCACCCACCGTGTGCTATCAAGGTGCCAAGTCTCATTCCATCGAGTGCAGAACAGAAATCTCGAACCGACCAACTTCCTTCACTTGAAGCAAGATGCGAAGCGATTCCTCAAACCGACCACCGTGTACGACGATCCGGCCTCCAATCTTCGCAGTCCTGCACGTAGAGCGCGTCAACTCTTCAGCCACCACCACCGACGCAGCACTATGGCGAATGGTTAGAATGAGGCAAGTACAAGTCATCGTCCATGTTCGCTCTCAGCACCTGGATCTCCTTGCTCAGCGCCTCTCTGAAGCGCTTCCACAAGTTCCTGGGCGTCTTCGGCGTCAAAATCGCTGCCACGGTCTCAAACCTCTTCGAGTTGACCCTGATGTAGTACTTGGAATCCTTCACGAACAGCGCCAACTGGTCGGGTCTGGTTTCGTCGATCTGCGTGGAGTCGGTCAACGGATTGAACCGAAAATACTTATCCGGCGGAAACAAGTCCACCAACGCGTGGTGCACCGTCTCCGTGCTCGTCGCGCTCTCCACGATACTGCTGAACACCTCGCCCCAGCCCACTTTCTGCTTGCTCTCCTTGTTCCCCACCTCGGGCGCATGCCCGTTGCCAATGCTCACCACGAGCTCGATCGGCACACCCGGATACACGCTCTTCGCCTCGTGGATCGCCACCGCCGTGGGGTTGTTCGCCACAATCGCGCCGTCCGCGTGCAATTCCCCATGCACCCTGATCTCGCTGAAGAACGTCGGCGCCGCACTGGACGCTCGCAGCGCCTCCCACAGCTGCGCCTCCACCGTTCCGTCATAGCGGCTTTCATGTCCTTTCGGATACGTGTAGTTTCGGAACACGTGCAATTCCTGGGGAACCCTGCTCATCACACTCGACACCACGAACACCTTGTTCATGTTCTCTTCCGCCTGCGAGTCGATCAAAACCCCCGAGCCGCACTCCCGTTTGAGCGTATCTTCCAACACTTTCGTATCGTAGTACGCCCTCGTCAACAGCAACTTGGGCCCATTCACGGGGTGTTTCGCGAAGATTTTGCCGATCAACTCCCGATACAAAGCCTCCACTTCCTCCACCGTCTTGTGGGCGATCCCCAACGAGGCCGCCACAATCGCCCCCGTGCTCGTGCCCCCAATCACATCGAACAACTCATGAATCTCGCATCCCGTCATTCGTTTCAAATGCTTCAACATTTCGAACGCCATGATCGCACGAGTTCCACCGCCGTCGATGCTGAGCACTCGTAGTCCTCTCTGTCCCGGCACACGCGGCTTCCATTCGTTCACACCCAACGCCCCCAGCGCGCGTCTCGCAGCACGAGCCGCCCCCTCCGGCTCACCGTTCTTCAGCCCACCACTCAGGCGTTGTAGATTTCTCACGAGGTCATCCGTGCCCATCAATCGCAAACGCCATTCGCGTCCTGCCTTGCCGGACGCCAATGCCAACGAACCCAACAAATGGGTACCAGAAACCAACGCCTCCGTGTGCGCCAACGCGGACGCCGCGGCTGTCGCCGGCGTAAACGCGCCGGGCCCCTGCACAATGGTGATGAGTTCCCTCACCAGCGCGCCCCCATCCGCATCAAGCATATCGATGCGGCTTTTCGGCAACATAATCGCAAGATTCGCCAACGCCGTCAACGCCGCGGACTGGGACAGCCCGCTCAACGCACAGGCCGCCCTCACAAGCGGATGCACGCCCACGGTCTCAACAAACACCCTCGCATCCTGCTCATTGTCAACCGCCCTAGCCGCGGTCACCGCCGCCAGTAACTTGTTCTCCTCACTCGCATCGACCTGGCCCCGTGGTGTCGCGGAGGTAGCGATGGCCGCCGCAGTAGCATAAGCCGCCGCCGCTCCACCAACCGACAACCCCGCATTGTCGCCAGTACTAAGCTCTGTGTCATGTGCCAGCGCCTCTGCATACGCCGCCGCACCGCCCTTTGCCTTCACCGGCACGCGGGCGTCCTTCTTCGACCGGAACAACGACACGAACGCACCCGCCCAGCGCAACGGCACGGGCACCCTGTTCACCTGCTTCTCCACGACCGGTGGTGGCGTCGACGGCACGGGTGGTCGACTACGGCGTCGTTTCGGCGTCGGCGGCGCCACAGCTGTGCTCCCAGCCGCTCTGTTCGACTTGGCACGCAGCTCATCGAACAATGCGCGCTGCAAGTCGTAGGGCAGCAAAGTCTGCAACTCCGCGCGATTGTCGCCTTCGTTGTGATGTCTGCGATCGATAGCTTCGGCGACATAATCGTAAATCTGCGATTCATACAATCCGCCGAATACGGGCGCACTCGTGGCCAGTGTCTGCACGACCTCCTGCTTGGGCTCCTCCACCTTCTTCGCCACCTTCCTGCGGAAGAAGAGGAAGCCACCCCCGCCCTTGGGCCGCCGCTGCACGGGCGGCTGCGCGACGTCGAGCAGCTTTGCGGCGCGCTTCGCCTGCTCACGCTCACGCTCGCGCTCGCGCTCGCGGCGCTCCCTCGCCAATAGGCGCTCCTCGAGCCCGTCGGTGTCGGGCTGCTCCTCCACGGGCGGCGGCTCCTTCACCACCTTCCCACGCGCAAAGCGCCAGATGAAGCGGACCAGCGCGGGCGCGCCCCAGCGCTGGCCCGTGCGCTGGTCTTGCTGCGCCACCGCCTTCGATACCGTGCGCCCGCTCCCAACATCGCGCTCGTGGCGCGCCAGTGCCACCACGGGCGGCGCAAACGCCATGCGCCGACCTAGGCTGCGTAACGAGCGATGTGCCAGTGCGCGTATAGATGTGCGACCAATTTTCTACGCAATCTCAAGATGCACGCGCCCCATTTTATTTATTTTTCTGTGGTGGAACCTATCCCCTGTTACACTCTCATGTGCCTCTTTCTCCCAGTTTTCGCGTGGCTTATCATCGATTCTACCGTCCTAACTTGCGCTATTTCGTGCGTTTCGTGGGGTGCGATTACAAGTACTGCTCGCTTCTTGCGTATCGGATTTGCCCCCTCGGTGTATGAGAGGCTCACCCTCTGGTCAATAAAGAAGCGGAATTTCACCATCTCCTCAGACGAGCCTCGTTACGCCGAAAAATGTCGTTCGCGAACTTTCCTCGTTGCCGATTCCTCACCAGCTCTTTCCTATTGATAGAACCATCGCTCCACGTACCACGATACCGTGCGCAGTATCGTCGTTCACTGCATCTCTGTGTATAACACTGCACCACCACGGTAATCTCAGTGTAACCCTGCTTCACATGGCACGCAATCTCGGTCTATCTCCGACGCACAATGCAGCACGTAGGAAAAGTTCAACTCGCTCGACCCGGCCTACCAGCTCGAACGCAAGACGGACAGATTCCAGAGAATCCAGAGAATCCAGAGAATCCAGAGAGTAATAGAAACGCTCTAATACACGCCCAATCCAAACGTCATAGGGCGGGCCTTCAAAATCGGCACACGAACAAGCAGCGAATCAAGCCGATGGAGGCCCATCAAACACGGGTCAATATACGCTATCACCTCAATATCGGGGCGTGTACTGTGCATAGTCACTAATCTGCGCAACTTACGCACCCCCGAAAAAAAAATCACACTTCCCGAACAGCGATGGCGGAGGAGAAAAGCGTGCCCGCGGTGCTGTTCCTGTGCACGCACAACGCGGGGCGCAGCCAGATGGCGGCGGGGTTCCTGCGTGCGTACGGCGGCGCGGGCGTGCGGGTGCTGTCGGCGGGGTCGGCGCCGGGGCCGAGCGTGAACCCGGTGGCGGTGGCGGCGATGAAGGAGAAGGGCATCGACATCTCGCAGAGCCAGCCGCAGAAGTGGACCAACGCCATGGTCGAGGAGGTCGACGTCATCATCAGCATGGGCTGCGGCGACAAGTGCCCCATCATCCCCGGCAAGCGCTATGAGGACTGGCCGCTCACCGACCCCCACGGCCAGGGCATCGACACCGTGCGCGTGGTGCGCGACGAAATCGAGGGCAAGATCAAGACCCTCATGTCCGAGCTCAAAGTCCCGATCCTGGCTGAGCAGAAATCCGGTTGCGTGCTCATGTAAACGTGGTTGTTTCAACTGTGCGACTCATTTGCCTCTGCCATCAGAGTCCTCCTTCACGCAAACGTAGCGCCTAAATTGTCCCAAGTCTTAATACTCAGCTGCATCGAAAGTTGTGCAGGATAGTAGTGAGTCTTGCATTCTTCTAATGATACCGCAGTCGCAATTTTCTCTGTTCTACTGCACCCCAACGCAACGCTGAATTTACGGCATAGTGCATTGTAGTGTGTACTGTACGTCATGTACACTAACTGTACCCACACTACTGTACAGTACAGTATGCCGCAGTCCACTGTGCGGTGGACCTACCCACTCTTCGTCACTCATCCAAAGTAACACACCTCTTCCATCTAGTGGCGATTTCACGAACACTAACAGAGCTCCAGGGGAGAATGCGCCCGAGAGCAGCACCAATAAGTTTAATGTTGAATACAACTGTCCAACCGAGCAGCCAACTACTGTACAATGCTCGGAACACCACAGCCACCATTTACATCTTGATGTGGAACACCATGTTGTACCTCCTGCGTCGCAGCCAGATGACGACTTCGACCTTCAACCAACGACCCCGAATTTTCCTTCGCAGCTCTCCAAAGAATTTCCCGTTGTTGCCCCGCCAGAAGTAAGGCGCCCTGCCTTCCGACCAATCGCGTTCGCCCTGCACCTTGAAGTACACACGCGGTACACGATACTTTGTGACTGCTTCCATAGATAGGCGTCCACGAGACGGAAGTTGAAGTCGATCGCCATGCTTGGCAGCGAAGCGTGGGCGTCCATTCACGTAGAAGCGAACATATTTGAACGGAGTATTTCGGTTATCCACAACCGGTTTCCTGGTCGGTCTCGCTGGGGGAGAAGGTTTGCGGATCGCAGGCGGGGTCGATGACGGTGTGGGAGAAGGCGAGCTTGTTGGACTGGGTGCGATAACACGCCTCGGTTTCGGCTGGATTGGCTCAGGAACGACAGGTGTGAAGGGCTGAGGCTTAGGACGAACAGGTTCTGGTTTCGGCCGAACGGGTTCCGGTAACGCGGGAGCACCCTTGCGAGTGTCCAGATCCTTGTCCTCGTAATCTCCACCATTGCCTTTGATTTCGATATCCATGCAAGAGTAGTATTCTTCGGTGTGAAGCTTGCCACCACAGGTCTTCAGCCACTTCGCCCAACCGCCACGAGCATTGCTCTGTCCTTTGCACTGGCCCCACCATTTCGGTGCATTTGGACCCTCGAAGTAATCCGCATAGCCCGGGGGATTGCACTCGTTCGCAGAAGCCCAGTAGAACTGTACAACACAGTGGTCACAAACGAGACCCTTGGGCAGGTGGAAGTTGATGTTTTTATACAGATCGTTAGCCTTGCCATTCGTCTTTGTACACGGCAAGAACCAACGGGTCGGGTACTTGGGATCGATGGGTGCACAGTCCCTGCTGTTGGTTTCACATCGAGGTTCCTCCACACGGATCATTTTTTGACAGGCACTAGAACGCAGACAAGATTCAGAGATCTCGCCACCGCATTCAGAAACCTTACAAACAATAAACTCAATGAATCCGTTGTGATGGCCGTTCGAGTTGATCGACACGGTGGCGGAGAAGATTCCCCCAGATTTGTAGGAACCAGTGATGATTGGCTTGTCCTTCGGATAATAGAACTTCCCACCACGTCGGTGGTCCTCCTTCGGACCCTTCAGGTCACCGCACACACCAGCGCGGAATCGGAATCCGGGCGCCTTGGGATCGTACGGAGTCCAGTTGTTGCCGGAGGCTCTTCTTTGCGATGCAGCCCCGCAGCCGCGGCAGCCACTTTTCTTGAGACCGGCCGGGAAATGCCAGTCCCAATCCCAACGGTTCGGGGCATTCCGGCATTTCTCCTCATCCCACGGCTTGATCCAATACCCACGTTTCTTGGGACACACGATCCCACGCTGGCGCGGCACTACACAGCCGCCGTGTGCGTGCACGAAATTTACAAGGAGCGCTGCTGCTACCACGATGACGATCGCGCGAACCATGACGTCGTGGGTGTTGGGACGGCCGGATTGTGTGCAATAATGTCGGAAACCATGATTTATAAGCGCACTACGAAGCGAGGATTGAATTTAGGTGTGGACCGCGAACTAGGTACGTAGCCGGAGCACCAAAAAGTGAAACAAGTACGTATTCAGGTTGCAAACGAGAACTGAACGAGAGTTGTCAACGTATGAAGTTGCTTGATAGCCATGATCTCTGAATAGGACTTGCAATTGTCATACCGCAATAAGGAGCAAATTGACACTTTCGAGGTAAGACACGCCATGACGTCGCCACGTAGTGCGGATTTCATTTGTGCTTTATGGATGCCTCCCCGGCAACGCACTGACGTAAATGCGTGTTGTCTATATTAAGATCTGAGCGATTTTTGCTTCCTTGTATTTCGTTTCCGTGCCGTAACTTCACTTCTTTCCATTCTACCACCCCTCTCGTGACGCTGGCAACAATACCAAGAAGCTTCTGCTGTGTGCTGCACATCCAGTTATGGAATGGTTTGCAGCGCAAACTGAACTGCTCGTACTGCAGTTAGGCGTGGACATGATTATTTTGGAGCCATGCCGCTGGTCTAGAACTGTCCTGACAAAGGCTAGAAACCGCATACTTTCCTGGAGAGTTAATTTGGTATTCTCTAGGACCAGTTCGATGTAATTGCTGCATCTGTTTTTTAATTTAAAACTGAAGATATTACCTGCAAAAATACAGGACCGGTAATCACTTCTCTCAATTGCACCGTTCTCCGTGTGGTAGATAAGTCAACAATACGACCTAATCTCACGTCAATTCAGGCTCTACAAGGCTCGAAGATTAAATTTAATCTGCAGAGTTGAATGGTAGTCGACTTGAACACTGTACAGTACTCTCATGTTTTCCTCCGAGAAATCACATGCTTTTCCGATCGCCTATCGTGCAACACAGTTGACCGGCGGTGAATATGCTGTGTTGAGCGACTCTAGGGCTACCTCCCAATGCAGCACTTCACATATTAATGAGACTTCGTTCACATTCGAAGCATCGCGTGTTCGATGGAATGGATCAGCTGTAATCGTCAAATATTGGGGGAGGAACACGGTATATTTTTTGGTTAGCATTACATGAACCAATTGTTTGATGCGTGAAGCGAAAGCACTAGCTTCGAATTTCCACCACTCGATCTCCTTTGCCAAATCTACTCGCACTTGGTTTCAGTGTCAGGAATGCTTTGGACTTTGATAATGCTTGCTGTGTAGTGTGTCTTGATTTTCAATTTCACAGATAAGAGGGGGATACGCCTCAGCTTTTTGCTGCAGAAATCGAAAGTAGCTTCTTTGGTACGTATGTCCCAACTTCCTTTCAGAGTGCTTCAAATGACCATCCCTTGAATATAGACGACCGTCTACAATACTGTAGTGAATCCACGCTTTCGATTTAAATTATTCTATTCACAGATTTGCTAGCAGTTTTTGTTACAGTCTTATCCTGTTGTTGAACATATCATAGTGCCCATGGTATCCCAACATTCGAATTCTCCATGATACAGTGCCTAGATTCTTCACAACAATTACAGTTAATGAACGCACAGAGCTCGATATGTTCTGTTGTGTCCCAGGAATCCAACCTTTGTGATAGCTTTTTCTCCCGAGAATTTCTTGCAATAGTAAACTTATGAATCACGGTGCGTTGATTCAAGCATGCTAAGGTGAAAATCTGCTAACGTTTTTTAACACTCGTTGACGTAGTTGGGCATCGGCGATTAGGCCACGGGCGCCGATAGTAGTAAGATTCCGATTCAAACAGGACGCCTCTACTTGAAAGGATTAGAGGCAGAATCTATGTGTTGGTTTTTTCAAATTCATAGCCACGGGTAAAGAAGGGATTACGAACCGATCTACTTTTGAACTAGTATGAATTATGGACTTTCTCCTTGTACAGTACAGTACAGTACATGAGAATTTAAGCGACGAGAAAGCAGAGTATCTTGGCTTTCATTCTTAATTGAGTTGTTGATAATGAGCTTTTATCGAGCTCACTAATTTACTAACACAGTAGAGAATTTCAGAATGTACAAAATACTATTAACTTTAAATGCTCATTAGAGTGTGACCAGATGAAGCATTTAGATTTATCTGTCCATATTTATGTTCGAGAGAGCTTGCTCAGTGCCTTCTCGTTCGTCCAGTAGATCGAGATATACTCTATATCAAATTCAACTTCTACTCACAGAATCTTCTGTAATCCAAACTTCTCCCATAGCATTCTCGTTCGCCATGGAATCTAAGGCAGCGCAGCTATAGCCAAGAAGGGTAATTTGCCGACCTCTCAAAGAAATCTGAGTTCAACGTCATTTCTACCACATTACAAATCTACCTTAGAAGAGGAACAAAGGTTCGAATCATTACAGTGCTAACGCTTCCTAACTTCCAACGTTGTACGAAGAAATCCCTTATGTCTACAGTATTTCTAGCAGGTTAAACATCTAAATTCCCTTTATACGAATTTTCTTCCACACTTCTTTCTTGCAGCAAAATGGAGACTTTCACGTTATCGATGTTATTATCGACTTGTAAGCCTATTCCCCAAATGTTGCCACCAACTTCATTCACATTCACATCGTCCATACTACTAGAATAGAAGCCTGAATCACGTTACTGCGCGCTTCGTATGAGTTGCTTTCATATGCGAATACCAGCATGTTAACCGTCCTTTTAAACATTAGTTTACAATTGCACCACCGTATAACTGTATATGCGATGCCGATCTGATGCAGGTATGCAACTAATTTAGATTGACTTTTGAACCCATTCGATATGTTTTACGATATTCATTCTTCGAACTGTTGAAGAATGAAAACAAGTGAATCAGCCTGCACATAACATACTCGATCATCCCGTTTTCGACAGGCCCGTTAGTTCAGCAATGACTCTAATGCTGTTCAGCAGACACAGCAACCAAATAGGAAAAACTAGCTTTCTTGGATCATAGGACGGCTGTAATTGACGGTGAAGTAGAAGAGCTACTGGTACGTGAATGTACTTTAGTTTTCCAGAATTTCAAGAACAGCAGAGAGGTCACCTTGCACTGATGTGGACATGAGTAAGACCTAAAGAAACATGCGTTGAGAAGTGGAACCGAACCTATTGTTTCTGATTAAAATTCACCGAATCCATAGTATAAATTTGATGAATTTACTGTATCTCATGGAAAGTCCAATGGAAAACAAGTCTCGGTGAGACATTTTATCATAAGTTCTGAATGGCAGTGTCAAGCTAAGGTTATCTCCCGAGTACAATTACCTCTTCAGTTGAATTTCAGTTATCATATTTCTTGTATTTTTCGAATTCTGGAACAAGGAAAACGTACCGAACAACGCGGATGGACTAAAACGTGTCGATTTCTTGCATAGAGAGCTTATATAATGCAAGATGATTTACATTTCTTTCAGAGAAGAAAC
>JAAUYH010051429.1_pt1 | contig 13345 bp, 9 predicted proteins | sample 7278061 | NCBI WGS metagenome assembly JAAUYH01 (sample SAMN14350203, study PRJNA611818) | marine sediment metagenome | isolation source: surface marine sediment (0.6m) | place: French Polynesia: Moorea | collected 2018-08
CGATAACGAAAGAGGTCGGGTTTTTTCTCTCTTTTTGGGGGGTTTTGATGTCGGTATTTCTATGGCCGGCCCGATTTTAGGTATTAACGTCGCAGCGATCGGCTATCGTCAGTTATTTTCTTTTGCTAGCGTTTTAGCTATTCTCGCTTTGCTTTTTTTTGTGACCAAATCTAACAAGAACTTAAATTCTTCCTTACGCTTTGCAGTCGGTCAAGAAAGAGATCTTCATGCTGTTAGTTAAAACGGGCGAGAAGGGATTCGAACCCCTGACACCGTGGTCCGTAGCCACGTGCTCTAGTCCACTGAGCTACACGCCCTCAGTTTATCTTACTCAAGTAAATATATCATAAACAATTCCCATAATGCAAGAAAAAAAATTATCTCATTTAGACGATCGCGGAGCAGTCAAAATGGTAGATGTTTCGCCAAAAGAGGCGACAATTAGGGAAGCAGAAGCAACGGGAAAAGTCAGAATGTCCCTCGCTACTTTTAAAGCGATCGCAGCGGGTAACGCCCCAAAAGGAGATGTCTTAACAACTGCTAAATTAGCCGGAATCATGGCCGCAAAGCAAACAGCCCAATTAATCCCCCTCTGCCATCCCCTACCCCTACATAAAATTGCCGTTGATTTAATTGCAGATCCCGAATTACCCGGATATCAAATCTCAGCCAAGGTAAAAACCAAAGCAGAAACGGGGGTAGAAATGGAAGCACTCACCGCAGTTTCGATCGCAGCTTTAACGCTGTACGATATGGCTAAAGCACTAGACAAATCTATCTCGATCGAATCAATTTGCCTCTTGAGTAAGAAAGGTGGTAAATCTGGAGAGTATAATAAGAGGATAAAATAATCCTCAAAACTAATTCAAAATTAAATTATGCCTCCTAGTTGGTCTCGCAAACCAGATCGCAAAGATCCAGAATATAGAAAATTAGACGATCGCATGAATTTTGCTTTTCATGTTGCGGTATTCGCCGCTCTCAATTCTGGTTTGTGGTTCGTTCAAATTCTTAAATTTCCTAATTGGGGAGGTGCAATTTGGATAAGTGGGATCTGGACAACTATCTTATTATTTCATCTAATTTATATTCTGGCGATCGCTAACTACTCGATTAAATCCAATGGCTAATACTAACACTACTGAAATCATCGAATCTCTAGCTGCTGAAATTGGCGAAAATGTTTACATTGATGTAGCTAAATGGCACTTATATTTATCCGATGCTCATTTACACACAGTTGTTGCCCAAAGAACTTATCAACTTTTAGAAAATGATAATTTAAGTGAAGATAATGTCTTAGAAATTTTACGAAACATTCCAGTTAAATTAGGTGGGGGAAAAATAGAAGTTTCTTTACTCAATCTTTTACCGATGCAGTCCCAAGTTCATTTAATAGATTTGCTTGAAGAATATCAAAACAAAATCTGAGCTATTTTACATCAATAAAGTCTTATTTAATCATTTGAATTAAAATGACTCGTCTAGAAAACAATAGGCGATCGAAGGCTAACACCCTGTTAAATCAGCAAGTTGGCAAGTAAATAAACAACTAAAATTGACAAAATAGACATAATAATAGTTTAATAACTAAAAATTGAAAATAGTAAAAATAGATCTAAAAATTACTTCAATACAGTTGATTATTTCCAAGATTGAATTATATTATATTGATGAATTTACCTGAATAAATTAGGTAATTTAGCGGATACTTATCTAGCGATCGTCAGCAGATAATTGAGATAGGAAGATTAGCTCCAAATCGCCATGGGGATAGGTCGGTCTGGAGTTAGTTTAATTAAGACTATTTGATGAAATAATAGAAGAACTGTATTATGAATGCGATTAAAGATGTATCTAATCAGAACACAAATCGATCGAACTTATTAGATACAGAATTAACTAAAAAATTAACCCTATTTCGCGAACAACAATTTAGTGGCTCTTTAACGATAACATCATCTAAAGGATATATTTGGAAAATTTATTCTTGTTTGGGAAGATTAACTTGGGCTGATGGTGGAATTCATCCGAACAGATCTTGGCGCAGACATTTAATGAAATACTGTCCTGAAATTAAACAGCAACATCGCAATATCGATCCAGCTAACCAATGGGATAGTATGACATATCAATTGTTAGCTATTTATTTACAGGAAAAAACAATCGAAAGAGAAGCCGCGATCGAAATAATTAAAAGTAAAATTCAAGAAGTTCTGTTTGATATTTTTCAACAAGAAGCTTATCAAAGTTTATCTTATCGCGCCAATTCAATTAAAACATCTCAATTGCTAGCTGCGATGTTAAGAAAACCAATCGCTTTAATTAATAGCGAACAATCGATCCAGGAGAGCCATAATGTTTGGTCTGCTTGGGTTCAAAAAGGTTTAGGTTTTTGGTCGCCCAATTTAGCTCCCAAAATAATTAAGCCAGAAGCTCTAGCTCGAGCAGTTTCGCAACAAAGTTATCAAAATTTAGTTAAATTGTTAGACGGGAAAAAAAACCTTCGAGATATCGCATATTTAACGAATCAAAATCTGTTTAAATTAGCTAATTATTTTGTTCCTTTTTTGCATCAAGGTATTTTAGAATTTACTGAAATTAAAGATATTGGCGGGCCGGTAAAATACATCTCGGCCAATAACAATTCAAAAATTGCTTCAAAAAAAGTCAATCCAAATACACCTCTAATTATCAGCATCGACGATCGCGAAGCTATGAGCAAATTACTTGGCAGAATTATTGAAAAAGCAGGCTATAGATTCCTTGGCATTAACGATAATTTAAATGCAGTAGCTCGAGTTATGGAAGAAACCCCCCATCTCATCTTTCTCGATATAGATATGCCAATAATTAACGGCTACGAAATTTGCTCTCAAATTAGAAGAGTTGACGAATTTAAAGACGTTCCCATTGTCATGCTAACGGGTCATAATGGCATAATCGACCGAGCAAGAGCCAAAATGGTCGGTGCTACAGGGTTCATGACTAAACCAATCGAATTACAAGATGTGATCGGGGCTGTTAAAAAATATGTCGAAGAAAAACAATCAGATTAATCTTACCCAACAAATTCACCCCCCGTTTGTACTTGCCAAAGACTAGCATAAATGCCCTGTTTTGCTAATAATTGTTCGTGTCTTCCTCGTTCGACTATTTGACCTTTTTCAAGCACGTAAATACAGTCAGCATCCCGAATAGTAGAAAGACGATGAGCGATCGCAATAGTAGTTCTATTTCTGGTAATAGTTACCAAAGATTTAGCAATAGCTGCTTCTGTTTCGTTATCTACCGCTGAAGTTGCTTCATCTAAAATTAGAATTGGAGGAGATTTTAAAATAGCGCGGGCGATCGCCAGTCTTTGTCTTTGTCCGCCAGATAATTTCTGACCCCGCTCCCCAACAATAGTATCGTACCCTTGGGGCAAGTTAATAATAAAATCGTGAGCTTCAGCTAATTTAGCCGCCATCATAATGCTTTTTAAACTCGCATCGGGATTGCCATAAGCAATATTTTCTTTTACCGTACCGTGAAATAAATAAACATCTTGACTTACCCAACCGATCGCCCGACGCAGATCTCCCAAGCAAATCTCTCTAATATCTTGACCGTCTAAAGTAATAGTACCCGATTCTAATTCATATAAACGCAACAGCAATTTGACGATCGTACTTTTACCAGATCCGGTAGATCCGACAATAGCAATAGTTTTTCCTGCAGGAATATTTAAAGAAAGATTATCGATTATCGGTTGGCGATTTTTATAAGCAAAACTAACATTATTTAAGCTTATTTCACCCCCGATCTTATCTAAAGGTAAACTCTTATTTCCCGGATGAATTGCGATCGGCGTATCTAATAAATCCATAACTCTATTAGTAGAAGCCATCGCCCTTTGATACAAGTCTAAAGTTTGTCCGAGACCGGTCAAAGGCCATAACAATCTTTGGGTAATAAACACTAAAACGCTATACGTACCGACAGCTAAAGTTCCTTCTACAGCTTGCATACCGCCATAAAGTAAAATCCCGCTAAATCCAATTAAAATTACGATGCGAATTAAAGGAATAAAAGCCGCACTAAAGGCGATCGCTTTTTGATTGCTCTTACTATAGGCTTCACTTTCTAGTTTTAATCTTTCAATTTCATAAGCTTCGGTGGCAAAACTTTTAATAGTAGTAATTCCGCTCAAATTATTAGCAAGGCGATCGCTCAATCTGCTTACTTTTTCTCTGACATCAGCATAACGAGGAGTCAGCAGTTTTTGAAAAGTTAACGAACCCCATAAAATAAAAGGTATGGGTACGAGTGTCATCCAAGCTATTTCGGGAGTCGCAATGATAAAAGCACCCCCGATAATAACTACTGTAGTGCTAACTTGCAGTATTTCATTAGCCCCAACATCTAAAAACCTTTCTAATTGATTGATATCGTCGTTGAGAATGGCTAGTAAAGCTCCCGTACTTCTGGCTTCAAAATATGCTAATTCCAAATTTTGTAAGTGAGAATAAGCATCTATTCTTAAATCGTTTTGAATATTTTGAGCTAAGTTGCGCCACAATCTTTCGTAAGCGTACTGAAAAATCGATTCTAAACCCCAAACAATTAGAGATAAAAAGCAAAGAAACAGAAGTTGTTGAAAGATATCTGTTATTCCTAAATTGGCAATAAAAGAGTCTTGCTGTTTTACAACTACATCTACCGCAGCACCAATTAAAACAGGAGGAGCTAAATCGAATATTTTATTCAGAATCGAGCAAATTATTGCTTGCCAAATTGTAACGCGATAGCGATCGCCGTATTTAATTAAACGTTTGAGAGGCTGTCGGCCTTTTTTTGGCGATTTGCTGTTTTTTTTGTTCATTATTTATTAATTTTGCTGCTTTTTCCCGAATCGCGATCGATTTATTTAGCTAAAATATTACAATTTCTTTAAGAGAACACTGATAAAGTTTAGTTTACTATGGAATCTACCGTTAATTGCGCTGAAGACTGTATCAATGGTTGTATTTTAGGGGATAAATGTCCTCATCGCGAATATGCCGGAGAAGCTTCTAAATTTATTGAAGATACTTCCCTCGATAAAATGTTAGAAATGGCCGAAATAGCTAGACGGAGAAAATTAACCGAACCTCCTAAATGGGTTATTCCTGATGATATTTAATTAAAAATTTAAAAGGCGATTGTTTTTCGACAAGGCGATCGCTTTTATTATTATTATGAAATGTTTTTCTCAAGCGCGATCGCAAGTAATTTGGAATTATTTTTTATGGCTAATGAAGAACATTTAATAATAATTCGATTGGGTTTGTTAGCTCCTAGTTTAGAAACCAGTGTAATTTGGAATCAATGGCGCAAAAATAATCCTGAAATTATCCCTGATTTAAGCGGTGCTAAGTTAAGAAAATTTTCATTAGAAAATATCGACTTTAGTAATTGTAATCTAGAAAAAACAGACCTAAATAGAGCTAATTTGAAAGGTGCTAATTTAGAGAATGCCAATTTACAGGGTGCTTATTTAAATAAAGCAAATTTAGAAAATGTCAATTTGAAAAATGCCAATTTGAAAGGTGCTTTTGTAGCATATATTAATCCAACTCATGCTAATTTTGAGGCTGCTAATCTTGAAAATGCTATATTATTCGAGATTTCTGGATGGGACGAGCCGCCGATCGGTCTAGAAATTACTGCTGAAGAATTACTAAAACAATATGCTGCTGGACGAAGATCTTTTCGTGGATTGGATATTAATATTAACAATAAAAAAATCTTAATTGAAGCAAATCTTGAAGGTGCTGATTTAGCTTATACTACTATTTTTAATCCAGACTTTACTATAGATGATTTAACGGGTTCAAACTTGAAAAATACTAATTTAACTGGCTGCGATTTAGGAGGTAATATACTTAATAAAGTAGACTTTAGCCGGGCTATTATGAAAGAAGTTCAACTAGACTATGTTGAGGCGATCGCAGCTAATTTTAGTGGTGCTAATCTTAAAAAAGCTAAGATGACATATTCTGATTTTCAAGATTCTAATTTTAGTTATGCTGACTTAAGAAGGGCTTTTATGTATCGTTCTCAATTTAAAAATTGTCTTTTAATTGGTGCAGATCTCAGCTATGCTAAATTAGGCAGACACAGTCTAATTGGTGCTAATTTGACTAATGCTAATCTAACGGGGGCTAGTAATTTTAATCCTGAAAATGCTATTTTAAATAAAACTATTCTTCCTGACGGAACTATTGCTAATAATATTTCTTAAACCAATAAATAATCTTTACTTTTGCTTGCTTAAATTAACTTATTAAAACACAAACAAAAAAGATAAATTTATATATTTATTAACGATCGCACTAAAATAAACAAAATATAGTAGGATGCTAAATTGCTGGATTGATAGTAAAGAAAGATTTATATATTCTAATCGCAAAGCAAAATAATCTTGTCAGATAAGAAAATTAAAATATCTTGGCAAATTCAACACGATCTTACAATTAGATAAATTATGACCGAATCGATTCGTTTTCTCATGTGTGCCCCAGATCATTACGATGTGGATTATGTAATTAATCCTTGGATGGAGGGCAACATCCACAAATCTACCCGCGATCGCGCTGTAGAACAATGGCAAAAACTTTACCACATTATTAAGGATAATGCAACAGTAGATCTCGTGACCCCAGCAAAAGGCTGGCCGGATATGGTATTTACTGCTAATGCTGGGTTAGTCTTAGATAATAAAGCAATCGTAAGTCGCTTTTTCCATAAAGAGCGTCAGGGTGAAGAACCTCATTTCAAGGAATGGTTCGAGGACAACGGTTTTGCTGTTTATGAATTGCCCAAAGATCTTCCTTTTGAAGGTGCAGGAGATGCTCTATTGGATCGCGAAGGCCGTTGGTTGTGGGCCGGATACGGGTTTCGCTCGGAATTAGATTCCCATCCTTATCTTGCTAAATGGCTAGATATTGAAGTAATCTCTTTAAGATTGATCGACGATCGCTTTTATCATTTAGATACTTGTTTTTGTCCTTTGGCTGGGGGATATTTACTCTACTATCCCGACGCATTCGATTTTTATTCTAATAAAACCATCGAGATGCGAGTACCTCCAGAAAAAAGAATCGCGATCGAAGAAGCGGATGCAGTTAATTTTGCTTGTAATGCAGTCAATGTTAACTCTACCGTAATTATGAACAAAGCAAGCGAAAGTTTGCAAAAACGTCTTGCTGATGCTGGTTTTAGTGTAATCCAAACACCTCTTACTGAATTTTTAAAAGCTGGGGGTGCTTCTAAATGCCTTACTTTAAGAGTAACCGAACCGAGAATAGAAGAAGCCCACGCTAACGTTCCAGTAGAAAGCCGGGTAATTCAATTAAAAGGCCATCTCTTAGATGCTGGCATCATGAACCAGGCTTTAGACTTAATTGTAGAAGGTGGGGGCAGTTTCCAAGTTATTGATTTTAACTTAGGAGAGCAAAGACAAAGCACTTCTGCAGCTAGAGTCAGAGTATCCGCACCATCTCACGAAGTGATGGAGGATATATTCTCTCAATTAATCGACTTAGGTGCGATCGCTCCTCCCGAACAAGTTTGCGATGCCATAACTGAAACTGTTACTTTAGCCGGGGTAGCACCAGATGATTTTTATGTTACTACGATCTATCCTACTGAAGTTAGGGTAAATAATAATTGGGTGGCAGTCCAAAATCAGCGCATGGATGGTGCTATTGTAGTCAGTGGTGATGGGACTGAAGCTAGATGTTGCATCTTACGAGATGTACAAGTAGGCGATCGCGTTGTCGTCGGAGTAGACGGTATTCGCACTAACCGTAAAGTAGAGAATCGAGAACAACTTAACAAACAAGAGTTTAGCTTTATGGGTGCTGGTGTTTCCAGCGAGCGGCGAGTAGAATTGGTCGTAGAACAGATTGCCTGGGAATTGCGCCAAATTCGCGATCGCGGTGGTAAAGTAGTAATTACTGCGGGCCCGGTCGTAATTCACACTGGCGGTGCAAAACACCTCTCTCGTTTGATCCGGGATGGTTACGTTCAAGCCCTTTTAGGGGGTAATGCGATCGCCGTTCACGATATCGAACAGGCTTTGATGGGTACTTCTTTGGGCGTAGATATGCAAAGAGGCGTACCAGTCAGGGGCGGACACAGACATCATTTAAAAGTAATTAATAGCATTCGTCGCTACGGCAGTATTGCAGAAGCTGTCAAGCAAGGATTCTTAACAAAAGGCGTAATGTACGAATGCGTTAAAAATAACGTGCCTTTCAGTTTAGCTGGTTCGATCCGCGATGACGGGCCTTTACCCGATACTCGGATGGATCTAATTCAAGCTCAAACCGAGTATAGCAAGCTCATAGAAGGGGCTGAAATGATTTTAATGCTCTCGACCATGTTGCACTCGATCGGCGTAGGTAATATGACTCCTGCTGGGGTGAAAATGGTTTGTGTCGATATTAACCCCGCAGTTGTGACAAAATTGAGCGATCGCGGTTCGGTGGAGTCTGTAGGAGTTGTTACTGATGTGGGACTATTCCTCAGCTTATTAGTGCAGCAGTTAGATCGATTGACTAGTCCTTATCCTGTTTCTCAATCTGTTTAATTTATACTTCCTTGCGGCTGATTTTAGCTCGCTTTCAATAAACAGGATCGAATCACCTTAAATATAGATTATTAAATAAGATCTAAGGAATTTAACTTTTAGATCTTATTTCCATCTTATGGGAGTTTTTCACTTTATTTTTGCAGAAAAAATTATAAATACAAAACTGTAAATTATATTTTATCCTATTTCTCCAAAATCACATTAATAACAATTACGATCCGATCTAACCTGATTAAATCAGATCTCTGACCTCTTACCTAGATTAAGTATCTTATTTCTTATAAAAAAATAGTTTTATATTGTTAAAAGGGAACACAGTAATCTTTTATAGATTTAAACTTAAACTAATTGTAGACCGCTAAATAAAACTTTAGCGGTGGTCTTAAACCCGGGCATGCTATTCAGTTACTGAAGAACATTATTTATTACTCTTAAAAACAAAACCCTGTTGCCCGTTCCCTGTTCCCTCAGCCGAAGGCTGATAAAAAAATAACTATAAGACAGGACAATATCTTACAGTTATTATCAGGAACGAGAAACAGATTAGTTCTAATCAATTTTTATTTGGTTAAAACAACCTTTTTAAGATCTTTTCGCTCTGCTTTAGTAAATAATTTTCGCAACCAACAGATAAAATTATCGACATAAGTAAAAATCACCGGAACTACTACTAAAGTTAGTAAAGTAGAGGTACAAAAACCGCCGATAACTGCGATCGCCATCGGCGATCTAACCTCACCATCAGCACCCCATTGCAAAGCGATCGGAGTCATCCCAGCAATCGTCGAAAAAGATGTCATTAAAATTGGTCGCAAACGAGATACACCAGCATCAATTAATGCTTTAAACTGGGGTTTATTTTCTGCTTTAATTCCCGCTAAAGTAAAGTCAACTAAAAGAATTGCATTTTTAGTTACTAAACCCATCAATAAAACAATCCCAATTAAGGCAAATAGTCCCAATTCTTTTTGCGTTACTAACAATCCCAATAATGCGCCACCAACCGATAAAGGTAATGCGGTTAAAATGCATAGAGGATAGAGAAAATTGTTATAAAGCAAGACGAGAATTGCATAAATACATAAGATTGCCAAACCCAAAGCACCAGCAAAACGACCAAAAACATCGGCCATTATTTTGGCATCTCCAAAGGGTTCTTCTTTGACATCTGGAGGCAAATTCATTGCAGGTAAAGCCCTAACTTGAGTTAAAGCATCGCCTAAAGAAATACCTTGTAAATTAGCATCTAAACTGACTTGACGCTGGCGATCGAATCTTTGAATTTCTGCCGGCCCGCTGCCCAAACGAATATTTGCAACTGCACTTAAAGGAACTAAATTACCATCATTACTAGGTACTCTTAAATTTCTTAAAGTTTCCAGACTAGAACGATCTTGAGGATCGATTTGAACTCGAATCGGAATTTGCCGATCGCTGAGGTTAAATTTAGCTAAATTAGATTCGTTATCACCAATTGAAGCTAAAGATGCAGTATTGGCGATCGACTGTACGGAAACACCGAGATCGGTAGCGCGATCGGGAATCGGTTCGATGATAATTTCCGGCTTGACTAAACTAATACTAGAAGTTACTTCAACTAAACCAGGAATTTCCCTCATTTGGGCTTCCAAATTATTAGCTACTCTGGTTAATGCTGCCGCATTTTCGCTTTTTAAAATTAAGGATAAATCTTTACTGCTTCCTCCAGCCCCACGACTGGCAAAAGAGATCCTCGCACCAGGTATTTCTAAGAAATTAGATCGCAGATTGTTTTCAAATTTTTGTTGGGAAACTTGGCGATCTTGTTTAGGAACTAAATTAATATAAACCTTACCAGAATCGATCGCACTATCGCTTCCTATGGTTGCAAAAACACTTTTTACCGCCGAATTGTTTTGCAAAATATTATTAAGCTGTTGAGTTACTTCTGTAGTTTCTGCTAATCGCGATCCGGGAGGCAAACTAACATTAATAATGCTCAAACCGCTATCCCCAGAATTAAATAAACCTTTAGGAATAAAAGGGATTAATTGCAAGCTGCCAATAAAGAAAGCAACAGCAATAATTAAAGTAGTAATTCTATTTCTTAATGCCCAGGTGAGAACGGTTCGATAGGGACGCAAAGGTATTTTTCGGTTGCGATCGAAAGTGGTTTCTAATTCCTCTTGTTCCGATCTTCGATTGCTTGGTTTAGATTTAAGTAAATAAGCACTCAACATCGGTGTCATAGTTGTCGCTACCAAAGTAGAAAACATGGTAGAAACAGCCACAGTTACCCCGAAAGGTTGAAAATACTGCCCCGGAATGCCCCCCATAAAAGCAACTGGAAGGAATACCGCTACAACCGTCGCAGTAGTCGCCACAACCGCCAAACCAATTTCTTTAGCCCCATCCATAGCTGCTTGATAGGGTTTTTTGCCCATTTGTAAATGGCGATCGATATTTTCGATCGTACAAATAGCATCGTCTACCAAGTTACCTACCGCTAAAGCTAAAGCTAAAAGGGTCATTCCGTTGAGGGTATAGTTTAAGGCTTGCATCGTCCAAAAAGTAGGTACGATCGATAAAGGTAAAGCCATCCCGACGATAAAAGTAACGCGCCAGTCGCGCAAAAATACACCAACAACGATTACAGTTAAAACACAGCCGAATATTACCCCGTCGATAGTACCGCGATAAGAAGCACGAATTGCATCGGCGCGGGTAAATATTAAATTTAATTTAATATCTTCAGGAAGAGTTGTTTTTAATTCTTTAACTCGTTCTCTGATTCCTTCTTCGACAGTTACTAAAGTGCTTCCCGTACTTCTCCTTACAGAAAAAGCAACTACAGGTTCGCCGTTCAGAAAAGCTGCCGATCGCGCTTCGGCAAAACCATCCTTAACGCTGCCTAAATTTTCTAGAGGTACGGTATTGCCATTATTCAATACTATCGGTAGTCGACGCAGATCGGCGATTGTTTTCGCGCTGCCTAAAGTTCTAATATTTTGTTCGTTACCGCCAATTTCAGATCGCCCTCCAGGTAAATTAATATTAAAATTGCGAACCTGCTGGTTAACTTCAGTAGCGGTGATATCGTAAGCTTGAAGACGAGTCGGATCTAAATCTACCCTGATTTCTCTATCCACTCCCCCTTCGCGATCGATCTGGGCTACTCCTTCGACGTTTAATAGTTCTCGACTGATTTTGCGATCGACCAGATCGCTCAACTCCTCCACCGATCGCTCTTTTGCAGAAACGGCATAGGTCATGATTGCTCCACCAGCAAATTCGACCCTTTTAACGATTGGCTCGTTAATACTGTCGGGGAGATCTTGTCTGATTTGAGCGACGGCATCCCTAACATCATTAGTCGCGCGATCGGTATCCGTTCCCAAAACAAAATTAATTGTGGTTGTCGAAGTTCCATCGGTGACAGTAGAAATAATTTGGTCGATATTTCCCAAACTAGCTACCGCATCTTCTACTTTTTTAGTTACTTCCGATTCTAATTCTTCTGGCCCCGCGCCTCTTTGAGTTACAGTTACCGTTACGGCCGGAATATCGATATTTGGCGCGCTATCGATTCCTAAACCGAGAAAAGATCCAATCCCGACTACGGCTAAAATTAAAAAGCACATAATCGTAGGCACTGGGTTTTTAATTGACCAAGCTGATACGTGAAAAGACATATTTAGATTAATTTTGAACTACTTGAACGCGATCGCCATTTTTGAGATATCCCGCACCTTTAACCACGATGCGATCGCCCGCTTCTAAGCCACTCAGGATTTCTACTTCTTTGTTCGGTAAAATTTCTCCCATTTTTACCGTCACGGCTTTGACAAGATCGCCGTTTTCTAATTTGTAAACGATTCCTCGATCGCCATCTTCAGGAATTACAGCACTAACGGGTACGCTTAAACCTGGGGCTGTATCCGTTAAAATTGACGCTTCTAAGAACATTCCCGGCTTTAAAGAGTTATTCTGAGGTAAATCGATTTTAACCGTCCCTAAGCGAGATTCTGCATCTACAACCGGATCGATTTCTCGAACCGTTCCGAAAAAGTTTAAATTACTATTGGAGTCGGAACTAATTTGAACCTTTTGTCCAGCACGAAGGGCATTTAATTCTGTTTCAGGAATCTTGACTTGTAGCTCTAAACGCCCTCCTTCGATGATTTCAAATAAAGGAGTTTGGGAAAAAGAAGTAGTAGTATTGCCAACTTTTGCATTTCTGCGGGCAATTTCGCCGCTTACTGGGGCTGTAATCGTGGCATTATTTAACTGTTCCCTAGCCAAGAGCATTTGAGCTTCAGCTCGTGCTAGTTCGGCTCGAGATCTGGCGATGACTTCCGATCGCGCTCCTGCTTGCAACTCAGCTAACCTCTCTCTGGCTTCGATTGCATTAGCTCTAGCTTTTTGCAAATCGGCATTTTTAATTCTTTCTTGATTGAGAATTTCGTCGAGGCGATCGCGGGTAATTGCCCCTGCTACTTCCAGGTTTTGATTTCGTCTTACTCTTTTTCTCGCTAAATCTAATTCCGAAGTTGCCCGCGATACTTCAGCTTCAGCAAAATTAACATTTTGTTTGGCCCGAGCAATTTCTTCGGGACGGTTGCCAGCTAACAATTCTTGTAACCTTGCTCTAGCAGCCGCTACATCTGCTTCTGCTTGTGCTAATTGCGCCCGAAGCGTGCGATCGTTGAGGCGGGCGAGAACTTGCCCTGAATTGACAAAGTCGCC
>JAAUYH010140675.1_pt1 | contig 13341 bp, 10 predicted proteins | sample 7278061 | NCBI WGS metagenome assembly JAAUYH01 (sample SAMN14350203, study PRJNA611818) | marine sediment metagenome | isolation source: surface marine sediment (0.6m) | place: French Polynesia: Moorea | collected 2018-08
AAGTACAATTACCAATCTTTCTACAGATAATTGCCTTGATTTTCTCAGCAGAATTGCCCAAGCACTTAAACCTCAAGGTCGTCTAATTGTTGGTGTAGATGCCAATCAAAGCGAGTCCTCATTAAGAAAAGCCTATGATAATGGCATGGTGGCAAATTTTATCTTAAGTACTCTTCATTATATTAATCGTGATTTGCCTATTTCTGGTTTCGATCCTTCAGCATTCAAATATGAATTCAACTGGGTAGCCGAAACTTATTGCGTAGAACATAACGTTCGAGCAACTAAAGAACAAAATTTCGTTTTAGATGGCACTCCCATACACATCAAAAATGGGGCAAAATTTCATTTTTTTAGTTCCTATAAATATCCTATAGATTATTTTCAAAATCTCGCGATCAAAGCAGGATTAAAACCATTAGATTACTTCGTTCATGAAAATGGACGGATGGTTATTCATGTTTTAGGAGCTAACTAATTTCTAAGGCTTTCTTTTAAACGAGAAGTATCTTTTCAGTTAATAATACCTAATTTGTTGGCAATAAAATGATAGAGTAGTCTAATTACTAGCCTGCTCAATCCAACTATCAAATAACTCTTGATTATTTGCCACCCATTCTTGAGCATGACGTTGAATATCTTTCGGTTTATTTTCCCCTTCTTTAATACGTAGACTTTCTTGATTAATATCCTCAACAGGAATTTGCACTAATTCAAACCAACGTTTTGCCACTGGGTTAGCTGCCAAAAACTTTTTATTAGCAACAATGCGTTGTTCGCTTTTGGGCAAACCATGATTTTTGCCATTGACCGAGGTATCCTCTTCTGTAATATCTCCCATGTCTGGTGGCAAAGAGGTAAAGGGAACTTCCAACCAAACCACATCTCGATCTGGTTTTAAAGTTGCGCCAATCCAATGGGGATTATAGGCGTACAAAATAACTGGCTCGCCTTGTTTATAGCGAGTAATACTGTTAGCTAGCAAAGCAGTATATTGTCCACGGTCGTGTTCTACAGTATCTTCTAAGCCATAAGTCTCAATGTGATGATCTATAGCTAGTTCGCAAGCCCAACCTGGATTACATCCTACTAAATTAGCTTTCCCATCACCATCAGAGTCGAAAAGTTTGGCAATTTTGGGGTTTTTCAATTGTTCTATGTTAGTAATATTATGCTTATCTGCTGTTTTCTTATCTATCTGATATCCCTGAATCCCATTAGGCGTTAGACTCCCAACTCCTGCTAACTTTTCTGTACCACCAGCATTATTAAAGAATTGTTCGTGTCCAGGATAGTAATAAACAACACTATAATCGAGATCGCCATTAGCTACGGAAATATAAAGTGCGGGATATTCAATTTCTTTGGGAGTTTCTACTTGATAACCCAGTTTTTCTAAACCAATCTTGACAATCTCGGTTTGGAAATGTTCCTCGATCCAGCTACTATGAGCAGTGCGTAAAGTTACTTGAGATGGTTTGTCATTGTTACTTTCAGAAGATTCAGGTGCTGGTTGACAAGCGATTAAACCTGTTAACAAAAAAATTGAGGCTGCTGTTAAGCTAAATTTTAGCAATTGTTTGACACTCTTTAGTTGATAACTAACTTATTTTATCTTATGTGAGCGGGAAGACCCTCACGGGACGTGATGGGAGGATGTCAATGTATAAAATAATCATGAAAGAATGGTAACAACCAACTTTAGGAACAATCTTTTTTTGGGGTGGGTGGGCATTTCTTCCTAAACTTTCAAAATTCAAAATTAACCTCTTGTATGATATTTCTAGCATCGTAGATATCTTGAAGAAAAGCACGAATATAATCATTAGCAGGTTGGGTTAAAATATCTCGTGGTGTCCCAACTTGAACTATCTTCCCCTCTTTCATTATCCCAATGCGATCGCCGATTTTAAAAGCTTCATGAATATCATGACTAATAAAAATAATCGTTTTATGGAGTTCTTGTTGCAACCGCAGTAATTCTTCTTGCATTTCTCTTCTAATCAGAGGATCTAGGGCACTAAAAGGCTCATCCATGAGTAAGATTTCTGCATCTGTAGCTAAAGCACGGGCTAACCCAACTCTTTGTTTCATTCCTCCACTTAAAGCAGAAGGTAAACGATTTGCCCATTGTTCTAACCCTACTCTTGCTAGAGTGTCTAGGCTTTTTTGACGACGTTTGACCTTATCGATTCCTCGCACTTTGAGTCCATATTCAACATTTTCGACAACAGTTTTATGGGGAAATAGTCCAAATTGTTGAAACACCATGGATATTTTGCTTAAACGAATCTCTCGCATTCTTTTCTCATTGACATGGGCAATATCTTCACCATTAATGTAAATATGTCCACTTGTGGGTTTAATCAAACGATTAATACAGCGAACTAAAGTTGATTTTCCCGAACCAGATAACCCCATGATGACAAACAATTCTCCTTGCTTAACCTTCAGGGAAATATCTGCAATACTGACAACCTGATTGGTTAGCTCTAAAATATCATCTCTAGTTTTACCTTCTCGAAATAGCCTGAGTGCAGTATGAGGTCGATCTCCATAAATCTTAATTAGATTTTCCAGACAAATTTTAAATTCCGAATTTTTCATTACTTGGAAGCGAAATGTTGGAGATAATTTTAGTTATTGCTGAATGCGCTCGTTCTCTAGAACAAATATAAACATGAGGTTCATAAAATTGTCAAAGCCATGCACAGACTTTTATTTTTGAGGCGATAATAGGCAAAATTTTTCAGGTTTGTCAAAACTGTCTCCGAAATCATTACTATACTGAGTTGGCAGCTAATGCAGTTTCAACGACCATTTCCCACAGGGATGCTCACAGTACAAAAAAGCCCGTGACGAGGATTGAACTCGTGACCTCACCCTTACCAAGGGTGTGCTCTACCACTGAGCCACACGGGCTAGTTAGTGGTGGGCCGAGCTGGATTTGAACCAGCGTAGGCATAGCCAGCGGATTTACAGTCCGCCCCCATTAACCACTCGGGCATCGACCCATTTGTACCACGGTTATTTATCCTAGCATATTATTTCCGATATTTTGGGAATTTAAAAATTAATTAGATTAATTTACGGATGTGCTGCCAAAGTAGCAGCAAACCCTCAATTAAATAGCATAAGCCGAGCGCAAAGCCCAAGCAATTAAAAGCACAATACTACCAAAGATGGCTATCGCCGAAATAGCAACCACAATAGGTTTATCTGCACCATCAAACTTCATAATTCCGCGATTTAAGTCTGACATATTACTTAGCTCCTAAATTATTGCTAATAGAAGATTAATCAATTCAATAGTATCAAAACAAAATAACTCCAGAAGTATTCTTCAGATTTACAGAATATTTAACTTTCTAGGAAATAGACAAAGTAGGAGATTTGATTGATTCTTGACCTTGAGGAGGATGCCATACTTTACCATCTAGAGCCATTTGTTCGATTAAACTGGCTAAGCGCAAAGCTTTAAGCCCTTGTTCTCCACCGACAGAAGGTCTTTCTCCGCCACGAATACAATTTACAAAATGTTCAATTTCTGCATATATTGGTTCAACATTACTAGTGTAAACCTTTTCGGTGATACCATCAGGTAGATAGAAAACTGGTTCTGGTCTAGTCTGATGCTCACAAGGTTGATGACGATGGATTAAGATATCATTTTTGAGAAAATCAGTCTCAATCAGAGAATTTTTACAGTGAGTTGCTAAACAACGAATCTTGCGATGAGTAACTTTAGAAGCTGTTAAAGTTGCTACTATACCATTGGCAAAACCCAAAGTAGCCGTAACATAGTCCATATAACCAGAATTGCCAGCACTGCCACCACTAGCAGTTAACTTCACTACGGAAGATGCCGTCAATTCTAATAGTAGATCGATATCGTGAATCATCAAATCCAAAACTACGGAAACATCGTTAGCTCTTGCCGAATAAGGACTCAGACGACGGGCTTCTAGGGCTAATATTTCTTCAGTTTTAACTACCTTAGTTAACTCTCTAAAAGCAGGATTAAATCTTTCGATATGACCTACTTGCAAAATGCAATTATTTTCTGCGGCAATATTAACTAAAGATTCAGCTTCGGCAATAGAAGCAGCGATCGGTTTTTCAATTAAAACATGGACTCCTGCTTGCAGACACCTACTACCTACTTGATGATGTAGTTTAGTCGGTACAGCAATACAAACAGCATCTACATGCTCTAAAAGAGCTAAATAGTTTTCATAGAAATGGGTTTGATATTTGCTGGCAATCTCGATACCTCTTTCGAGGTTGATATCAGATACTCCCACTAATTCAATATCTTTTAATAAACTGAGAATGCGGACATGATGCCTTCCCATGTTACCGATGCCGATCACTCCCATACGAAGCGGTCTTGGCATTCTTATAAAATTTTGTTGTTCCTGAGAAAATTGAGGTTGCACTTTAAAATAAACTCCTTACACCACTAGGATTTAGTAGACCAATGGTTTAAACCCTTGTAAATAATCCAGATACTACCACATACATACTTGTTAGGGGTAATCTAGAAATCTTCATGTGCTTTAATAAAAAGCTTGCTAACTATTTGTAAGTTTATATATCTTTACATTTTGCGATTATAACGGTAAAAATCAATTTTGCCTTGTGGCAATTTGTTAGTTGTCTATCAGTCTAGTTAAAAGCTATATGACTTCTGCCATTTATGCTTTTCACCTCAGCTAATAAATTTGCTTCTTACTGTAACTCAGCTCGGAGCAAACAGGTAGGTTTGGCGATAATTTAAATCAAGATTGCTTGAGATTGGGTATTTTTTCTGAGGTTTGGGCATTAAAAGCCGAATATCATTATTAACTGACGAAAGACTCCAGTATTCCCTGTATGTAAGTTGAAAGCTCGTGATTGAGCCTTCGACTTACTTCAGGCTATATTTTTTAGTTTGATTGTTAAACTTAGTTATACTAAACTCCTCAGACAAGTCTCTAAAATTTATATTTCGGTAACAGTCAAAAATAATAGTGAGGAGTAGTTAATGTACAAATCCCAGAGTATTTTTCTGTTGGGAGGGACTTTAGTTTGCTTGACAGCTACTGCGGCGATCGCCAAACCAAGCCACAGCAGAGAAACAGTAGAAACCAAGGGACAAATCTTTACAGCTAAACCAGTGGCTAATTCTGTTTCCACCCAAGCAGCAGATTTATTAACTCCCAATAATCATGGTCAAAATTATCAGTTAGCCGAAGTACCTCTAGATTTAGATAAATTTTGTCAAAATTTTCCCTATAATTCTCGTTGTGCAGACCTTCCTGTACCAGATGCAACTGAATCAGAAGTAGAAATCAAACCAAGAGAGAGAGATTTCAAGACGAGTAGTAGTCAAGGAAAAAGTGGCTGGGCGATCGCCCCAGAAATAAGCACCTTGGGTTTAGGAGGAAGTATTGTCCGCAAAATAACTCCCCAATTTAATTTCAGAGTAAGTGCTAATGCTTTTGGAGTAGGCTTTGATGTAGAAGATACTGATGTTACCTACGATGGTGACTTAAATTTACTCAACGTATCTACCCTAATAGATCTTCATCCCTCGAAAAATTCTGGTTTCCGAATTAGTGGTGGGGTAGTTTTTGGTGATAATAACATTGAAGGAACAGCAGATACCAGTCAAGGAGGAACCATTGGTGGAACTGATTTCCCCGCTGGTCAATTAGATTCAGTAGATGCTGATGTAGATATTAATAATAGCGTTGCTCCCTATTTGGGTATCGGTGGCGGCAATGCCGTAAGAGAAGGGAAGGGTTTGGGATTTTGGTGGAATTTAGGAGTTGTATTGGGCGGCTCTCCTGATGTAACTATCACTCCTAATGTTAATCCTAATGCAGATAATAGAGACGAAATCGAACAAGAAGCTCAAGCAGCAGCGGTAGAAGAAGAAAGAGAAATTGAGGACGATATCAATTTTGTCAGTGTCTATCCTGTAGTTACCTTGGGGTTATCGTATCAGTTTTAAAAAAATAGTTCAGGAGAAGTTTTAGACCCCTCCTGAACTGTGTTTCAAGCTGATAGCTAATAGCTGAAAGCTTATCTGAGCGAAGCGAACCTTAACCCATTACTGCTTTAGCTTTAGCGATTACATTGTCAACAGTAAAACCAAATTTTGCCATTGCTAAACCTCCAGGAGCAGAAGCACCAAAGGTATCAATACCAATAACTGCACCTTCATCACCTGTATAGCGACACCAACCGAAGGTAGTACCTGCTTCTACAGCGACGCGCTTTTTGATCGCTTTTGGTAAGACAGATTCTTTGTATTCATCGCTTTGAGCTTCAAATAATTCCCAACAGGGCATAGAAACTACCCGCACTTTTTTGCCTTCAGCTTTGAGTTTTTCAGCAGCTTCCAGACAAAGAGCGACTTCACTACCAGTACCGATTAAGATTAAATCTAATTCTTCGGGAGCAAAACCACAGGCGATAACATAACCACCTTTAGCGGTGTTGGCAATGGAACTATTTTCTAGGTTGGGTAAGTTTTGGCGAGAAAGAGCTAGAAGTGTAGGAGTTTCACGGCTTTCTACAGCAACTTTGTAAGCTCCAGAGGTTTCATTGCCATCAGCAGGACGAAAGACATATAAGTTGGGAATCATCCGTAGTGAAGCAACGTGTTCTATAGGTTGGTGAGTAGGACCATCTTCCCCTAAAGCCACAGAGTCGTGAGTCATCACCCAAATTACGCCAATCTCAGACAAAGCAGAAAGGCGAATTGCATTGCGCATATAGTCGGTGAAGACGAGGAAAGTTGCACCGTAAGGAATTAAACCAGAATTGTGTAACCCAATCCCGTTACAAATTGCGCCCATAGCGTGTTCCCTCACACCGAAGTGTAAGTTACGCTCTTGGTAAGAACCTTTTTGGAAATCACCAGTACACTTAAGAGCAGTTTTATTAGAAGGAGCTAAATCCGCCGAACCGCCAATTAGTTCAGGTAAGGTTTTGGCGATCGCATTTAGTACGATCCCAGAATGGTTACGAGTTGCATTACCTTTATCAGCAGGAGTGTAAGTAGGCAAGCAGTCAGCCCAATTTTTAGGTAGTTTACCATCAATCATCCGTTTTAGGAGAGCAGCATCTTCGGGATATTTAGCTTGATAACCCGAAAATAATTGATTCCATTCTGCCTCAGATTCTGCACCTCGATCTACTGCTTGGCGGAAGCGTGCCAAAGCATCATCGGGAACAACAAATTCAGGATACTCCCATCCCAAGTTTTCGCGAGTTAATTCTACTTCATCTGCACCCAAAGCCGCACCGTGAACCCCATAAGTGTTGGCTTTATTAGGAGAGCCAAAACCAATAGTGGTAGTAATCTTAATCATCGAAGGTTTGTCGGTGACTGCTTTAGCTGCTTCAATGGCTTTGGCGATCGCGTCTAAATCGTCGTTACCACCTTCTACGTGCTGAACGTGCCAATTATAAGCTTCAAAACGTTTATTCACATCTTCGGTAAAGGCAATATCAGTATCACCTTCGATGGAAATATGATTGTCATCGTAAAGAACGATTAGTTTACCTAATCCTAAATGTCCAGCTAAAGAAGCAGCTTCCCCTGAAATTCCTTCCATATTACAACCATCACCTGCGATTACATAGGTATAATGGTCGATTAGTTGACAATCTGGTTTATTAAACTTAGCAGCTAGATGGGCTTCTGCCATTGCTAAACCTACGGCGTTAGCAAATCCCTGTCCTAGTGGACCTGTTGTCACCTCAACCCCAGGAGTGACAAAGTTTTCTGGATGTCCTGGTGTTTTAGAACCCCATTGGCGAAACTGCTTAATATCCTCGATAGTTACGCTGTCATAACCACTTAGGTACATGAGGGCATACTGTAACATACAACCGTGACCAGCAGATAAGACAAAGCGATCGCGGTTGAGCCAATTAGGATTTTTGGGATTGTAGCGCATTAAGCGGTCCCAAAGTACAAAAGCCATGGGAGCAGCTCCCATGGGCAATCCTGGGTGTCCAGAATTAGCTTTTTCTACCGCATCTATTGCTAGAAAACGAATAGAATTAATACAAAGGTCTTCAACTGATTGGGTGGCAACTACCATAATCGTTCTCTAAGTAAACTAGGATAAAACAAAATTTGATTCGAGCTTGTGATGATGAAGCTTGATTTTTCAACAACTTGACGGCTGTGAGTTGCCCAAGTCTTGTTTTCATCTTCCCATTGTTGGGATCGACGGGCAAGTTTATGGGACTTATAAAGTAAATTTTTTATAAATAAACAATTTATCAGTTTAACTATATTTTTTAAAGGCTAAAGTAACATTATGACCGCCAAAGCCAAAGGAATTAGAAAGGGCTACATTTACTTCTACTTCCCTACTGGTATGGGGTACATAATCTAAATCGCAATCGGGGTCAGGATTTTCTAAGTTAATAGTAGGTGGCACTCGATTATTGGCGATCGCCATCATGGTAGCTACCGCTTCAATACCGCCTGAACCTCCTAGTAAGTGACCTGTCATGGATTTAGTTGAACTAATGGGAATTTCCTGGGCTCGATCGCCTAACGCTTTTTTGATTGCTTTGGTTTCTGTGGAATCATTGGCAGGGGTACTGGTACCGTGGGCATTGATATAGCTCACTTCTTGAGGAGTTAATTCGCCATCAGCGATCGCCAGTTCCATGGCTTTAGCTGCTCCTTGTCCTTCAGGTACGGGAGAAGTAATGTGATATGCATCACAAGTCATACCATAACCAATTATTTCGCCGTATATTTTTGCCCCCCGTTTTAAAGCATGTTCTAGCTCTTCGAGGAGTAAAATACCTGAACCTTCACCCATCACAAAACCGTCGCGGTCGAGATCGAATGGTCTACTGGCATGAGTAGGGTCATCATTACGGGTAGATAAAGCTTTGGCAGAACAAAAACCAGCAAAAGATAAAGGAGTTACCGCTGCTTCCGTACCACCACAGAGCATAGCAGTAGCATAACCCCGTTGTACGAGGCGAAAAGCATCGCCAATGGCATGGGAACCAGCAGCACAAGCTGTAACCGTACAAGAATTAGGACCTTTTGCTCCAGTATGAATCGCAGTTAACCCCGCCGCCATATTGGCAATCATCATGGGAATAGTAAAGGGACTGACTTTTCTTGGACCTTTGGCGATTAAGTTGGCACATTGGTCTTCCATTACTTTCAGACCACCTACCCCTGTACCAATCAATACCCCTACCCGATCGGCATTCAGGTCGTCAATCTCAAATTTAGCATCCCCAAGAGCTTGTTTACTAGCGGCGATCGCAAACTGAGCAAAGCGATCCATTCGCTTTGCCTCCTTTTTTTCTAGATATTTACTGGGGTCGAATCCTTTAACCTCTGCGGCAAAACGACAAGCATGTTTAGAGGAGTCAAATAGAGTAATTGGAGCGACTCCATTGCGCCCACTCAACAAACCTTCCCAATATTCTTGAAGATTATTACCAATAGGAGTAACAGCTCCTAACCCTGTTACTACAACTCGTTTTTTTTGCCAATTTGTCATCTTTGCTCTTTATCTTGCTTTTACCTGCCAAAATTGCCCATCTATGGTGAATTTTGCTTTAAAATTATTAACTTTTTCTAAGTTTAGGGCGTAAGCTAAACTAGCTATTTTATTTAAGTTCACCAACGGTCAGAGCACAAAGCGCGTGGGCTACGGTCGGGTTTCCCGACCATGTAGAACCAAGTAAGAAGGCGATTCGGTTGAGGTCACGTCTTTTGAGGTTTCCTCAAAAGCTTGTGATGACCGTCGCCGCATGTGTCCGTCCGTTTAGGGCGGAGTAATCTCTGACTATTGTTACGCCCGCAGCCAAATCGCAATATTTATAATTTATGCTTTTGCTTCTATTTCTTGGCTGATATAGTCTACTGCCTTTTCAACTGTGTCGATTTTTTCTGCTGCTTCATCGGGAATTTCAATTTCAAATTCTTCTTCTAAAGCCATTACTAACTCTACTGTATCAAGAGAATCAGCACCTAAATCATTGGCAAAGTTGGCTTCAGGTTTTACTTTGTCGGCATCAGCTTCTAACTGATCGACAACAATATTCTTGACTTTTTCAAAAATTTCTTGGTTCATTGCTTTTTTCCTACTAGACAACCCATTATAAAGAATATAAATATAGGAAAACTGGTTGGGCTATACAGCTTCCTTGTTAACGCTAGTGTAAATTTTTTTGCGCGGCAACTCTCATCTTATATGAAAGAGGTACAAATCTGTACGATTGTCTATTTATTAATCGCTTATTCCTAGTTTCAGCAGCCTCGATCGCCAATAAGTAGTCAAAAAAACTAAAATCGGAAGCTCATTGCTGAAAACAAGAGGCTTCCGTTCAAATGATTCATTAATTATTTGTTTTTTAAACTTTTTTTAACCTCTAGGAGTTCTAGCTTTATTTGCCATATCTTTAAATTTATTTAAACTAGGACCAGGACGACGACGGGCATTAGAAATAACAGGCATTAAATTATCAGTAGCAAAAGTTTTTTCCGACTGAGCAGCCTTCCCATTACCATTACCATTGTTACTATTGCTGTACATTGCTTTCACCCAGAATGGTGGCTCATAAGTTGGTACTTTATTGCTGGCTTTAGTTGCGGGTGTTTGCTTACTTTGGCTCTCTGCTACTTGAGCCTTTTCTTTGACTGGAGTTGCTTTATTGTTTACTTTTTTCTTGGCAGTAGCTGTTTTTTCAGCGACTGCTTCTTTGGCAACACTTGTTTTTTCAACAACAACTTCTTTCGCCTTGTCTGCTTTATTTTCGACTACTTCTTGGACAGAGGAAAGGACATTTTCTGTTGTTTCTTGGGCAGAAGCAACTACGTCTTCTGCGGTTTCTTTTAGTTCCAAATAATAGTTATCGTCTTTGTTGCCAAATAGATTTTTGAGCAGTTTCATTTTTTTTGTTCTCCTAAAAAGTGTAATTATAAAAACCAAAATTTAATCGCCAGCTACCAAAAATTGCGTTAGCAAAAAATAGATTTACTCTTGACGATCGCCAATGTTATTTTCTCGTTTGTTACACGACTTGGAGGGTTAGCATTTTTAAGTATGCCTGAAACAACGTAATTCCGTCAAAAGAGTACTTGTGTTCGATCTCTAGAGTCCTTAAGTTGTAAAGATTTCAGAGAAACCTTCCAAGTCGTGTTTGTTACAGAATTTATCACTGCGAACCGAATTTGGGAGTCTGCTCGATCGCTTTTCGATATTTAATCCTTGCCAGTCAATGGAAATAAAGACCAAAGAAAATGGCTCGCTATATATATTAGATCGAGCCAGAAAACTAAATCAACTGCAATGTTTTTTTACAAAACTTAACTAAAGACTGGAGTGATTCCCTATCTAAGGGGCAAAAATATTAAGTAATGTAAGCCAAAACTCATTTAATCCAAACCGTTTTAATATTTACAAATTCGTGAATGCCTTGACTGCTCAATTCTCTGCCAAATCCAGAACGTTTGATGCCGCCAAAAGGCAGGCGGGGATCGGATTTGACTAAACCATTGATAAATACCGCTCCTGCTTCGAGTTCGCTAATTAGGCGATCGCGTTCGGCAGAATTATTAGTCCAAGCACTAGCACCCAAGCCAAAGGGAACATCATTAGCTAGGGCGATCGCCTCATCGATATTTTTAACTGGAAATAACAGAGCCACAGGACCAAAAAATTCCTCTTTAGCTACAGTAGAATCAGGAGGCAGATCGGTCAAAATTGTGGGGGGATAAAAGTTACCAGGGCGATCGCTTAAAGGTTCGCCACCAATCAATACCTTTGCTCCTTGCTTAATGGCAGTTTGAACTTGTCGGTCTAATTCTGTGACAATAGATTTAGTAGCCAATGGTCCAATATCCGTATCTTCTTGGGTTGGCTCGCCTACTTTGAGGGCTTTAAATTGAGCTACTAACCTTTGAGTAAACTCCGAAGCGATCGCCTCAGCCACAATAAAACGTTTAGCAGCAATACAAGATTGCCCATTATTCAGCATCCGCGCCTGCAAGCCAGTGCTAACGGCAGCTTCAATGTCGGCACTTTCCAAGACAATAAACGGATCGCTACCACCCAATTCGAGGACTACCTTTTTAATTTCCTTGCCAGCGGCGGCGGCTAAAGCTGCTCCTGCTGGTTCACTACCTGTAAGGGTTGCTGCCTTGACGCGGTTATCTTTGATAATCCCTTCTACCCGATCGGCACCAATAAGTAAAGTTTGAAATACCCCTTCAGGAAATCCCGCTTGAATCAAAATTTCGGCGATCGCCAAAGCACATTGAGGCACATTAGAAGCATGTTTGAGAATACCCACATTACCCGCCATCAGAGCGGGAGCCGCAAAGCGAAATACCTGCCAAAAAGGGAAATTCCAAGGCATTACCGCTAAGATTATCCCTAAAGGTTGATAGGCGACATAACTCTTACCAGCATCAGTAGCAATTATCTCATCAGCCAGAAACTCAGCCGCTTTTTCGGCATAAAAACGACAGACTAAGGCGCATTTTTTGGCTTCAGCAACAGCACTGCTAATTGGTTTACCCATCTCAGTAGTCATAATTTGAGCAAACTTGAGATGATCTTTTTCTAAAATATCTGCCGCTCGATTTAGCCACTGACTCCTTTGGGCAAAACTAGTCTGGCGATATTGCTGAAATGCTTCTGCTGCCAGGGAAAGTTTGCTTTCTATTTCTGCATCAGTCAAAGGAGTAAAAGTTTTTAAAGTTTCTCCTGTTGCGGGATTAATTGTTGCGATCGCCATAATCTAAACTTTTGCCTCCGTAGCTCTATTTAATATGCTAGCGATTATCTTGCTTTCGGAGGGTGAATTTGACAGAAAATGTAATCATACAGAAGCTAGAAATATCTACAACCTTAATTCACTAATAATATGCCTGACGATTTAATACCTTTTTTAGCTGGTGTAGCCATTTTTGTTATTTATTTAATTATTTCGGCGATGACTGAATCCCCTGGATAAATAATTCCTTAGATAGAAGAAATCGCCTTCGGCGATCGCTTTTAATGGCGAGGATTAGGAAAAATTGCTCAATCTGGCTTAAAAATTAAAAATGAATACCTAATTCTAACGTTACCTACTAGATACTAATATTATTCTTTGATAATCAATTATTAGCTAACCACTCCTGCAAATCATCGCGATTAGAGAAATCTAATAAAGCTTCTCCTAGAGCTTCTAACTGTTCTACAGATAATCTAGTAATCTGAGTTTCATCTTCCGATTCAACCTCACCAAGGCGACGTTTTAATTGGCGTAAAACCAAGATAGCTTGACCTTGTTGTAGCCCTTGTTGTA
>JAAUYH010010403.1_pt1 | contig 13340 bp, 10 predicted proteins | sample 7278061 | NCBI WGS metagenome assembly JAAUYH01 (sample SAMN14350203, study PRJNA611818) | marine sediment metagenome | isolation source: surface marine sediment (0.6m) | place: French Polynesia: Moorea | collected 2018-08
GTCTTCACCGAGACCTTGCCCTTGGCGGGCAGCGTCGCCTCGCCCATCACGACGGTGACCTTGTTCTTCTTCATCAGGTGCCCGACGCCGCCGTTGAGCTGCTTGGCCACGGCCCGAGACCGCGCCACGACCGCGTCGAGATCGTAGTCGATGTTGTCGGCCTTTAGACCGAATTCCTTGGCGCGGTGCATCAGGTGGAAGACCTCGGAGGAGCGCAGCATCGCCTTCGTGGGAATGCAGCCCCAGTTGAGGCAGATGCCGCCCATGTGCTCGCGCTCGACGATGGCGACGTTGAGCCCCAGCTGTGCGCCGCGGATCGCCGAGACGTATCCGCCGGGCCCTGCGCCGATTACGATCATGTCAAAGGATTTGGCAGCCATCGGGCCCTCCGCGCCTGTCTCAGCAAACTCGTTTAGACTTAAACGACCGGCGCTTTCGCGACAACCGCGCACGGGAGAATTGGCAAGCGCGGCGCATATGAGACCGGGCCCGAAGCAATCACGGGCCGGGGACCCGTGACCAGATCAGGGAAAGCGCCGCCGCGCGGCCCGAGCCGGCCGCGCGTCCATGTCCCTCACCGCGCCTCAAGCGGCGCTGACGGTCTCCAGCGCCTTGCGGTAGCCGCCTTGCTCGACAAAAGCCGCCTCGGGCGCGGTGGTGGCGCGGTCGAGCGCCACGTTGCGCGTGGGGAAACGGCCGAACTGGCGGATCACCTCGCGATGCGCCTTGGCGTGCACCAGGTTCGCGTCGCCGCCATCTGGCATGCGTTCCTTCATCAGGCGCACACAGCGGTCCTGATCGACGAGGCATTCCGAATGCATCAGCGGCATGTAGAAGAACTGCCGCGCCATGCCGTCGATCTTCTTGTCCCAGCCGCGCGCGATCGCCACCTTGGACGCGGCGCGCGCGATCCGGTCGCTGGCAAAGGCCTTGGCCGTGTCGCGGAACATGTTCCGGGGGAACTGGTCGGTCAGGATGATATAGGCGAGGGTCCCGCTGGGATAGGTGAGCCACAGGGCATAGGTGCCCTCCATCGCCCTATTCCAGTCGTCTTCGAACCTGGCGCGGATCTCGGCGTCCAGGTCTTCCGAGCCCTTGTACCAACCGGACTCGCCCACCTCGTCCAGCCAGTAGCTCAGAATGTCTTCCGGGTCTGCCATCGGCACCCCTCCTCACTCGGTATGCCCCCCAGACAAGGGGAAGCGTGTCATGAAATTGTCACCAGCGCAAGTCTCTGATTCTACGCGCGCTCTTGGGATTCATCCACAGCTTCGCTGTGTTCGATGGCCCATTCCTGCGCGGCCTCGACGGCGACCACCGACGAGGTCGGCATGACGCTGACATAGGCCGCGGTTTCGTCGACGGGGGTCGCCGCACGCTGGGTCATGCGGTAAAGCGCGTAGCCCGAGATCGCGAGCATGATCGTGGCGACGAAAAGCCAGTAGCCCGGCGTGCCAGCAACGCCCATCAGCCAGCCGGTGACCAGCGGGCCGGCGATCGCCCCGAGACCGTTGATGAAGATGAGGCCCCCACTGGCGGCGGCCATGTCCTCGGGCTCGAGATAGTCGTTGAGATAGGCGATCAGCAGCGAATAGAGCGGGTTGGTGCTGCCGCCCATCACAAAAGCCACGATGAGCAGCATCGTGAAATTCGACGCAAAGACATAGCCGGCCAGGGCCGCGACCCCGCCCAGAAGCGAGACGCCAAAGATCAGCCGCCGCCGGTCGGTGCGGTCCGAAATCCAGCCGATCGGGTACTGCAGAATCAGCGCGCCGATGAAGATCGTGGCGATGAAGGTCGAGATCTGGCCCACGCTGAGCCCCGCCTCGGCGGCATAGACCGAGCCCATGCCGAAAAGCGCCGAGAACGCGCCACCCAAGAGCGTCATGCCCACGAAGGTGAGCGGGGAGTTGCGGAAGAGCTGCACCAGGCTCATCGGCTTGGTGCTTTCGAAGGCCGGCGTGGGCGAGACCGACAGCAGGATCGGCGCGAATGAGATCGAGACCAGCACCGACGGGATGATGAAGAGGATGAAGCCCGAGGGATCCCCCGCCGCGATCACGCCCTGCGCCGAGACGATGCCCAGCATCTGCACGATCATGTAGGCCGACAGCGTCTGGCCCCTTGTTTCGTTGGTGGCGGCGTTGTTGAGCCAGCTTTCGGCGGTCACGTAGACGCCGGAAAAGCCGAAACCGATCACGACGCGCAGGACCACCCAGGCCCAGGGATCGGTGATCACCGGAAAAAGGATCAGCGCCGCCGAGATCAGCGAGGCGAGCGCTGCGAAGACCCGCACATGGCCGACCCGGCGGATCATGCCCGGCGCCAGGCGCGAACCGCCCAGGAAGCCCGCGAAATAGGCCGAGGTGACGATGGACAGCTCGAGCGTCGAGAACACCTCGAGCGAGCCGCGCACACCCATCAGGGTGGCCTGCAACCCGTAGCCGACCATCAACAATCCGATCCCGAGCAGCAGCGCCCAGGAGGCGACCAGAACCTTCAACATGGCTGTTCTCTTGCCTTGCTTGCGTCCGCTGTGGACGGGATGTGGATGAATTGCCTGCTCTTTAGCGACTCAGTCCGGTCGCTTCTGGCCGCCCGGTAGCAAAAGCGAGGCATCGCCGTAAGAGAAAAAGCGATAGCCTTGCGCGATGGCATGCCCATAGGCGGCCATAATCCGCTCACGACCCATCAGGGCAGAGACCAACATCATCAGCGTGGATTTCGGCAGGTGGAAATTGGTCATCAGCGCGTCGGTGATTTTGAAACGGTAGCCGGGGCGGATGAAGATATCGGTGTCGCCTTGCCAGGGGTGCAGGTGGCCGGTCTCGTCGGAGGCGGATTCGATCAGGCGCAGGGCGGTGGTGCCCACGGGGATGATGCGCCCGCCGGCGGCACGGGTGGCGTTGATCTCTTGCGCCGCGCGGGGCGAAACCTCGCCCCATTCGGCGTGCATCTTGTGCTGGGTGACGTCATCGACCTTGACCGGCAGAAAGGTGCCCGCGCCGACATGCAGCGTGACATGGGTGAACTCGACCCCGGCGTCGCGCAGCGCGTCCATGAGCGGCGGATCGAAATGGAGAGACGCCGTCGGGGCCGCCACGGCGCCGGTCTTTTCGGCCCATATCGTCTGGTAGTCGCGCTTGTCGGCCTCGTCGGCGGGACGCCTGGCCGCGATATAGGGCGGCAGAGGCATGGCACCCGCCTCGGCCAGGGCCGCATCGAAATCGTCGCCGGTGAGGTTGAAGTCCAACTCGCCCAGCCCCGCGTCCTTGGCGGTGAGCCGGGCCGAGAGGGCGGCGGAGAACACAACCTCCTCGCCCTCGCGCAGCTTTTTCAGCGGCTTGACCATGGCGAGCCAGGTGCCCCGCGCGGTGGGCTCCAGAAGGGTGACCTCGATCCGGGCGCTCACCAGACCTTGTGCGCTGTCGCGGCTGCGTTGACCGGTCAGGCGCGCGGGAATCACCTTGGTGTCGTTGAGCACCAGCCTGTCCCCGGGGTTCAGCAGGCCCGGAAGGTCATAAACGTGCCGGTCCAGCGTCCAGTCCGGCCCCACCACCAGCATGCGCGCCGAGGATCGCGGCCGCGCGGGCCGGGTGGCGATCAGCGCTTCCGGCAAGTCGAAGTCGAATTCCGAAAGCTTCACTGGCCGGCGGTCCTGCGGCTTGGGGGCGGACGGCGGAAGATTTCGCGAAAGGTGCCGGGCGTCAGGATCGAGAGCGGATTGACGTTCACGCTGGGGTCTCCGGCCGGCCCGCGCAGGGTGAAGTTGAAGCCGAAAAGCCCCTCGCCCCGCCGGGTGAAGAGCTGGCCGATGCCGTTGAGGAAATAGACCGGCGAGATCACGCCCTGCATGTTCATCCGGCTGCTGCGCAGGTCGTATATCCCGTCGAGCGAGATACCGATCGAGGGGCCCACGCCGCTGGATCGGAACAGCGTCACCTGGCGTGGCGAGATCTGGAACTCGCCCTCGACATCCGTGAGCGTGATGCCCCCCGAATTCATCTGGTCGATCAGGCCGATGATGCTGATCGCAGACAGCAGGTCCGTCAGCGCCGGAGCCTCGACGATGCGGGTGTTCCGGATCCGCAGATTTCCGCGATAGACGCCCTCTTGCCCCGTGGGGCGCAAGGTGAGGTCCATGTCGCCGCCGCGGGCATTGCGCAGGATGCCCGCCGCAGCCACCGCGCCACCCGCGTCCTGGCTGCGGATCCGAACGGCGGTGCCGGTGGGCGTGGGCACGGCGGTGCCCGAGATCGGCGTGCGGCCGTTGACCCGCGCGGTGAACTGGCCATTCAGCCCGCCGGAATTGACGAACTGCCCGCGAAAACCGGTAAGCACGATGCCCTCGGAGACGATCAGCCGGTCCAGAAGGAAGGTCATCGGCCCGCTATTGGCCCCGGCCCCGCCGCCGGCGCCGAACCGCGCCTCGCGCAGATCGATGGTGCCGCTCAGCATCTCGATCGCCGGGGGCTGCCCCGCGCCACGGCCGATCAGCGCCATCGGCCCGTCGAGCCAGCCGCCCGCGCGGACCCGGTCGAACTGCGCGCGCTCCATGCCGCCATCGGGCCTGAGGTCGATCACCCCGCGCGCGTCGAGCCCCGGCGCGGACAGTTCGATCCGGTCGATCGCCGGGGCGTCGCCAAGCCGGCCATCGACGGCCAGCCGCCCGGTCTGGTTAAGCGGCTTCGACCAGTTCAGCGCCGCGATCCTCAGGCCCACGCGATTGAGGTCGGAGACCAGCGAGAATTTCGGCGCGGTGTCGCGTTTCAGCTCGACGGTGAACTGCCCGACCCCCTGCCCGGTGACCGACCCGGCCGGCAGGCCGATGTTGAACTCGTCGAGGAAGGGTTGGCCCAGCTCTGCGGTCCCCTCCACCAGGCTGCCGGCGCCCGGCTGACCAAAGGCCTGCGTCCAGGTCGCGGTGACCGGAACGACGCCAAGCTGCCCCGGCCCGCCGATCGTGATCCCGCCATTGTCTGCGCGCAGCTGCAACCGCGGGGACGAGATCACCCGGTTCTTGACCAGCACCTCCGAGCGGAACCCGGTCAGCGCGCCCTCGACGCTGAATGTGACGTCCTCGACCTCGACTTTCTGCAAGAGATCGAACGACACATCCGCCCGCAGCGTGCCGCGTCCCTCGGCAAGCTCGGTCCCCAGCCCGGCCTTGGACATCAGCGAAAACGGCGGCAGGTCGAGAAGGCTGAGCGTCGTGTTGATCTCGCCGTCCGTCAAAATGGTAATCTCCGCGCGTCCCGGCTGTCTGGTCACATCCGGCACGCGAAAAACGGTGCCCGCGACGTTTAGCCTGCCGCCATCCGGGGCGACGACATAACCCTGTTCGACCACCGCCGTATAGGTCTTGTTCACAAGGCTGGAATAGCCCGCGGCCCCCTGGATCGGCGGCATGGTGCGCATGTAATTCAGCACCGCGTCCTGAAATGAAAAACTGACCGATATCTCGGGCTGATCGTTGGGCGACAGGCGAAAGGCGCTTTGCAGGTCGGTGATCTCTCCGCTGGCGATGTTGCGCTCGAGCCAACTGCGCGTGTTGGGCACCATGCCCACGGGCCAAAGCGCCAGAAGCCGATCGAGCGTGATCGTGTTCAGCGACAGATCCATCGCCAAGGCCCAGCCGGTCTCTTCCGCCGCCACCCGCCCCTCGCCCAGGAACCGCCGTTCGCCGTCCTGCAGTGCCGCCTGGCCGATCTCGATCGAAAACGGGTCGAGCCGCAGACGGAAATCCACCGCGCCTTGCGGGAACTGCATCGGCTCGGCAAAGACGCCCTCGGGCTGCAGCGCGGCGTTGCTCAGGCGGAACTGACCCACCAGGGCGCTCGGCCAACCGGCGGTGAAGTCGCGCAGCAGCGCATGGCCGGTGGCGGTGACGCTGGCGGCATCGGAGGCGAGGTTGATCGACGAGAAGGAGAGCTTGTTCGCCGCGGGGTCATAGGAGACATAGGCCTGGGCGCCGTCGAAAAGGATCGGCCGCGCGCCGGTGTCCGGCTGCAGCGCGCCGGCGCCGATTTCGAGCGTGCCGGCGAGCCCCTCGAATTCTCCGTCGGTGCCGATCGCGGCCCGGAGCGCCCCCGAGATCGGCGCGTCCAGCAGATCGAGCACCGCCAGCGCGGGCGACTGCGCGGCGATATCCGCGGCGGCGGCATTTTCGAAGGTTGCGGTGATGCTGGCGGCGGGCGTGCGTTTCTGGGTCGAAAGCCCGATGACCAGCTCGGCCAGCTCCTCGGTGCCGTTGAAGACATCCGCCGAGATGGTCAGGTCCAGGCTGTCGGCGGATTGCGCGAGCGCCAGCGCGCCATCGGTCACCTGCCAGATCCGGCCCGAGCGGCTGTCCTCGAGCGTGATGGTCAGTTCGGTGGCGATGATCGCGGAAAGATCCGACAAGGGCTTTTGCGCGAAGGCCTGATCCAGCGTGTCGAGCACGCCCGCCAGCGTGCCGCTGGTCCCGGCGCCCGCGCCGAAGCTCAGATCGAATGTTCCGTCAGCGCGGCGGCGGATGGTGACCTGCGCGCCCGAAAGCCTCAGCGCGTTGATCTCGGCCTCGCCGCGCATCAGCGACCTGCCGGCGAGCCTTATGCCGACCTCGTTGAGCCGCGCGATCTCGGCTCCGCGGCCGTCGAACACCCCGACGTTGCCCAGCCGCACCCGCGGCACAAGGCGACGGTCGACGGCGAGTTGCACGCGGTTCAGCGACACCCGGCCGGTGCCGAGCTGTGCGTTGATCCGCTGCTCCAGCCCGCGCGCGGCCCAGTCCGGCAAGCTCAGCGGCGTCGCGGTCACCGACAGGAACGTCAGGAACGCCAGCAGCAAAAGCACCGCGACGCTCATCAGCATCAGCGGCCCGAACCGGCGGCGGCGGCGCGGTCGTGGCGGTGTCTGGTCCCCTGTGTCGCTCATCAGCCTCTGGCCTGGGCGATCTGCCTGCTCATCGGCTTTATCTTCGCCGGAATTGCCCTAGAACGAAACCCGAAACACACCTGATAAGGATCACGAGCCCATGATCGATGCCCAAGACACCGCCCCCGACTTCACCCTGCCCCGCGACGGCGGCGGCGAGGTGACGCTTTCCGACCTGCGCCCCCAGACGGTGGTGCTGTATTTCTACCCCAAGGACGACACGCCCGGTTGCACCAAGGAGGCGCAGGGCTTCACCGAGCACCTCGCCGCCTTCGAGGCCGCCGGCGCAGTGGTGCTGGGCGTCAGCAAGGACCCCGTCGCCAAGCACGACAAGTTCGTGGCCAAGTACGACCTCGGCATCGGCCTTCTGTCGGATGCCGAGGGGGACGTGTGCGAACGCTACGGCACCTGGGTCGAGAAGAAGATGTACGGCAAGACCTATATGGGGATCGAGCGGTCGACCTTCGTGATCAATGGCGACGGTGTCGTGACGCATGCCTGGCGCAAGGTGAAGGTGCCGGGCCATGTCGAGGCGGTGCTGGACGCGGTCAAGGGCGGGTGAGCCGGACGCTGGCCGAGATGGCGACGGCGGTTTTGGAAACCGCCGATGGCCGGGAAAAGACCACGCTTTCAAGGCGTTCCGCGGCAGAGTGGAAGCGCGCGCGCGAGGCGGGGTCGCCCCTGCCGGTGGGCACGGCCGAGCCGCCTCTGCGGCCCGCGCGCCCCGAGAAGCCCCTGCTTCTCTCGCCCCGCGATGTTCCGCGGCGGCGACCCGGCACGCCCGAGGGCCGTATCGCGATCCTGCACGCCGTGGCGCATATCGAACTCAACGCGGTGGACCTGCACTTGGACATCATCGCGCGGTTTTCCCACGTCCCCCTGCCGCTGGGCTTCTTCGACGACTGGGTGAAAGCGGCGGATGAAGAATCCAAGCATTTCAACCTCGTATGCGACTGCCTTGAAGCAATGGGAAGCCACTATGGCGCCCTGCCCGCCCATGCCGGCATGTGGCGCGCCGCCGAGGACACCGCCGAGGATCTGATGGGCCGGCTCGCGGTGGTTCCGATGGCGCTCGAGGCCCGCGGGCTCGACGTAACCCCCGGAATGATCGAAATTTTCCGCAAGGCGAAAGACGACGGCGCCGTCGCCGCACTGGAAACCATCTACTCCGAAGAGGTCGGCCACGTCGCCTATGGCTCGAAATGGTTCCACTTCCTCTGCGGGCGCCATGACCAGGACCCCAAAGAGGTGTTCCACGACCTCGTGCGACGCTATTTCCACGGGGGCCTCAAGCCGCCTTTCAACGAGGAAAAACGCGCCGAGGCCGGGATCCCGCCGGATTTCTACTGGCCGCTCACCGAAGGTACGGGCTGAACCGCCCGGAGTCATCGGCGGATTTTCGCCACACCCAGCGCAAATAGGCGCGGAATTCCGGCCATTTGCGTAAATTTGTTGCAGTGATGGATATGGCTTTGTAAGGAACCACAACGCGCTGCGGCTGGGGAACTGTTGCGTGGTTGGGGACGGTATGGGGACAGGCAATTGAAGGTTCACTGGAGCCACAAACTGCGCGCGACCTTGGAACGCGCTTTTCCGGAACAGCGCATCTTCCTGCGCTCCGACGCGGAAACCAAATACATTCGTCTCACGCCCGCGATCCAGGCGATCGCCTGGACGGGCAGTTCGCTTTTCGTCGCCTGGGCGATCGTGGCGACGGCGATCCTGCTGATGGACTCGATCGGCTCGGGTAGCCTGCGCGACCAGGCCGAGCGCGAACAGAAGCTCTACGAGGACCGGCTGAACACGCTGTCGATGGAGCGCGACGCCCGCGCAGAAGAGGCGCGCATGGCGCAGGAGCGGTTCAACGCGGCGCTCGAGCAGATTTCCGGGATGCAGTCGGCGCTCCTGGCGTCGGAGGATCGCCGCAAGGAACTCGAGACCGGAATCGAGGTGATCCAGACCACGCTGCGGCGCACGATGAACGAACGCGACGAAGCCCGCGCCGAGTATGACGTGGCCATGGCGCAGCTCGAGGAAAACGGCCTGTCCGGCGCGCCCGGCGAGGACGACGCGGACGCGACGCTCGATTTCCTCACCGCCGCCCTGCACGACGCCGCCACCGAACGGGACCTGATGTCCGAGGTCGCCTCGGAGGCCGAGACCCTCGTCGCTGACCTGATGCTCGAACGGCAACTCATCGAGCAGCGCAACGACCAGATCTTCAACCAGCTCGAGGATGCCGTGAGCATCTCGCTGGAACCGCTCGATGACATGTTCCGCGCTGCCGGCCTGCCCACCGAGTCGATCCTCGACACCGTGCGGCGTGGCTATTCCGGCCAAGGCGGCCCGATGACGCCGCTGCGCTTCGCCACCAAGGGCGAGGACGCCGATCCCGACAGCCTGCGCGCCAACTCGATCCTGGAACGCCTCGACCGCATGAACCTCTACCGGATCGCGGTCGAGAAGACACCTTTCGCGATGCCGGTGCGCGACAGCTTCCGCTACACCTCGGGCTTCGGGCCGCGCTGGGGCCGGATGCACAACGGCACCGACTTCGCCGCCGCCCACGGCACCCCGATCTACTCCACCGCCGACGGCGTGGTGATCCATGCCGGCTGGCTGGCGGGCTACGGCCGCCTGATCAAGATCCAGCATGAATTCGGCATCGAGACGCGCTATGCGCATCTGTCGAAAATTCGCGTGAAAGTGGGGCAAAGGGTCTCGCGCGGGGATCGGATCGGTGATATGGGAAGCTCCGGCCGTTCGACCGGGACCCATCTGCACTATGAGGTCCGGATCGGCGGCAAACCCGTCAATCCGATGACCTACATCAAGGCAGCGAGAGATGTTTTCTAAAAGCAGAATAAACGAGCCCGGTCCGAAAACCGGCGACGAGACCGCGGCGAAGACCCCCGAGGCCGGCGCGGCGCCCCGTCCGAGCAGCGAGTTCACGCCCTCCTCCGCCCCCAAGGCGAAGCCGCCCGCGTCGACCCTGTCGGCGGATCTCACGATCACCGGCAACCTCAAGACCACCGGCGACATCCAGGTCGAGGGCACCGTCGAGGGCGACATCCGCGCCCATCTTCTGACCATCGGCGAGGGCGCCACCGTCAAGGGTGAGGTGATCGCCGATGACGTGGTGATCAACGGCCGCATCGTCGGACGGGTACGCGGGCTGAAGGTCCGCCTGACCTCGACCGCCCGGGTCGAGGGCGACATCATCCACAAGACCATCGCGATCGAAAGCGGCGCGCATTTCGAAGGCTCGGTGCAGCGCCAGGACGACCCCCTGTCCACGAGCGGCCCGGCCAAACCCGCGCCCGCCGCCGTGAAACCCGCGCCGAAGCCGGCCGAAGCAGGCTAAGGTCCATCCGAGAGATTTGTGAAGGGCGTCGCAAGTGCGGCGCCCTTTTTCGTTGCCTAGACGGGGTCGTACAGCGCCCGTCGGTAAAGGTGCCAGGTTGCGTGCCCCAGCACCGGCAGCACCACGAAGAGCCCCAGGAAGTAGGGCAGCATGCCCAGGAACACCAAAAACGCGATGATGAAGGCCCAGACCAGCATCACGAAGAGGTTCTGCTGCACCATCCTGAAGCTCAGAAGCATCGCCGAGATGAAATCGACCTCTTTCTCCAGCAGCAAGGGCAGGCTCACCACCGTCAGCCCGAAGAGGATGAAGGCGAAGACCGCGCCCACCACGATCTCCACCGCGATCATCGTCAGCCCGTTTGCCGTCAGGTAGATCTCGTAAGAGGTCGTCGCGTTCGTCATCACCGACAGCCCCATGAAAAGCGCGAAGATCATATGCGCAAGGAAGCTCCAGAACAGGAAGTAGATCACGATGATCGCCCCGGCCCAGGGGATCTGCCGCCGGCGTTCGGCGGCCACCACCCCGAGGATGTCTCCCCAATCGAGCGGCTCGTCATCCTCCAGCCGCCGCGAGACCTCGTAGAGCCCCACCGCCGCAAAGGGCGCCACCAGCGGAAAGCCCAGCGAGACCATCAGCGTCCAGGCGGTGGTGTCCGCGCCCAGCGTCACCAGCGCGAAGCCCGCGACCACGTAGACCCCGCTGAAGAACAGGCCGAATAGCGGCGCGCGCCGGAAATCCGTCCATCCCGCCGAGAGCGAGATCAATAGCTCCGCCAGCGTCACCTTCCCGATCTGCGGCAAGGGGGCTGCCGGAGGTGCGGAAGTCTCGGTCATGTCTCTCCTCCCTGCCGTCAGGCTACGTCCCCGCGCCGGGCCCCTCCTTGACCCTGATCAAAGCGGCGGCGGGCGCCTGCCCGGCCAGTCCGTCGCCTGGTGATAGGCTTGCGCGATCTGCAAGAGCCGCCGGTCCGCGCCGCGCGGTCCGAACATCTGCACCCCGCCCGGCAGGCCGGTCGCGCCGAACCCCGCTGGCAACGCCACCGCGGGCAGACCGATCAGGCTCACCGGCACCACGACCTCCATCCAGCGGTGATAGGTGTCCATCTTGCGCCCCGCGATCTCCTGCGGCCAATGCCACTCCTTCGGGAAGGGCCAGACCTGCGTCGTCGGCAGCACCAGCGCGTCGTAGGACTGCAAGAGCGTCGCCGCATCCCGGTACCAATCCGACCGGATCGCGCTCGCCTCGAGGATCTGCGTGTTCTGCAAGGCGAGCCCGCGCTCGATCTCCCAGATCAGTTCCGGCTTCATCCGGTTGTGATTGCCCGGTTCGGCGTAAAGCGCGCCCTGCTTGCCCGCCACCGCCCAGGAGCGCAGATCGATCCAGCTCTGCCAGAGCCTTTCGGCCGGAAACGGCGGGTCCAGCGCCTCGACCACGCAGCCGAGGTCCTCGAAGACGGCCATCGCCGCCTCGCCGAGCGCCAGAAGCCCCTCCTCCATCGGCCAGGCCCCACCCCAATCGCCGAGCCAGCCGATGCGCAGGCCTTTCGGGTCGATCTGCAGGTCGCCCGCCGTGAAGTCCGCGCCACCCGGCTGCAACGGGTCCGGCCCCGCCAGCGTCTCCAACAGCGCAGCCAAATCCGCGGGACACCGCGCCATCGGCCCGTTCGTCGCCAGGGGATGCAGCATCATCTCGCCCACCGCGTCCCCGGGCACGAGGCCATGGCTCGGCCGCATCCCGTAGACATTGTTCCAGGCCGCGGGGTTGCGCAGCGACCCCATCATGTCAGATCCGTCCGCGACGCAGACCATCCGCGCCGCCAGCGCCGCCCCTGCCCCGCCCGAGGATCCGCCGGCGCTGCGCCCCAGGTCATAGGGCGTCGCCGTGACGCCATGGACGGGGTTGTAGCTGTGCGAGCCCAGCCCGAATTCCGGCGTGTTGGTCTTGCCGATCAGGATCGCCCCGTCCCGCTTGAGACGTGCAGCGAGCAGCCCGTCCGCCGCAGGCACATTGTCCACAAAAAGCGGCGAGCCATAGGTCGTCCGGATCCCCGCCGTCTCGGCCAGATCCTTCACCGCCATCGGGACCCCGTGGAGCCAACCCTTGCGCGGCCCCGCATCCGCCGCCTCCGCCTCGGCCATCAACGCGTCACGCTCCCGCAACGACACCACCGCGTTCACGCCCGGATTCACCGCCGCGATCCGGTCCAGCGTCGCCGCCATCACCTCGGTGGCAGAGATCTCGCCCGCCGCCAACCGCCGCGAAAGCTCCACCGCCGACAACTCAAGCAATTCGTCCAAGGCTCCCCCCTTCATCTTGGCAAAAATACTCCCGCCGGAGGCGGACGCAACGGCGCAACCCGCGCGCCCTCCCCAAAACGCGTCACCTCACAAATATCCAGAAAACCCGCGCGCGGTAGCGCACATTTTGGCTAGTCTTCCGCCTGCGCCTCGCTGCGGGACTTGCCCGAGACGTCCATCGCCAGCGTCGCCGCCATGAACCCGTCCAGATCACCGTCCAGAACGCCCGACGTATCCGAAGTCTCGTAATTCGTGCGCAGGTCCTTCACCATCTGGTAGGGCTGCAGCACGTAGGACCGGATCTGGTTGCCCCAGCCGGCCTCGCCCTTGGCCGCATGCGCCTCGTTGATCTCGGCATTCCGGCGGTCAAGCTCCATCTGATACAGCCTTGATTTCAAAGCCTTCATCGCAATGTCGCGGTTCTGGTGCTGGGACTTCTCAGAGCTTGTCACAACGATGCCGGTCGGCAGGTGCGTGATCCGAACCGCCGAGTCCGTCTTGTTCACATGCTGACCGCCTGCACCTGACGAGCGATAGGTGTCGAGACGGATGTCCTTCGCGTCGACCTCGATCTCGATGTTGTCGTCCACAACCGGATAAACCCAGACCGAGCTGAACGATGTATGGCGCCGCGCCGAACTGTCATACGGGCTGATCCGGACAAGGCGATGCACACCCGACTCGCTTTTCAGCCACCCATAGGCATTCGGGCCGCTGATCTTGTATGCGACTGATTTGATGCCCGGGCGACGAAGCGGGCA
>JAAUYH010003253.1_pt1 | contig 13338 bp, 9 predicted proteins | sample 7278061 | NCBI WGS metagenome assembly JAAUYH01 (sample SAMN14350203, study PRJNA611818) | marine sediment metagenome | isolation source: surface marine sediment (0.6m) | place: French Polynesia: Moorea | collected 2018-08
GACGGAATCGGGACGTTATCTATGAAGCTGGCAATAGTGCCACATTATAGAATGCTATCTGTACTACTCGCCGTTGTGTTAGGTTATTTACTTATCCAAGATGCAGTAAAGATACGTTTGAGTTGAATCATTACTCTTCATAATTACAATAATGGGCGACCGTTGATCTATGAATTTTTTCACTTTTCATGCACTCGTGGGTGACGCAAGCAGATTACTGAGAACCCTGCTTGTCCGGAATTAAGTTCGGTGATACGACTACCAACGCATCATTTAGTCAGTTCGCAGCCATACAATACGATTGTGAGTTTTGATTGTAAGTTCCGTTTCTCTCCCGTACAGTCATATTTGTCCAATCACGGTCCTGTTCGTCTATAGCGGGTAGCTATCTCGGGAGCCATCTAGTGAAAATCCGAAAAGTAAATCATACGGGAAGACTCACTTCTCTTCAACACATTGATTAACAGTTCGGTGAGCAGAAATTGGGCGAGAGAATTCGCGTTGAAGCTACTTTAGAATCCATCCTTCATATTGCAGTACGTGCTTCGAACGCCAAGAACTGTATTGGAGACTAGGCCATCAAGTCGTTCATGTTTGCCCTAAAACAATTTCGTTGTTTCACGAATCAATGATAAATACTTGAGATCCATCTTCAGTGTATTCAATTTTCTTTTATCTTCCTCGCTTTCGCTGCTTTTTCAGCGCTTCCATGTGACGATATGACGACGCTGACAAGAGCACAAAATATTGGCTTGGCATACTAGATACGTGAAAAATGAAAATTTTAGAGAATGAGTTATTTACTTTCTGCGAAGTATTAGACTTAATAAATACAGCTTTACCAGCAAAATGAATTTCGTAATGCATCGATTAGAATATACAAGTTTCCCAAGCCACTTTGAGAATCCGGACTATTGTTCGTTCGCTCTTGGTCATTCTTTAACCGTATACCTTGTACTGTTCTCGAAATATGCGATGAGCTTTTTCTGTACCAGCCTAATTAATACCGGTTTTTAATGTAATCGCATATAGCAGCAGATATCTGGAGCAAGTGAGCATATAGTGCATCTGGTGAACCTTTTCTGGCATCATGTAATCACTCTACACGTACAGAGTATACGATGGCAGACTTTTCGTGGCCTTTGCCTTACCCGATTTTGTTCCTACAACTCTTACGAAAAAGGTTAGTTTTCATAATTAGGAGACGGTCATCATTTCTTTCTTACTCATCTTTCTCGTTGGATGGTTTAACCCCGGTATCTGATTCTTCTTCCGCTTCTGACTCGACGTTCTCAAACTTCAAGCTCACTACAACCGACTGTCTAGTGTGTGATGACATCGAGAATTTCACAGTCTTCAAGCTATGCTATAGAGCTGTTGAGCTCACGGCAGTAGGTTATTTTCTTTGAATCACCATCAGCTTCCACAAAATAGCACTCGAGGCTTGATACACCGCGTTTTTCTGTTGCTTAGCCATGTACAGTATTTGTGAAACGGAGTGAAACACGGGAAATATCTAGTGCAATTTAGTCCAAGCCGGTATTGGATTTCAATACAGCTTATTTTCCATCCTGCAGATAAGATTAAGAAGTCGGAATGGCTGAAAGTGGGTCTGGTTAGTTCGATGATGTAGTTGGGAAGGCATGGGTACCTTGAGCGTGATTTAATTTAGATGACTGTTGGAAATTCTTCCGAGGAATTATCTGCATGATGTAGCAAAGATCCGAGTAAGGATCCTCGGAACCGAGCTTACATGGTCCGGACAATAATCAAGTAAAATTATGTATTTATCAAAGAGCGTCGATCCGTGTACTTAGGTGAAAATTCGTGTACAACCATTAATGCATTACGTAGTTTCGTTCGTTCAGATGTTTTCAAGTCCATGTGAATCAAAAGTTAAATGTGTCCAACATTTATTTCAACTCAATTATATAATAGTTTCAAAATATATTCTACAGAATAGTTAAAATTTCTGCTCGAGCTGCACACCACTAATGGTGCATTTCACTAATACACCTAATAAGAAAATGCAAATCACGCTTTGTTACTGTCGTAACTTGCTAGATATGCAATATTGTATCCGCATTTACTGCCCTCGGCTCGGATATTGACCAATTCCGAAAGTCTTTGTGGATGATAGCACGCTTTGAACCGAGGCTGTCTATACTAGGCATGCGTGATCTCATTCACGAATACCGAGTGTTCATGGAAAGACCACCCAATCGACTTCCCCAACCGTATCATCAACACCGGGTGATGTGCGCAACTGTTATCGCGAAGCACTCGCCGATGACGTTCTTCTAATTAAATAGTCGGCTTTTTAGAATATTTGCAGAATGCTCGTTACAAATTTAGTTAGATCTCTACAAATTCCATTTGACTTATTTTCACTATTCATGTCTATGAGGTAACAGCAGTTTCGAGATGTGGGAATGTGATTTCTGGATTGAGTGAGTCGACAGATCATGTAATTCAGGTACAAATTTGTATTTCCAGAATTTATTCAGTCTGTTGTGCTCAGTAGAATAAAGTTGATTTTCTGTCGTCATCGGAGAATACACAAGAATGTTACATCAACAGCTAATAAGCAGGTCAGAGAATATGCAGAGGGGGTTACTCTAACTTCCTTGCCATTCGACTTGAAACTCCGTTGAGTTCCATTACCCATTGGAATTGAAGAAGTAGCAAGCGAAATCTCTTCGGCCGACAGTGTTGTGCTGTGGTCCGGGATCGAAGGTTAGCAAACTTCATTTGGTCCACTTTTCTTTTTCGAACGCTTTATATTCATCTAGAGAGTGGTCGAACGACAATCATCTCCGTTATCATGTCTTCTGTGGACTTTTCGACGAGGAAATCCCCGACCTAATTTTAGTAAGTCGGCTAAAAAGATAATTACATGACTTCTAATAGCTCGAGGCTATTTGTTGCGTCTCTTGCATTGCCGAAACGTGCTTATGATAGTTTGGCTGCGTTGGGGTGAATATGGTATCCCAATTCTTAATGAAATCGACATTTTAATTCTACTTCTACTAGATCACCGATTCACTCATTTTCGATTCATACTCCAAATTAGCTGCGGAGAACTATTACCGACTTGCTTCGTGGAATTGGAACCGAATTGAGGGAGCGCATTTTTATAATAGTTTTCTTTGTTCACGAAAAATGATATCTTCGCCATTTCTATTCGTTTTAGGAGACTTTTGTAGCTTAAAATGTAAGAATATCGTGTTGAAGGCCGTCCAGCACTAAAACAGCACCCATTGGGTTCATTCACTATCCAAATTTACACCGCTTTCATCTAATTATTATTCGAAGATATGAAAGTCATGCGAGCGTCGGATTTGTTGATCCCTTCTATGAATCTGCACCTTGATGACATTTTTAGGTTGGATTAGCTGACAAAAGATGTATTGGTAGCACTTATTAGCTTGATTCGTGTTCTGTAAATTGAGAACCAGCATTTTCCAAAGAAATGCAGTGGCGTAAGTTGTATCGGACCTGCCCAAACTTGCAAACATTTGATTTAACAATAGGGCGTTCGTATTTCCGTAGAAGCCGTCGATGTCTTCTCCTTATTGCGCCGCAACCTTGTTTCTTTGCCAAGCCTAACCAACCAAAATTCCTTTCATAACCTGAAGATGTTGAACTGTGAAAATGTGTTATTCTCCGCCCTACCGGATTTCTTGGCATTGAAAAAACCGAACTCGATTTACAAAAATTTTCAAGGGGGAATCAATCAGCAAATTTTTCGAAAGCATCAAATCAGTGACTACATCCTCTTATTTCATTAGTACCTCTGATTTCTGGCCACGAAACGTTGTAATCGATACTATAGCATGAAATTTTCAAATCGTGAATCTTAATTGTAGTCTCAAACGAAGCATTCGAAGGGAAATATTTGATCGCGTCGGCCGACCGAACCCATCTGAAATCAGTAAAATTTCGACCACGGTTCGATACTAATTCGATTTAGAGGCTTCTGGAAGAATCGTCTATAGCGTTCAGGAAAAAAATACGGAGTTAGGCTCAAGCTAGCAAAACTGGTGATCGAAAAATTTGCAGGAGGTAATTACCATAACTTTAGATAGGTGTCTTAGAAACATTGAACTGGTACCGGCTAATCGGCAGTGTCTGCTCGGACCACAGAACAAACTTTCTGGGAGAACGCCTGTTGCCCTCCCGAAGAAGAGGCCGATCCCTACACCAGGACCCGCTTCTGTACTTGCTTACAATGTAAGTATGGCTTACACAACTGTAAGAGTACAGATGGTACACGTGGAAACCGTGTCTGTCGTGAAATCGTCAATGTATCGGATTTGAGGATAAACCATGGAAAGTTTAGGTTCAAGTAAACATGTAGCAAACGGTCCGCTTCGTTTATTACATGAAGGAATGAATGAAACGGAAATTGACAAAACAACAAAAAAAGGTATTAAATAAATAGATTAAAAGAGAAAGGAACACAATTAAGAAAAGGAAAGTAGAAAAGGGGAAAATAGTGTTCAGTTTCGTGGAAAGGTTGGTGGAATTTGTGGGACTAGTGAACTCGATATTAATGAATTTCAGATCAATAACCGTCGCACATCACGTTAGAAGCCGCAGTTATTTATAAACGGAATGATTTCGGAATTTCATAAGTGATATCGAATATCACACCTCTTGAGATTAACAGACAGAGGAGGCCGGTTCTTTGCTTTATTGATGGCGATATTTTTCCGTTTCGTTAGGAGTACGGAAATGTAGCCCTAGTGATTGCATCAGAAGGTGAGTAACTGTGGAGACGATTTATATCGAGTTCAGAAGTATACTGTATTGATTACTATCTGACTCGGTTGGATAAACGCTTATATATGACCTTAGATTAGCCATGTTTTAAAGAAAAGGTCAATGTTAATTATTTAAAGGCAAAATACTCACAGAGAGTGGCAATGGAAACTTGAATAACTGAATTGTGCAAGAGTAATTCAAGTGAAGTCATTCGGTTTAAAGCCAGCTTACAGTGATTTCACGTGCTGCACGAGCACATCATCATACATTTATGCAATTTCCGACACCGGAAAGGAATACAAATAGTACACGGAAAAAAATAGAGAGACAGCTTACTCTGAGTCATTTTACTACCTCCAGACTGTAGTACAGAATTACTCTATGATTATGTTCCTCTTTCTCAAATCATTTCCTCAAACCTCGGATTTCCGTGAAACGGTGGAATGTTTGGCTTGCGTGTTTCTCGCTTTGCGGAATTTGGGCCTTTGCGAGACGAAAACATCCACTAGATAAACGGAAATTATTTCCCCCCTTATTTCATGCAGTTTGTAAGGTATGACTACAGGTTTATACAGTAACGATTTAAAATGAAAAACAGTCCAAGCTTAATAGTATGTCCCGTTGTGATGGATTTGTCGGCCTTTGAATACGGCCTCAAAGTCAATTTTTTCAGGCCATACCAACAGTTGGAGCTGAATGTTCATCCGGAAGCCTTAAGAGCAGAGCAATGAGCCGAAATTTGCAGTATGAGACATTCCCGTCTCAAGAATTACCTAGATCTCAGCAGTCGATTGCAAGAAAGTTGTGGAGGTGGCACAAACTGTATCTTCCTAGAAATATTCGTGGGCGATTACACACTGGATTGTATATTGCATTGCATTCGAGTACTCTTCTAGCTAGTTGCTTCTTCCAGTGGTAGGCTTAACTTATTGCGTGCGGAATCCTACACTATACTGAACACCAACTACACATTGATGGCATTTTCTGTTACTGACTGTACTCGATAGTACTTCAGTTTTCTCTTTGTACTATTGTGTCTTCTCAGTCGTAGTTCTGTAGCTTACTCGGGACAGAATTCATTTAGTAGAATCGTGCGGTGATCGCTGAATATTTAGCACGGTACAATTTAGAGAGCGACAATGCCAGAACCAATCTCTAATTAGTTATTTTTGAACGAGTTAAGTTAGAAATATACAAATCTAAACAGCTTAACTTTCCATGAACAATACAGTGGCAATGTAATTCATTAAGCTCCAAGAGTAATCAACGGTTATCTTATCTTCGTATTGGTCTGTATTTGTAAGAGTTCAACGAATTTCGTAGACTGAAATCAAAGATGTTAGCCATACTGTAATAGTCCTAATACTGGTCCGCATTGAATTTTCGAAGTCAGAATCGCACAGCATTTTAGCATACTTAGTCATTCAAGAATCCAGAGGCTTATGTTTATCTGTAGTTTTATATATACTCTAAATTTGCTTAATGGAACAGTAATACCCATGGACTCGAGATTCGTAGTACTACCTTTAGTAATTGTTGATTTTAGTCTTGATTGGTGCCTTCATTGTCATCCAGTTTATTTAGGAATAGTCCAGCTTACGACGGGCTGAGATTTCAGGCTTTCTCTCAGTCGAAAAAAGTACTTGAATCCGACATCCAAGTTAGTCGCAATCGGGAACTGAACCCCAGAATGCTCGGATTTAGCTAAGTACTGGTATAAATGCATTTTTGCTGAAGTAGCTACAACGCTCATGGGCACGATTATTTGGAGATCGCTTCACTTGCGAAACGATACAATATTCATTTAGAGTTCGTAGATTCTTTCTTGGATGCAGTCCCATTTGTACATGAATCTTATTGAGGTCAATAAAAATTATATCATATGTTCCAGAGACGAGATACAACTCGTATGAAATCGAAGATGACGGAAATTTATTGCGTTTCTAAGAATAAGGATATAGGATTCATTCGAAAACTATTTTGTGCACAAGCAATGTAGACTTCTACATTTTTGTCACTTAGGCGAAGAAATTATTTCACACATCTCAAACCTGTTCGGCTCGATGTATTTCTGTGCGAAATTTCTGTTTTACAGAAAATCATAACCGCAACTGAACTTGCTATCCCCACATCCTGTAGTTCGATGTAACATAAGTCTGTTTTTGTTATAGTATGCATATGTCTTGATCTCCACATATAATGCCTCATACGTATCTGTTTCATGTTTCCAACACAGCAATTTGTTTCTGTGGGTAGAACACTAAATCCTTCATATTCGTTCGGCTCCTTCAACACTATCATAAAAATGGATCGTGGATTATGGTTCATTTGTACTCATTTTCTGGTCAAAAATCGGGCCATTGTTGAACTCCATCCATAACGAGTAAAGATACGTTTTTCCTTCATATTTTGCATGATTCGAATTTCCCTTCTCAATTGAGACATTGGGTTTACAAACTGAGGTAGACCCGCAAACTGGTAGAACTTGTGAAAATCACAGAAAATCATGCAGTTCAATCTAGATTTCTTCCTTGTTTTAACATCAGACTAGTTTCTCATACTGCTTATGGCTCTTACAGACTGAAATTTACCATATTTATCTTATTCTATAGAATCAGTTTGACACGAGAGAATTTTTCCTCGCCGTACATAATTCACAGCAATTCTTTTCCTATCCTTTCAAATTGAAAATGACAGCAATACCCTTCCATCAAGTTGAACAACTACAAATCTCGTTTTCAAAACAGCTTGACTCGCATCCAGCTTCGGTTATGGGAACCATGTAACAGTTGTTGCATGTATTTTCCTAAATTCTCTAGTTGTTGTAGTGCGACTAAAATTCGCCAAACACAAGCAGGCTTCTGAAAGTCTTGTCCTACGAAAAACAAGATGCTTAATTGTATGATTTTACTCAGGCTCCATACGAAATTATAAAGTATGTCCAGCGGCGGAGCTCTCCCGTTACAGCCCGCCGAGGCTATTCGTGCAAAACATTTTACCCTTCGAGATTTTGGATTACTTAAACAGTAGAGTTCGACAGTGGAAAGAGTCGTATCTGAGAGAATCAAATTTGCTTTGAAGACTGTGCACACATTTGAGTCCTAGAACCAGCGATAAGATGGATGTAAAAGGCCCAGTCATTAATGCAAGTTTTAGGTATTCAGGTCAAACCTCCTATATAAAAGTTGAATGGATTGCTAGGAGGTATATTCCGGTCTCCAGTTAATGTACACGGACCGAGCCGTGACAGTTTGTAGACGTCACGTACGGTAGGTAACGCACGTGGTACCAAAACAGCAGTGTGCCATTGTTACTCACATCTAGATAAATATGTTTTAATCAAGCTCCAGAGATTTACTATACCATGATGAAAAGAACCTGTCCACACGAGAATTCAACCAGACTCAAAAATAATAACCTTATTATGTATTTAAATATCTTCGCTTACTTCAGGTCTTTTCAAGTATTTCACCTATCTAAGGTAGAGAATTGATGACACGATGTACCAGTAAAACAAATCAAAATGAACATGTTCATTCACTGAATCTCAATCAGAACCAGCCTTGTGGTTGCTATTTGAATCTCATCCAGATATTGGATTGAAGAAGTTGCGATATAAGATTACAGAATTTCTAGGAAACAGTATAGATTTAGCAAAACCTTCTTTATTCGATGTCAGATGATAAACTTTAATCTGTATCCGTTTTATTGAGTACGCATTTCTTCGTCTAATTTTTAAACTTTTTCGAAATTGATTCATAATATAGTCAATTATTATATTTACTCTAGTTCATCGATTCTCGCTCTTAAATACAATATTTATATTTTCAAAATATTTCCTGAAAATTCTTTTACCTGTATAGCTTTTTCTGTTTATGATCCTGCGGAAAGTTCGGAAAAAACATCTTATGAACCAAAAATGTTCCAAACCATCCAAATATTGGTATTCTTATACCGTACAGTTTTCCATGGACTAACAATGCCCAGTTTAGGACAAAGACGCTGTCTCTATGCCATATCCTGTTCGAAGAAACTGAGTCAGATGCAAATAACTGACTCATCATTGAATGAATAATACCTTTTTCATGTGTTCATAAACTATTGTTACTTGAACACGAACTTTGAGAGTTTTTCTAAAAATTCCGATCACTACTGCGAAAGGGAATTGTCGCAGTCCAATGAAACTCATGAATATGATAGCCGTAATGTAACAAATGATACAGCGATACGATAGAATATTTGAAATAAACAATTTGAATGCATGCAGAAGAGCCATACGTCAGCATGGACAGCTTGGAACGGACGTATATGGCAATCGATAGCCTTAATAATTGGGATATGCTGCAAAATATGGTGTTCGAAAAGCCAGACATTTATGTTGCGCTAGTTTTGCGTAGATTCAATAAGCTGGATCATTACAACTGGTAGGCGAGTGGAATAACAGTTCGCGAATTCAGCTGTTGCAATTATTGATTGTAGTGCATCAAAGCTGTATTCTTTAGTTACATTGCTATGAGCTCAATGTTACAATAATCTGTTTTATGATTCTATCTCGTAACTAACTAACAAATACTTGGAAAGCTTTGCTAAATTGATACTAATTAAGGATACTCAATTTCAGGTAACAGAGACAGTTGTAAGTTTCTTGAAGAGCTGAGTTGTATGCCATGCATAGAGGAAAACTCTCTCTCCGCAATGATCATTGATTGAGACGCCATTTATGATACAGATCACGTGCTGTGCAAATATACGTCATATGCATTAGATAACTATCAGAGTAGCATTCCTGTTATACGCATAAGTATGGTTCAGCTTAGTCAAAAAATGGCACCATGTTCAAAAATATTCCAGACAAATAAAGCATACAAGCATGAGTTAATAATGAATACATACATATATAATCGTATGCAAGAACAAGCATTCTAGTGAAGTAGAATGCCGAATAGAGTCATAGTATCAGAGTAGCATCATTAGCGGTGCGAATGCCATAATACAGACAAATTCAGTCCATTGTAGCACACAGAGCATTGAATATCTACCGAATGCTCCATACACGCTGGTTCGAATAATCTTGGGAGGTAAAAAGACATAGATATATGGTGTAATTTGGAATGATACCCCTGGAAATCAGAATATCTTGCACTGTACACAGAAGACAGTTGCAAAATATCATACGAGAAAATTATTTAAGCCAAGAAATTATACATGTCTTCAGTCGTATTTCTATTTCCTTGCAGCTTTACTAACATTTTAAATAAATCGTGCCTCTTCAGCCCATTTTTTGATTCCTTTGCTTTCGTTCTGCAGATCGTAGAGTAGCATACGCTTTCCGATAATTCAAAGCTCATGCAAAATTTAGATTCATAAGTTGCTCTGCCTTCAAATTTTTTGGAACCATATTTCTTGCGAATTTAGTCACACTATTAGTGTTATGATTCGGATCTTAGTTCTGAGAATAGCCTCGAATATCGATAGTGACATGCAAAAGGCAAAAGTGGCATATTAGCGAAAAGGCCTTCGGCTTTTTCAGAAAGACAAGCCACAGCTGTATGTATAATTAGCTTTGAATGATTCTATATGCTTTTCTTTAAAGAATTTTTCTCTAAATGACGTAGTTCGTAGTTCTAGTAAATCTGTTATGTATTGATTTGAACACTGAAATCTTTTCATACGTTCTTTTCCCCTAAGTAAATAGGAAAAACTCAGCACTGCTACAGATCAAACCGTTTCTTGAACTGAGAGCAGAAGATTAATACTCTACAACTGTAGCATATCCTTCATGGGCCTCCATGAAAAAAACATACAATTTAACCGTTTTCTCAGTGCAAAAAATGCACGGCGTACCTGAAACCGGCCCATTGTAGTAATTCTCTCACTCTTGGCTTACAGTTGGTGCAGTATATTTAATAGATGTGGAGAAAATGAATTGTACTTATCTGATCTACACTTCTTGACAAAGCTTGGCATACCAGCTAAAATTTTGTTCCAAAGTCCAAGTAGAACGAGCGACGGAGGTAAGACGTAGTTTGGAACCGGCAAAATGTAAAGTCTAAACGTATTAAAATTTCCGTTCTGACTATATTGGGAATCAGAATTCAGCTGCCCTTGTATCACCAAAGGACTCGGGGATAGAAATAAGCATTTCGAAATTTTAGAATAGTTGTAAGCATCTTCCAACGAAGCATCAATCAGCCTTCCGATTTAATACACAACGGACATAGGTATGCCGATTTTGACCCTTATGATCCAATAATCCTGTTGATTTCCTTGAAATCTGCTAAAACATAAAAAACAGAACTGTTTGAGTTTTGTTAACAAAACCGTACATATTTAGTGTTTGTATCTTATCTACAGTCTAGCCATTCATCTTTGAAAGCATTGAAAATGACTCTTCTGCTCCAGTTGTTTCACCTATTAGCAACAGGTCACTTGACTGTTGCTATCCTTATTCACTAAATACTCTATCCATATATTTGATTGTTGATGAGCCTGAATCAAAACCCAAAAAATATTAAATACTTTTTCAATTGGGCATTAGACATAAGACGAAATCACGAATTTTCACCCAATTTCTATACTGTTTGAGTTATAATAGGTGTGAATGAAGTGTGAACTGAATGGATCTGCGTTTTCTTCTATATTGCAGCCTTCTTGGGAAGAAGAGCCGTTTTTGGGTTTTATAGTGATTCTTAGCAGTTGGAAAATTGTCGAAGAACGAATATAGTAGGAACAATCTCCAAACATGAATCCTGATCAGTTGTTAACCTTTTGCGGAAGCTATGGCGCCAATGTAAAGCCTCCACAAACGGGCTTTTCGAACAGTACACTGCATAAACTGCAATAATGCCTCGGCTTCCATATCAAATAGCCGTTTCCGCACACCCAGAATTTTCAACTCTTCCATGACTTTGTTCAACTCTAATTTATTTTTCGACTCCTTTTTTGTCCATTGATTCCTTAGTACTTGAAAAGCCTCCATTATTAAACTAGAGGTATCATCTTAGCTTCTATGGTAGCCTATCTTCAGCGTTGATTTCTGGTAGAAGATTTACTGCATGTAGACTTACTGTTCGTGCAAGTTCATACAGTTGCCGAATCGTCTCAAAATGCTATGAAGCCAGTATTTTGATTAGACTGTGAGGATCTTAGCAAGACAACGCTTGTTGAAATAAGGCATGCAATGCAAGTTCTGTCATGTCTGTAACTTGCTTCGTTGCTAGTTATCTTTTTAAACCGTTTAATATTCATTTCACAAAAATTTTAAATTCGTATTCTTAGTAACAATTAGGAAGAAAATGAGGTTGTGCACTAATCAGTCAAGTAATCAACTACTACCTCCGTCCCAAAAAGAATTTCGCATTTATATTTTCTGAATATCCCATAAAGATTGTCGCACTAGAAGATGTACTGAATTTTAATTGAATTTAACTCTATTCTTGGCCAAAAATGCGATTTCTGTCTTGAAATTTTTCTGTTCAAGACAAACGAATTTTATGTCTTGACCATCAGCAGCCCATGTACCTTTCTTCGAATACTCTCCGCGAAGAGGATCCAGGTACGTGAGATTTGGGCACTACGTCTTGAATCATTCACCGACGAAGATCGCCGTTTAGAGTATATCCATAATAACGCCTTAGAAAGCAAGTCTTTCTTTATTGCGCAAGTCTTGGCGAAACTTGATTGATGACGATGTAACGGTACAGAATCTGAAAAACGAGTTGTGAAAAATGCGGGTGCACTTAAAGTATTTTAATCAACGACTCAAAGTGACTGACGTTTCACGAGGTCCATTGTCTAATTTTACTGATATGAGAGCACGAGTAGAAAAGCAATCAAGTCTCCTTATCATCGCAGTCTTTATTGGGGAATGAAATGTAGAATCGCTGTTGCGCCATCAGTTTCAAGCAAATACGACGTCCTTTTTGGGACGGAAATAGTACTTGTGTTATGATTCCGTGGCTGAAGAAATCGATTACTGGCGCATAGTGCTTGTATTTGTAGAATCAAGTGCCATGTTCAGCAATCATACAAAGCTTTCTTGCAGTGCTTTACTTGCCGTCGAATATGGAACATGCGAAACTTTTATCAGTCAACTATATACAGTATGCGTAGTACAAACGCCTATCTATTTTCGTGGTCTCGGGATGTTCTGTGCAATGATTCATTTAAACAAATTTTAAATGAACACCAGTCTGATGGCGAAAATAGCTCCTATATTTTTTTTGGGTTTTCTAAACAAAAATTGGTATAAAACTATTGAAATTCACTTAATCTGAAGCTGTTTCCCTCTAGAAACTACTTTTATATCGCAACTACAAGAAGAGCTACAAGTTTTTTTTGAGAAAAATATAGAGATGCACTGCAAAGGCGTATTGAAAGTGCTTGAGTGGTGGATCTTTAATCGAACAGTTTCCATGACCCAACTTGCTCCAACTTGATGTCATTTGGTATATTTTGCAGACTGGAATCAAGGCAGGTTGTTCCGAAGAAGCGCCGCAGATCTTTTCGAAGAATTCTAAATCAAGTGAGACTCTACTCATTCGATTTAATTGCCTATATCAAAAGGCATGA
>JAAUYH010073208.1_pt1 | contig 13338 bp, 6 predicted proteins | sample 7278061 | NCBI WGS metagenome assembly JAAUYH01 (sample SAMN14350203, study PRJNA611818) | marine sediment metagenome | isolation source: surface marine sediment (0.6m) | place: French Polynesia: Moorea | collected 2018-08
CACGACCGAAGGTCTTTTTTCGACGGTATCGGCCGGACCAAACACGACCGAAGGTCTTTTTTCGGCGGACACCGACCAGGTCGGCACCGACCGGGTCGGCACCGTCGACATTATCGCCGACCGCACAGTGGCCAAGCCCGGCAACCGCGGCCGCCTAGTTGAGTCGATTGCCGCAGCCATGCACAGAGGCCGCGGGCGTGCTGACATCCACGTGGTGCCAGGCACCGCGCCGCCGATGCGCTTCTCCAATCGCCTGCACTGCGCCCACTGCGACCTCGATTTCCGCCCAGCGGTGCCGGGACTTTTTTCCTTCGACAGCCCTGTGGGCGCATGCCCCGAGTGCCGCGGCTTTGGCCGCGTGATCGGCATCGATATCGACAAAGTGATGCCCGACCCCGAGCTGACGTTGGCCGGGGGCGCCATCCGGCCCTGGCGCAGCGAAAAATACGATTGGGAGCGGCGCGCTCTGCGGGTCCACGCCAAGCGCGCTCGGGTACCGTTGGATGTCCCCGTCGCCTCCCTGAGTGCGACCCAGCGCACCTGGCTGATGGAGGGCGACGGTGCCGAACTCGACGGCGACGGCTGGTTTGGCCTGCGCAAATGGTTTCGCTGGCTCGAGAGCAAGAATTACAAAATGCACGTCCGGGTGCTTCTGGCCCGGTATCGCGCCTACGATCCCTGCCCCCGATGCCGCGGTACTCGTCTAGTGCCCGAGGCCGGTTTTTGGCAGATAGACGGCTATGATATTGCAAAGTTTTTAGCCCTGTCCGTAGACGAAGCCAGCGAATTCATCCGCGAGCAAATCGCCCAGCATGGGCAAAACGACGCCACCCACGCAGCCCGCGATGATCTAGACTTACTGCTAAACCAGTGCCATCAGCGGCTCGAAGCACTCGCCGACGTGGGACTCGGCTATTTGAGCCTCGATCGCGCCGCGCGCACCCTCTCCGGGGGCGAATCCCAGCGCGTCGCCCTCACCGCGGCCCTCAGCGCGTCGCTGGCCGGTGCCCTGGTGGTGCTCGACGAGCCCACCTCGGGCCTGCACCCCCGCGATGTCGATCGGCTGATTGCCGCCATGCGCCGCCTGACCGTCGGCGGCAGCACTGCCGTGGTCGTAGACAACGACACCGCCGTGATCGCGGCTGCCGATCGCGCAATCGAATTGGGGCCCGGGTCCGGCGTCGACGGTGGTCAGGTGGTCTTTGACGGCACCCCCGCAGCGCTGCGCCGAGCGGCCACCACTACCGGCAAAATCATGCGATCGCGGACCCGTATCACGCCCGAGCGCCCGCCCGCCGACGCGTGGATCGAGCTCCAAGGCGCCCGCGGCCACAACCTACGCGCAATCGATATCCGCTTACCCCAGCACCGCATCACCTGCGTCACCGGAGTGAGCGGATCGGGCAAGAGCACCCTGATCAGTGAAACCCTCGCGCCCGCCGTGATGCGCAGCATGCCTCGAGGCAAACGTCAGGGCGATATTGCTCACCCCCTGCCATATGATGGCCTCAGCGGCTTGGACGGCATTGAGGCGTGCCACGTCGTCGACCAGAGTCCATTGGGGCGCACCCAGCGGGGCAACGCCGCCACCTATATCGGCGCGTGGGATTGGGTACGCGAGCTCTATGCCAACATGCCCCTGGCGCGCCGCAACGGCTACGGCAAGCTGTGGTTTTCGTTCAACGGTGGCAACGGCCGCTGCCAAGCCTGCAAGGGCGAGGGCGCCGAGACCGTGGAGATGCAGTTCTTGGCCGACATTTCCTTTTCCTGCCCCGCTTGCGGTGGCCGCCGCTTTAGCGGCCCGATTCTGCAAGTCACATATCGGGGCAAAAACATCGCCGACATCCTCGACATGACTGTGATCGAGGCCTATCAGTTTTTTCCCGCGGATGATTATTTTGCCATCCGCATGGACGCTCTATGCCACGTGGGGCTCTCCTATCTACGCCTGGGCCAGCCACTCGCCACACTATCCGGGGGCGAGGCCCAACGCCTGCGCTTAGCCAAGGCCATTGTCGAAGCCAACCCAGGCTCGATGCTGATTCTCGACGAGCCCACAGCCGGACTGCACGGCGTCGAGGTCATGCAGCTCTTGGACGTCTTTGACCGCCTTATCGAACGACAAATGACCATCGTCGTCATCGAACACGATATGCGCGTGGCCGCTTACGCCGATTGGGTGATCGAACTCGGCCCCGGCGCCGGCCGCGACGGTGGCAGCGTGGTGGCCATGGGACCGGCCCCGCACGTTGCCGACGCCGCCCAGGCCGCCAGCGGACCCTATTTGGCGGCCGCGTTGGCGGGAAGCCGGCCCAAAACCCGACAAACGACCCAGCAAACGACCAGTGCTGGCGGCAAACGCCAGAGCACCAGCGGACAAAAGCGACGGACAGCAGACAACCCCGCAACCGCCGCCTATACCATCACTATCGACGGCGCCCGCGAACACAATCTCACCCACGTCTCCGTCGATATACCGCGCGAACAATTGGTAGTGGTCACCGGCCCCAGCGGCAGCGGCAAGAGCACCCTGGTCTTCGATGTCCTCTATGCCGAGGGCCAGCGCCGCTATCTCGAAACCCTCTCGCCTTATGCCCGGCAATATCTGCCCCAACTGCCGCGACCCGACGTCGACCACATGGACGGCATCCCGCCGACCGTGGCCCTTGAGCAGCGCATCCGCGGCGCTGGTGCTGGTTCCACCGTAGCCACCCTGTCCGAAGTCGGCCACTATCTGCGACTGCTCTACGCCCGCGCGGGCGTCATGCACTGCCCCGACTGCCACTTGCCCATTGCCGCACAAACCCCAGGAGAAATTGCCGCGACCGTGCAAAAACGCCGCTTCAAAGCCAAGCCGTTGGTGGTCCTAGCGCCTGTAGTGCGCGGGCGCAAGGGCAATCACCGCCTGCTTCTGCGCCAGGCCCAAGCCAACGGTATCGAATGGGCCATGATCGACGGGGAGATGACGGCGCTCGAAGATAGCCTGCAGTTGGACCATCGCCGTGAACACGATATTGAACTGGTCGTCGGCCGCATCGGCAAGCAGCACATCAAGGGCGGCACATTCATCAGCGACGACACCGTGCATGAATTGACCGAGTACATTGCCGATGCCGCCGGGCGCGGCGAGGGCAGCGTGCGCCTCATGGGGGCCGCCGAGGGCTGGTACTCGACCAAGCGCGCCTGCCCCTCGTGTGGCAGCGGCTTTCCCGAATTGGATCCGCGGCTCTTTTCTGCCAACACCCGGCAGGGCGCCTGCCCCACCTGCGAAGGCAAAGGTCGCCTTATCGAGACCGTCGGCCGCGGCAAACAGGCGCGCGAAATCTCACAACCCTGCACCAGCTGTGACAGCACCAGACTGGCGCCGCAGGCGCGGGCGGTGACGGTGGGGAATGCGCCGATTACCCACATTTTATGTGCCAGCGTCCATGAGGCCGAAGCCCGTTTGGCGGCACTAGAGCTCGACCCGCGCACCGCCGCCATCGGCTCAGTGCCTATCGCCGAAGCCCGCATGCGACTGGCATTCCTGCAGCGCGTGGGCGTGGGCTATCTGGGCCTAGACCGCGAAGCCCGCACCCTCTCCGGCGGCGAAGTGCAGCGGGTGCGCCTCGCCGCCCAACTCGGCAGCGGCCTCACCGGCATTCTCTACGTGCTCGACGAGCCCACCATCGGCCTACACCCCCGCGACAGCGACCAACTCATCACCGCCATGCGCTCCCTCGTCGACCGCGGCAACTCGCTGGTGGTAGTCGAGCACGACAGCGACACCATCCGCGCTGCCGACCACATTATCGACATCGGTCCGGGCGGTGGTCGCCATGGCGGTCGGGTGGTGGCCGAGGGCTCGGTCGCCGCCATTACCGCCGATACACAATCGATTACCGGACGGGCACTGATCCGGCCGGCAGACATTCCGCAAGCGCGGCGCAAACCGGTTGCCGGACGCAGCTTGCGTCTACGTGGCGCGCGCATGCACAATCTAGCCGGCATTGATGTCGATATCCCCCTCGGCTGTCTGGTCGCCGTTACCGGCGTGAGCGGCTCGGGCAAGAGCACGCTGGTGCGTCATATCCTATTCCCGGCACTGCGCCGGACCCTCGCCGAGCCTGCCCAGGCGACCAAGGCAACGGGCGGGAAAACATCGAGTCGCAAAACAACGGGCCGCAAAACGTCAAGTCGCAAAACCCCTGCAGCCAAAAAGAGCGCGAGGCAGCAAAGCGCCGACGTCTCTCCGGCGACGTTGCCCTACCGCGACTTGCGCGGCGCTGAGCACATCCGCCGCGCGGCCGAGATCGACCAGAGCCCCATCGGCCGCACCCCCCGCTCGGTCCCGGCCACCTATATCGGCATCTGGGATGAGATACGTAAACTCCTGGCCGCCACCCCCGAGGCCCGCGCGCGCGGCTTTGGTCCCGGTCGTTTTTCCTTCAACCGCGACGAGGGCCGCTGCGGCACCTGCGCCGGCCAGGGCACGTTGACGGCAGAGATGGCATTTCTGCCCGACGTCCATCTCCCCTGTGAAGACTGCGCCGGCATGCGCTTTGCTTCCGACACCCTGGAAGTGACCTGGCGCGGCCTATCGGCGGGCGACATCTTGCGCTGCGAAGTCACGGAGGCCGCCGACATCTTTGCCCCCGTGAGCAAGATCGCCCGCCCACTGCGGCTCCTATGTGATTTGGGCCTCGGCTATCTACAATTGGGCCAAGCCTCCAACACCCTTTCTGGAGGCGAAGCCCAGCGGCTCAAACTCGTGGCCGAACTGGGCAGCCGCAGCGCGGGCGGCACCGTGTACATCATGGACGAGCCCACCACCGGCCTCCATCGCGACGACGTCGCGCGACTGTTGACGATCCTACACCGCCTCATCGACCGGGGCGATACTGTCATCGTTATCGAACACCATCCCGACATCATGGTGGCCGCCGACTGGGTCATCGATATGGGCCCCGAGGGCGGAGACGAGGGCGGCCAGATCGTCGCATGCGGTGCGCCCGAGACCATCGCCGCGTGCTCGCACAGCCATACCGGCAAGGCCATCCGCCATTCTTTGACCGACGCGCCATAGGCGGACCCGCCCCATGCGCTATGGTGGGGCCATGAACATTCTTGTCACTGGCAGCGCCGGTCACCTCGGCGAAGGGATCATGCGAACCTTGCGCCGCAACCATCATCGCGCCATCGGTCTCGACGTCCTGCCATCGCCCTATACCGACTGCGTGGGCTCCATTGTCGATCGGGCCTTTGTCGCTGGGTGTATGAAAGACATTGATGCCGTCATCCATACCGCGACCCTACACAAGCCGCACGTGGCCACCCACGCGCGCCAGGCGTTTATCGACACCAATGTTACGGGGACCCTGCATCTACTCGAAGAGGCCGTGGCCGCCGGCATCCAGGCCTTTCTCTTCACCAGCACCACCAGCACCTTTGGCCACGCCAATCGCCCCCCCGCAGGCGCCCCGGCTGCATGGATTACCGAGGACGTGCGGCCGATGCCGCGCAACATCTATGGCGTATCCAAGACTGCGGCTGAAGACCTGTGCGAGCTCTTTCACCAAGACCACGGCCTGCCGTGCCTGATTCTAAAAACTTCGCGCTTCTTCATGGAGGAAGACGACGATCGGTCCACCCGCGAGCGATTCAGTAACGACAACGTCAAGGCCAACGAGTACATCAATCGCCGCGTCGAACTGTCTGACGCCGTAGACGCCCATCTGTTGGCGCTTGAACGGGCACGCGATATCGGCTTTCGCCGCTACATTATCAGTGCGACCACCCCATTTACCCGCGACGACCTGGCCGAGCTGCGCACCGACGCGCCCGCCGTGCTCGCGCGGCGGGTGCCGGCATTTGCTAGGGCATACGCGCAGCGCGGGTGGCACATGTTTCCCGGCATCGAGCGCGTGTACGTCAACGAGCGGGCCCGTCGCGAGCTGGGATGGCGGCCGAAATACGATTTCGCGTACCTGATCGAGCAGCTGCAGACCGGCCAAGATACCCGTAGCGAACTGTCACGCGCCGTTGGATGCAAGCCGTATCACGACCGCGCGTTCGCCGATGGCCCCTATCCGGTGACATAGACTGATAGAGTGCCATCAATGATTGATGGAGTGCCATCAATGGATAATCGCGTGGCGATTGAGCAGGCGGTACAGATAGGTCCGATTGACCCCCGCCGCCTCGGCCGCTTGGGCCACATTGCCCTTATGCATGTGCAATAGCTCGCCAAAATACATTCGCGCCGCTTGATTGACAATGGCGGCCTTGGCCTCGTTCCACGGCAGCGTGGGATCGATCTGCAGCGCGCTTTCCGCTTCGTGATGGCTGTCGTTGGCTTCAGTCGGCACCACGTCGTCGTAGACGAGGCATTGCTCAAGGTAATTGCGCAGCTGCCGCACATTGCCGGGCCACGCGGCGCGTCGGACCGTGGCCATGAGATCGCTCGCCATCAGCGACTCAATGATGTCGGGAGCTGCGCCCAGTGACGAGAGCAGCGTGCGGACCAGAAGTGGCAAATCCTCGGGACGCTGGCGCAACTCGGGCATGCGGATGCGGACCACGGCCAGGCGATAATAGAGGTCCTCGCGGAAGCGACCGTCGTTGACTTCTACGCGGAGGTCGCGATTGGTGGCGGTGATGACGCGTACGTCGACGGGGCGCGGATGATTACTGCCCACGCGCCGGACCATGCCGGTGTCGAGGATTGTGAGCAATTTCGGTTGCAGCTGCAGCGGTAACTCGCCGATCTCGTCGAGGAAGAGCGTACCGCCAGAGGCAGTCTCAAAGGCGCCGGGACGGTCTTGGGTGGCGCCGGTGAATGCGCCCTTAACATGGCCGAGGAGCTCGCTCTCGAGCAGATCGGCGGGGATGGCGCCACAATCGACCATGACAAACGGACCATCGCGGCGGTCACTCTCCTCGTGAATGGCCCGCGCCGCCATACTCTTGCCAGTGCCCGTGGCGCCTTCGAGTAGGACTTTGGCCGGTTTGCGCGCCACACATGCCAAATTGGCAAAGAGGTGGCGCATGGCGCTCGACTCACCCACGAGCCGGCCAAAGTGGCAACTCTGTGACATTTTGATGGGGCTGCGCTTGATAAGGTGCTGAAAACGCAGGCCCGAACGCCCCAAGCGGATGGTGCTGCCGGTGCGGAGAAAGCCCTCAATCACGCGAACACCGTCGACATAGACCCCGTTGCTGCTGCTGAGATCGCGGATGCGGATACCGCCAGCATCGGCCACGATTTCGCAGTGGAAACGGGAAACGGCGGAATCGGAGAGAATGAGATCGCATGATGGGTGGGAGCCAATGGTGCAGTTTTGCCCCTTCGAAGTCCAACTCTGACTGCGGTCGGCGCCCTCGATGACTTCTATGCTGAACTGGCGATGACTTTCGAGGATCGAAAAGTCGTCACGGGAATTGGTGCGATCGGTACGACCGATACCATCGGTACCATTCGCAAAAGGGTGAGCTGCATCCATCATCGTTGTCATGTACTGGTGTAGTGTCGGATATCGCGGAAATGATCACACCGCGGTACAAAAAAACGACAATTTTTGTCCTGACGACGACAGATGTGTCCAAGTCCAAGACGGTACCGCCCAGATTCCGCGCACTTGCCGTGTCGCTATAGTCCCGTAGCGGCACGATGGGCGGTGACAAATGGAATCATGTACGTCGTCTAGTGCTGAGATCTTGGTTACAATGGCGCCATGAACCGACAAGCAGCGGAGTCTGGGCAGAGCGGGCGCCTCAGTCTATTTGCCATCATCGGTCCCGGGATTGTGGTCGCGGCGACCGGGATTGGCGCTGGCGATCTGGCGACGGCCACGTTCAGCGGCAGCCAATTGGGCACCGTCATCTTGTGGGCCGTGGTCGTGGGGGCACTATTCAAATTCGTGGTCAATGAGGGCCTAGCGCGATGGCAATTGGCCACGGGCCAGACCTTCATCGAGGGCATCGTGGCCAAGGGCGGCCCGGTGGTGGCGTGGCTATTTCTGCCCTATTTGCTGCTGTGGTCATTTTTTGTGGGCTCGGCACTCATGAGCGCTTGCGGCGTCACTCTTCACGCGATGATTCCGCTATTCGAAGATGCGGCTCAGGGCAAGTTGGTCTTTGGCATCATATCCAGCGTCGTTGGTTTGGCCCTGGTGCTCATTGGCGGATATGCATTTTTCGAAAAAACCATGAGCCTCTGCATCGGGGTCATGTTTGTCATCGTGGTCGTGACCGCGCTACTCTTATGGCCCGACACCGGCGGCATCATATCCGGTCTACTCGTGCCGCATATTCCCGACGCCGAGGGCCAGGGCTTGCCGTGGACCACGGCCCTCATCGGCGGCGTGGGCGGAACCTTGACCATCCTATGCTACGGCTATTGGATTCGCGAAAAAGGCCGGCATGGCCTAGAAGACCTGAAGACCTGCCGGATCGATCTCAGCGTCGGCTACACCATGACCGCATTTTTTGGATTGGCGATGGTCATCATCGGCAGCACGGTGACCATTGAGGGCCGCGGTGCCGGCCTGATCGTGGTCTTGGCCGATCGGCTGACGGAGCCCCTGGGGACAGCGGGCAAGTGGGCGTTTCTCATCGGCGCCCTGAGCGCGGTATTTAGCAGTTTGCTCGGCGTGTGGCAGGCAATACCCTATTTATTCGCCGATATCTATTCACTGGCGCTATCGCGGGGCCAGGAGCGATCAGCGGATTTGACCAAGACCGGGGCCTATCGCGGCTACATGATCGCTATTGCCCTGGTGCCCATGGTCGGCCTGGCATTTAGCTTCAAAGAGATTCAGAAGATTTACGCCATCATCGGCGCGCTATTTTTGCCCTTGGTGACTGTGGGCTTGCTGATTCTCAACGGCCGCCGGGTGTGGGTCGGCGCGGCCCGCAATGGGCCGCTTGCAATCGCTGGCCTTGTCGCGACCCTGGGCTTCTTCGGCTACCTGGCCGCGCGGCGCTGGCTGGGATGACGCGGCGGGCGATGCCCCATCCGCGTAGCCAGCGGGCGATCTCCGACGGTCAGCCGCCATCACTGTCGAGTCGCCGCTGCAACAGTTGTTTCACTGCCGGGCTCGGCGCCAATGCCAGGGCGAGCTCCCGATAACGCCGGGCCGGCTTTGTGTGCCCGCAGCGCCGATGCAAATCGGCCAGCACCGCCGCCCATAGGTACGAGCCAGCGAGCCACGTGGGTGGCTGGGTCCCTGCAAGCGCTGCGAGTCCCGCTGCGGGTCCTCGCCACTCGGCAAGAGCAACCGCTCGGTTCAGCGTGTGGATTGGCGAGGGGGTCTCCTTCTCCAAAAGCGCATAGCAGGCCACAACCCTATCCCAGCGCGTGTCTGCGAATGCGGGGGCGAGGCAGTGTTCGGCCGCGATCCCGGCCTCGGCGTGGTAGCGGGAAAACACGTCGCCGCGGGCAGATTCTGCGAGCCACGTCAGCCCGACCTGTATCTGCTGCCGATCCCAAAGCTCGCGGTCTTGCTCCTCCAGCAAGAGCAATCCGCCTGAGCCGTCTTGGCGTGCGCTCATCCGCGCCAGGTGCAGATGCATCAAGGCCAAGAGGGCCGCCGTCTCTGGCGTCCGCCCCTCCGGATGTTGTGCCAACATCGCCGCGAGCCGTATGGCTTCGTCGCAGAGTTCCCGGCGGATGGCCGTCTCGGCATGAAATGAGAGGTAGCCCTCCGTGAACATGAGGTAGAGGATCCTGTGCACCGCAGGGAGTCGCGAGGCGTATGTTTCTCCAGACAGCTCGCCAACGCGTGGGGAAAGAGCGCGCAAACGAGTGCGGGCGCGACCGAGACGCTTATACACATTGGCTTCGCTGGTAAATAGGCGATGCGCGATCTCACGGACATCGAATCCGCACAGAGTTTTCAGCGCCAATACCAGCTGCGATTCCATGGGAATTGCGTCGTCGCAGCACACAAACAGCATCCGCAACAGATCGTCTTGCACTTCTCCGGCGAGGAACGGCTCTGGGTCTTGGTCGGCGATCGCAACCCCCTCCGCGACGTGCTGCGTGAGGATGCGCGTGTGGCGCGTTTGCTGGCGTACAACATCCATCAGGTGATTGTGCGCCACCCGCGAGAGCCACGCCGATGGATTGTCCGGCAGCCCCGCAATTGTCCAAGACTCAAGCGCCGTCATCAAAGCTGACTGAACCGCGTCCTCCACCGTCTCGATGTGGTGCAGTCCCACTCGACGCGCAAGGGTGGCGACCAACCGGCCGTATTCGTGGCGGAAGAAGTTCTCGACGAGTCGGGATGAGCTCAAGGCGTATGGATCTCGATGACTTCGACCCCCGAGCCGGGGCGCACCAGCCCCGGGCACTCGCGCGCCACTGCGATCGCCGCCTCCAAGCTGTCGGCCGAGACGATCATGTAGCCGCCGACCAGCTCTTTGACCTCTACAAACGGCCCGTCGGCCGCAGGCTCCGCGGTCACGAGTTTTCCGTCGCCGAGTTTCCCTCCCATATCGGTGAGACTGTGCTCGAACTTCTCCCGCCAATCGTTGAATTTGGCGTACATCGCTTGCATTTGCGCGGGCGAGGGTTTTTCGCTGTCGCCACCTGGGAGGCTCCGCTGTAGACATAGATACTTGGGCATGATGTTTCCTTCTTGATAGTCCTTGATTGTCGTCGGGCCACTTGGCCGACACACTATGACGTACGAGCACCCTCGGCTTGGACACTGGCTAGCGTTTTTTCTGAGAGAAATTCTCCGCGGCGCGTTCGGCGATGGTGACGGCCCACCACGGGCCCGATGTCGTGCCCCATAAGGCGTCCCAATACCAGGAAGACACGTCGGTCCAAGCGCGGGCCGGTCCATGGCTGCCGCTATGCGCGGCGTCGCCGTCGGCATAGACCCGTTCGCGTACCAGCAACACCTCACCATCGCGGGTGGCGCGAAATTCGCCCCAGGTGGCGCCGTCTCCGTCGCGATCCAGGGGCAGCGGTCGAATCTCGTAGCCCAAGCCGCGAAAGCAATCGGCGGCGGGGTGGAGCATGCGGGTTTCGCGCCGCAGCCAGCGCAGGATGATTTCGCGCTCGCCGTCGTGGAAGCGGCCGATGCGGCCGGGAAATTGTCGCGTGAACTGGGCCTCGCGCTCGGTGAGTGGCAGCGCCGTCAGCCGGCGACCGGCAAAGTGGGTCGGCCAGCCGGGAAATGCGTCGTGGGTGGTGGCCGAGGCATGCGCGCTATTAGCGGCCCCGGGGGAGGGCAGGGCGCTAGTCGTGAAAAGCGGCACGATCGCGGCAACCGCAGCGATGAGGACGGCGCCTACCATCGCCGGGCCGCGCCAGCTAACATTGCTCTGGCGGCTATTGCCGCACGGTCCTTGCGAATTCAGAGGCATGCCGGCGCCCGTGGGCCGCAGCCATGTTGCCAGCCACACCAGGGCACCGGCCACAGCGGCAAATAGGAATACGCCAATGCCGCTATGGGTCCATGCGGGTAGGACGATGATGTCGGTTTCGCTATAAAAGAGCGCGGTCGCGCGCATGACGTTGGCAGTAATGACGAGGGCAAGGGTCAGGACCAGTAGCTTTGCGGTTTTGCCGCTCGACAAGCGCATGACGCAGGCCAGGGTCAGGGCCAAGAACAGACCCATCCACAGCATGCGGATGCCGCTACACGGCGCATCCACGCTCACTAAGGTTTGGCCCCAGCGCAAGACTGCGCCGTCGGCGACGACGCCAAAGCCTCCCCAGGTAAGCCAGGCCGCCGCCGCGGTGGCGGTGAGGCTGCGCAGGGGATAGCCGAGGTAAAACTGCAGCGTGGCCAAGAGCGGTAGCGACATGAGAGCCAGTCCCCACACTGGTGTATACAACGTCCGGCCCAGGCGCCAGCGGCATACGGCGGCCGAGAGCGCGAACACGGCCAAGGCCGCGCGCACAAGGGGCGGGACCATATGCCATGAGGCGGCATAGATGGCGAGAAGCGCAAACGGCCATGCCGCCGACGTTGGACGCTCATGTCTGGTTTGGGATGTTTGACTGGGCTGCCACATGAGCACGGCCGCCGCGCTGAGCAGCGCCACCAGCCCCCACGGTTCGTCAGAGCCGTCGCTCATGCGCTGCACGTACCAGATCCATACCGGCCAGGTGGCGGCAAGGACCACGGCCACGGGCCATGCTCTCATGAGCACTCCGGCATGCGGCGGCGGCGCGAGGTCCACGTCATCGCCAGGGCCGCCATGGTCACAATCAAGAGCAGCCAGGTTTCGGGTTCGGGAATGGTGGGCACTGAGCCCGGCGATACTGGCTTGAGGCTGGCTTCTTCGTATTGGGCCTGGCTCTCGAGCACCACGGCCCCGCTCACCGGGGTAATCAGTTGATAGGCGACCGCGGTGGCGATGGCGTCATCGCGGTGCCCTTCAGTGACAGCGCGCATGACTTCGTCGGCCGCCCATAGGCGTACGAGATGGGCCGATGTCTGCTTGGTGGCCGGGTCTTGGGCCGATTCCTGTGTTGGGTCTTGTGTTGGGTCTGGCGCTGCGTCGCTGCTCGGCTGGTGGGGGCGTTGGATCCGCGTCGGCACAAGGGCAGAGTTTGCGCCGAGCAGGAGCTGGCGCAGGTCTTGGACTGTCGTGTTTATGACCGAATTGCCGTTTGAGGCTGGCGGGTTCTCAGGGCTCGATGGTGGCAGGGTACGCAACTTGGCATGGCGATGTAGTTCTTCGACTAAGACATTGCGTCCGGCGGCAATTTGCCGTTCGTATATGAGAGCGCCGCGCGGTCGCCGTTCAATGCGATGCAAGAGGCCAGCGTGATCGCCGATGGGAATGGGCTGCGGGCCGTGCAGCCAGACAATCTTGCCGTCTGCGGACTGGGCTTGCTTCTGGAGCCAGTCCCAGGCGCGGATGAGGGCTGTGGCATTGTCGCGTCCTCCTTCGATGTCGAGGTTTTGCAGCCGAGCGGCCAACTGATCTATGTCGCCGTGCGCGGACGTTCTGCCATCCTCACTCGGTTGTGCATTAGGTATACGGTACAGCTCTTGTGGCGTATCGCCGGCCAGCAGTAGCAGGAGCGGGAGTTCGCTCTCGGCCCTGGCTGCGGCGAACTCGGCGATGACTTGGGCGGTTTCGTCGATACTGGCCGCCATGGACGCCGAGCCGTCGAGCACGATAGCGACTGGTTCCGGCGGCAGAGAACGCGGCTCGTGCCATTGCTGATGCACTGTGTGGTCGGCGGCCACCGGATCGCGCGCGAATGCGGTGACTACGGTGGGCGAACGCTCGACCTGGATCCATGCTCGTCCCCAATTTCGATCACTGCCGTCTATCTTATCGCCTTCGTGGCCGCGTTTGTGGCCGCCTTTGTGGCCGCCGCTGGCACCG